>JGI24021J15306_10010872_pt1 | contig 11317 bp, 10 predicted proteins | sample Ectturendosymbi1_FD_15306 | JGI IMG/M metagenome (IMG submission 15306)
TTCAGAGCATTAAATACTCTCTATGCTGTAGCGAGTGTAGCCTACTTCAATTTGTTGTTGATCATTTCATCTTATTTCGTTTATTTCGTTGTGACACAAGGCGTCTGTGAAAATGCAAATTTTGATAAAAGTTAGTGAGTGTACAGGCTGCAGTACGTGGATCCACTTTCAACTGTTAGAAGAATTGATCGATTAGCTGCTTCGGTCGAATGACATATGACCATTTCTTCATTTCGTTTATTGCAATTTTCTTCCGATGGATTAGGATAGTTTCTTTCATAATATGGTGAGGCAAGGTCAAAATATATAATGAATTTACTGTGTGTACTCAGGCCCGTCGCAAGGATTTCGCAACAGGGTGGGCCAAAAGTCATACGGGGGGCACATTCTTTCAACACAATAATGGATGTATGCAGCAACTGGGCACCAAACATGAAATGGGGGGGCACAGATTTTAAATGGGGGGCCGGGCACAACTGGACCCCCCGCTGGCGACGGTACTGTGTGTACTTCAAGATAGTTATGCGAACGCTCAATTCGAACCCTGCGCAAACCGCAACCAAAGCTTGCGACATGAATATACTGCGCTTGACTAATGATCTGTGATTTGAACTTCTCCCGCAAACCTATATGCACGTCTCAGGTTCGCAGAATTGAAAAGATTTTTCACTGAAAAGTACGTTCACATCACATGACCACTTCACATCACATGACCACTTCAACCAGTCATGTTCCACAAAAGGCAAAATAGTCTCAACAGATATTTTGCCTCGGAAGGCAAAATAGCCATGGAAGATATTTTGCCTCAGGAGGGAAAAATAGAGGAGTCTGCCAATTGTTTAGCAGGCCATGGGCAGGCTGGTTTGAAAAAGAATAAATGTCCTCGGTCCACAGGCGGTTATGGGCTGGATATTGCAGGCTATGGGCAGTCCGGGCCTGAAAAGTTTTGGACCGTGCCATCTCTGCTTATGACACAATTAGGGAAGACAAACTTTCCAAATATTGAAATAGTTTTTAGAATATTTTTAACAGTAATGTTCACTAACTACAAAATAGGGAGTTTTTTCACACAACTAAAGCGTGTGAAGAACAAATAAATCAGTTATTCTTCAAGAAAGACCTGATAAGTTTTTTTTCAAGAAAGGCTTTGTATATTAACAATAAAGCAAACATTGCGATACGAAATAATTTAAACGATGTATAGTCAGTGGTTTTGCATAAATGAAACGTAGAAAAAATTTTGAAGTCCGAACCTGGCCTGAGCCCGACATTTGTTTTTGAAGTCAGATTTAGGCCCGAAAGCCAAATTTACCGAGTGCGTCAAGATATGCGCAAATGCGGCGTATTGGTGACGTAGCAAAGAAAACATGACTAACTAATTCACAATTAATCATTTTTATTGAAGATTTATTCAATTCGATTGCTTCAACAGCAAAGTGGTGGCTAAAGTGTTCGTCATTGCGTAAAAATATTTCTATGCAGGCCCTAAATTGGCCCGAGCCATTTGAAAAACACCCAAACCCGGCCCGAAACTCAGCCCGACCCGAAAAGCCCGGCCCAATTTATAATTCTGTATTAGAATGCATGTTGTATTTTTGTATTACTGCAACTTACATTGTACAGGCCTAGATGGTCAGACAAGTTCACAAGTAATTAATAGACTGTGTAAGTCAGAGAAAGCAAGGGGGCACAGAGTTAGGTCAGTGCTTAGGGTATGTACCCAAAAAATGGCTCGTTGGGTTGGCGCCCAGGGCCAGGTATAATCTCAGCCAAAAAATGCAAAAACACTCCCACTTATGACGTCACCCACAGAGAACCTTAAACCCAAAACTTAAATTATTTTTTCAAACGAAACTAAAAGACTTCCCGAATCCATAGAGGGTTTGAACAGCTCTCTAGCTGCTGGCGATTTATGGCCAAAAATGTACTAGTCATCACAGTGGCCGGCGCGGGCGTTAAAAGGTTCTGTCTCTGGCTAAAGTAATTTTTACGTGTTGGTACCAAATCACCAGCATTCTTACCATGGCTTAAAACGCGCAGGTCACAGGTTCTCATTTATAATACCTGGCAAACAAGACACTGAGTTCAACATAATTTCATCTTGACAAAACTTAGTATTTTAGAACAAAACTTTGAGGCTTAGTAACCTCAAATTCAATTCTTTCTTGGAATCTGATGTTGGCTAATGTATTATTCCTTAGTCCCTACAGGCCACACGACAAATCCCGGAATAAATTTTCAGCCTGCTGTTGTGATTCAGGGCCACGGCCAGGAGTTTGGTGAAGGGGCTGAACTTAAAAAACCTTTGGGAAGTCGGGATAGTTCTCTGTTACTGGATCGCTAAACGCATGCACTGTTTTTTGGATAAAGAAATGACTATCACCGCGAAAATTTAAGATCTTCCGAAAATTTGCCAGCACTAGCCGTTGAGTTTGAATACGAGCAAAACATGTTTTTGAATTGAGCAAGTTTAGGGTGGACTTCCACCTGCTAGTAACCATTGCCTGCAGCACTCCTCCCATTATCAATTACACCTTATCAACACCAAATGTTTCTTGGTCTCTCACAAGGTGACACGTGAAACATAATAAATATTAGCTGCTGTTATTGCGATCAAATGTTGGTTTTTAACATTGTTTGGTAATATAGAAGAAATGATCAAACCAAATTTTGTTAGTGGACTCCTTTGTTAAAAACTGGCAATAATTCTGCCAGCGACGGTGAGAGGAATTTTGAAAATTATACCCTACTCTGCCACAGGATGTAATGGATTTTGATTCCATTACATTAATGAATTTGATACCTGAGCGGGGTTTTTCTTTTGACTTGTGAACAAAATTTAGTTTTTCGTGAGTCTGATGTTTTTCGTCTGTACTTACGCCACTTTATGCTTTATATAAAAACTGCTGTAAATTACGCTGTGTTTGTTGAGCTGATCTAGAAGTCAATTTTGCAATGTTGCGTTATTATTGATTACATATTGCCATAATGCCGGGTTATTGGTGCGGAAACAACGTCATTAAGTGTCATGTGAATAACAAAAAGATGCAAAAAGATTTTAACCTGTCTCAAAATGTAATTTCGTTTTTGTCCATGACTATGCCAACATATAAGGTTATGGCTCTTGCACGGACAGGAAGTGTGGGTTGGTTGCACATTACAAAGTCATCATGCAGCGAATCATGTGTTTTTTTCAATGGTTTCAATGGTGAATTCTCATCTCAGCAGACGTTTTAAAAATTTTTCGTTCCCTCTTAAATTTTTAGTTCCCTGTCAGAATCGTTTAATTTAATTAATGCTAGGCCACATGGCACATATCATTCAAAAGTTGGGTTCATCGATCCTTAGCCTCCCCATTATCATCATCATCATCATCATCATCATGGCCCATCCCGTTATTGATGACGATAAGCTCGGCACTTCTCCATTTTTTCTGTGTAGCTTGTGGCTGACAATGGATAACTGTAACTCAGAGAGGCACGCCACCTGTTGCGATCGGCAGCAAGTGTTTCCCATGACTGCGGAGAGATGTGGAAGATCGCCATGTCACGCTTGACGACGTCTTTATAGCAGGGGCGATCCAGTCAGTAAGGTTAAGGAGGGCGATTTGAGTAATATTTCGTAGCCATGTCTCACGACGGCCTTTAGACTGTACGAAAAATGTAATTTGCTCCACAACACTGCTGCGACAAAATAATGGACGACAAAATGGCCTTTAGTCGCGAATTTTGTTTTCCTAATTGTATGAAATTATGGTAGATAAAGTTACTTTTGTATGTTTTAGGGAGGGCGATCGCCCCCCCTGGATCCTCCCCTGCTTTATAGCACAGTTTGGGTCTGCCAGGGGAACGAGGCGCGTGATAGAACTCGCCGTAGAGGATATCCTTGGGCAGGCGACCATCTTCCATAAGATGGACGACGGACGTGGCCTAGCCAGCGCAGACGTCGCTGCCTCATGATTGTGGTGAGGTCATATGAACCGGTGAGATGCAGGATGGTGAAAGTTAGGGACATGATCCCTCCATGAGACACCAGGAATGGAGCGAAGGCATCTGAAATGAAATGCATTGAGCCGGTTTTCTAGGGGGTGGTATGTGCACCACGTCCCGCGGCTGTATAACAGAACATTCAGGATGCAAACAGTGTAGACCCTGATCTTCAGTTTAATTGCGAGGGGTGATTTTTCCAAAGACGAGAACTAAGTAGCCCGAAGTTAGTCGAAGCCTTTCCGATTCGTTGGTTGATTTCGTCGTCCAGATTGCTCGAAGAGTTGACAAGAGATCCCAGATAAGAGAACTTGTCAACAGCATTGAGCTGTGAACCGTTGATGAGAATGCGTGATGGAATGGATGTTCCGAGCGACATTACGACTGTTTTCTTCAAGTTGATAGTCATACTGAAGTCATTGCAAGTCTTAGCGAAATGTTCGCACAGGTTTTGCAAGTCCATCTCGGAGTGAGCAACTAGAGCAGTGTCATCGGCTTACAGCAATTCACGAATCAGTACACGCTTGGTCTTAGTTTTAGCATGCAGCCGGGAAAGATTTAAACAACCCGCCGGTGCTACATATGGGTGGCGGAACCTTTTTCAAAGTNGGGGGCACAAGTGCACGTCAAAAACTATAAAAATTTTTTTGGTTTGAATGGGCAACTGTGACGTCACAAGCATTGAAACATTACGTCATTATTTTGTCTAAAATTGCACTATTTTAGACAAAATTAAACCACTATGAAAACGTGTCGGTGAACCACCTGAAATTCAAATAGGCTGTTACAGGGGCGACCCAGGTCAACAGCGTCACTCGGGCCCACCCAAGCCGCCCCTAAGAATCGCCACTGGTTTTGCTCCTGCGCTCCACAGAAGGTTTGTATACTCATTGATTTGAGGGCTTGCTTCTAGGTTCAGCAAGTTAATGTTAATGTCTCCACATATGTAGTATGTGGTATTGCTCAAGTCAAGTAATCTAGCTGATAGCTCATATTGAAAATCACTAATACTGCAAAAACTATGTCTGTAGATAACACCTATTATGATACCTTTAGGGTCATTTTGGCTGGTTAATTCTACCCATAAATTTTCGCGACCTGGTAGTTTGATGGTTAGGTCGTTTCTTGGTAAATAACATACTCCATTAAGGATGCACAAACCTACTCCACCAGCATTAGTTTCAGTGAATGCAAGGGCAAGCCACGTAGAGCGCATAAGCTTACGTCTCTACTCGCTACTGGTAGATTTTGCGTCTGCCTTACTTAGATTTGCACAGGTCACATATGAATAGCATTGTTAAGTAGGGCAACCATACGTCCTCTCTTTGGAGTACATGTCCATTTTTTTCATGAGAAATGATATAATCTCCGAGGACATTAAAAAAGTCACAACATCCTCCTTTTTACATTTCTTATTTTACATAGCTATAATCAGTGGCGTAACTAAAATTTTGAACCATGGTGGTAAACTTAGATAAAAGGGGCCCACTGGCTATTGTACAGGGTTCACTAACCAACACACAGAAAAAACTTGAGAAATGTTGGTGAATCCGGATGTGGATGGCTAAACTAAAATCCTAAATCACCGGAAACTAATCCGAAAAACACACGAAAACAACAACATATTGAAAACCAAAAGAATGCTAAAACCGAAATATAAGTTAAGTGGGAGACCGGTTTTTACATTTAGCTTGCCAGGGGTCGATTCGCCCCTCTGCCCTCCTTCAGTTACGCCACTGGCTATGGTGTATTGTATTTACATGCAGTACGTTGTCCCTACTCAACTGCAAAAAGATACGAGCTGGTGGCCTATAGCTTAGTTTATGGGAGGGCCTGCAAGTTGTCTAATTAATCTATGTTTTGATTGAATTAATTCTCGGCTGGAAAGGCGGAAATGCTTACACATTAATCGTTACATACAGAGCCGTATCTATCGCACTCCATACCCCCCAATTGAGGGGGCACGCTGTCACAGGGGCCCAAAATTCCAGTCCTGTAACCACTTAACACCCCAGAGAAAGCTTCGATCCCTCAAATTGATATGAAGCACTAGAAATTAGTGAAGTTAGGGGGCCCTTTGAAAGTAAAGTACAATACAGTTACTTTGGGCTCCTTTGAAAGCAAGGTATTTGCACATTGCAACCGCTGTTGGGGGCCCCTTTGAAAGCAAAGTAACTCAATTATACACTGCAGTTGCTGTTGGGCCCCTTTGAAAGCAAGGTAGCCTACTTTACACATTACAGCTGCAAAGGGGGGCCCGACGCAAGTGCCTCGCTTGCCTTCCCTTAAACACACCACCGCATATAACCCTGACAAAGATCTTATATGAGAATATGAAACCGATTGAACACCTTCTGCTTCATCCAATATGCGTACTTTCTCACCTGATGTGCCCATGTAAACACATAAAGTTATCTTTTTATTGTTGAACACATTGAAGTTGCTGATGAGTTTATCACTTCAAAAAACACAAATATCATGCGATTTTTCATAATAACCTAGACACACAGGTCGACTAAAAAGCAGATCTGGGTGGACAAAACCCTCAGTGGGATCCCTGGTTACATGCGGCAAAACGCCTACTACTCCCATAACTTGAAGTAACCATTTGAAAATTTATTGCCGAGTTATTGCTACGCAATGAATAAAAACGAAGAGTACAACAATCCGCTAGCAAGTTTCGCAACCTGCCTCAGTGCCTCTGCTGGGAAAGGAGCGAACTGCGCACTTGCGCTAAGCGTGTCGGAGGCCTAGCGGTCACGACTTTGCACTGACGGGCCTCGCGTTCATTTATCCTGCATGCCTAGTTGTATACGTCCAGAAGTCAGATTGCCACTTGATCAACGTATTTTGTGTAGTGATTGTTGTAAAAAAATGTAGGCTACTATGTCTAGCTCAGGTAATCTCTTATTTTGTACTTCATAGCAGCAAGATACGTTTGGTGCTTACGACCAAAGTTACACATTTGCGCAGCCTGCTGTTCAGACAGCCAGATGGACTTAATTGTCTAGTTAGAAGAGTCTATTCTGGGGGGTGTCCCAAAACAGAGTAGTGCAGATAGTGGGTTATGAATGTTAACCGTTGCGTCCACGCAGGTCTTAGTCTATATTTGTTAAGATCTATAGATGATTTGAGATACAAAATATTATTAATCTAAACATGCGTCATGCACCAGGAGATTAACAGTCCAGACACCAGCAAGGTTTATGCATACGTATTTCGGCCAGTAAAAAGCCCAATGCGCACGCTTTATAAGCAGATTTGCTTAAGTTCATGGTAAAGTTCATCAATTTGCGCTAATGAAAGAAAACGTTCATCGCGGCGCACATGCTTTGACTGGCCTCATGTTTGCTCCTTCGGTAATAATGTTTTGATAACTGAACGATAGGATTGATTCTGCTTTCCCGCATTTTTTTTAGATTTGCATTTCATTACGACATCTTTAAATAATAGCCGTCAATTAAATGCTAATGATTTACGACCCAATTCCTTTTGTTAAGCTGGTTCAAAAATTTTTAGTTGGAAACTATGAGCCTATTATGCGTATTTGCGGGAAACTATTTCTAATTAATTTGCTCAATCTAATTTGCACAATCTGCAAATACTGTTCATGTTGTGAAGTAAAAATGAATTTTCAGAATATCTAGCTCCCCTGCACAAACATGAAGGCCCCCAATGGAAGACTTTTTGGCGACGGTTCTATCCATGTCCGCAGACACGGTGGGGAATTTGGGGGCAGTTACCCCCAAATCTTTTTTGTGCCCTCCAAATTTTGTTGTGCTCAGAAAATTTGTTTCAAACATATGACAAAAAATAAAATCTTTCCCCCAAAAAGATCTATTTCCCCCGCAAACCTTAAAACCTGGCTAAGGGGCCTGATTCTGCCAAAATTGTGTCTGCAATAAGTATATTTTGTTTTGAAGTCCATTCGGTTTCATGATGTAGCATAACATAACGTTTTTATAAACCACCATTTGGGGTTCCTGGCAAGCATTTTTTGGGGGGGCCTAGAGTTGGGCTGATACGGCACTGGTTGGTTACATAACAGTGGTAAATCTTTTTTCAATATGTCAATGACTTAGGTATTAGAGCGCGGACTTCTGACTTCATTATAGGTTCTGCAACAGGTTTGCTGATAAACCGTGATACGATGATCAGTGTATTGTACATAGCTTAGTGTAGTGCTGTAGTAATTATAGCTTATCAGTAATGCTCAAAAATGAAAAAAATTCGTCAATAAGTATGACATTTTCAAAAAAGTACTAAATAATTTCGAAGCTAGTGCATTACGTGTGATTGCGTTTACAAAGTTCGCAAAAGAGAGTGAAGAGACTATTGTGACTTTGTGGATAGTGAATACCAAAAATTATTGCTCACAGCGTAACCAGGTGGCTATCACTTTATCCTAGTTTACCAAGGGCACTTCAAATGTACCCAGCTTCGCATTCATGCATCATGTCCACGCACAAGCCAATTGTTGTTCTTAAACATTTTTTTGGAAATTCTCTGAGCGAACTCTGTTTGAGACATTTGCAGTCATTTCTGGTTGCGTTTAATGAGCAAGTTCAGAATATTGAGAAGTCCACAGCATCATTTGTTGAGGACAGAAAAACGAAGAACATGTTGTGACAAACTTAGATCTACGTAACGTTGAAAATAGACCTAGTTTAACCAGCAATGCAGTAGCAGAAGAACGTCAAGATGTATCATCGAAAAACACGATGAATGAGATGGCTAACACTATCACTGGAGGCAACGACATCCGTCTCTGGGTCCTCTGTCCAACCAATATACTGAAGAAAAGCGGGAATATTGGTTGAAATTTGAAACAGGTTCTTTTTGACATTGTGATGAAAGTCATTTTTTAAACATGATGTTCCACAACACAGAAAAGACAGAAACTTGTCACGGAAACGTACCACAAGTCTTATTCGTTGGCAAAATTACAATGGCGATGTAGTTGACAGAAGCTGGCTTTGTTTTCTCCTTCATAAACTTGTATTTATTGTACCACTTGTAGACTGATGTGCGCGGATACGACTAAATGTGCGCGTTTCCTTATTAGAAAGGAATCTTCGACTGGAAGCACGCTAAGGAGCCACGAGCAATCGATGTAACATAAAGATGCCACGATTACATTTAGTCGCAGATGTAATTAATCACTATGAAGAATTGATACAGGGCTAGCCATTCAGGTCAAATAATCCGAACAATACTGAAAATTACTTTTGTCTGTAACATTTGGTTTCTGTCATAAAATTTATTACTGGCGGACGAATGACGTTTACAGATGATGAAATCGTTGGATTGCCGAGAAGCTTTTTTCATAAATTTTCAGAACTTTTTTCAAGCAAAATTTCAAAAAAGCAAGATGCTGCGATGCTTCTAGTGACCAGTTTTGCAACAGTTTCACAAAACGCTAATCACTGTCAAATATCATGTTGCATCATAAATTTTTGTTACGCTTGAATTAACAAATGTGACGTAACAAGATTACGTCATAAATATTAATTATCCGTGGAAATACTAGTGACTTCATCGATCATCCCCTACCTAGAGATTTTGTATCGCACATGGGGCCTCCTACCACGCCTGGGCCCCAGGCCCCCCACCATCTAAATCCGGTGCTGTTCGGCGGTGCGACCGCCATTGCTAAACTTTTGGGCTGTTTGCCACTTCGGAGTTCAGGCGGACGTGCGCTCGCAGCGCGAACAGCATACACGTTTGACAATTGTCTTTCCCGACAGTTGATCTCATTATCGGAAGCAATAATTTTCTTCTGGTGAAGACTTTTGCAGCCATTGTTTTGCGCACACGTAACTAATTGTGTTTCCCCAGCAGGGGGAATACTCTGGTTCGATCATTCGAAGGAACCGTTTTACTCGCTTCATTGACGTTCAGATACTCGCGTACACGTTTTTCAAAAGTCGTTACTTACTGAGAGGGTTCATATCTTTTCCCCAGCACCTCGATCCAGCCCTTGTCGCCGGCACCGCGCAGTTTCAACTCGACTACCTAGTCATCAACTATTAGCATAGGCCGTCTAACAAGTGAAAGCAGTTCTTGCAACCTCGCATTTATGACGTCACGTGACTTTAACAGAGATTCTATATATTCTGCTCATCCCGCAGACCCGAAGCTATCACTTCGAATATCTTTAACGCACACGTCATGGTTACCTTTCTAAGGCACCAGGGCTATGCCGCTGCAGCGTACAGCAGTTGGAGTTGTTGTGGCTAAACCACGCACAGGTTATCGACCTTGACGCTCCGTTTTTTTTCTGGCTGACTTACAGCCCAGAGGACAGGGCCGGNTTGAGAGAGGNGGAAACGGAGGCAATTGCCCCAGTCCCACCATTGCAAGGGGGCCTCCCGTGATGANACTTNCTTGTTTCAAATAGAATACTCGTTTGAAAAATTTGCGTGATTCACAAGCGATACAAGAATGCAAATCTCCCATTATATTCCTATGTTGCGCTAAGCATCAGGTGCCCCCAATAGCGCTGATTTCTCTACAAGTTTGACTGTCTGCCAGTTTTAGTAATGGCTACTGAATAGCCTATAAGTATTTTTGGTTTTGTTCAATGCAAATTTATTTGATTTCACCGGTAACTTTTTCCTAATAATCGTTGTTTTGACATGGGTATGACTCTCTACTCGTGCATTACGTCTATTGCACAAATGTCACGAAAACGTTACTATTTGCGTGCTAAAGCTAGTTGTTGCTGACTGCTGTTTATCATCAATGAATGTTGCCACTGGGATCAGTCTCTTTAACATCAGATTGTTGCCTTTTTCGACATCAGATAACATCAAATTTTTACGCTACAATTTCATATAAGCTAAATGCTTCTATCAACAAACCTAACAAAGTGATTACCCAGGGCAAATTTTTCCTCCCCCCAGTAAAATGCCTTCCCGTACGCCTGTGACCCAGCGTTCCGGTTGATCAGAAATGTCAACCAGGAGTGCTCCGTCAGCTGCGAGTAAAGGGGACACTTTCTGCGGAAATGGGCCGATGGCTTCCCGTATTCCACAGTAAAGTCCGTGGAGGTCACCGCAGTCTGCGCATTGTTGTATGCGTGTGCTAAGATTTTCCCAGTAGCGCGAGACTGCAAAACGAGTGAGATGTTGAACGGTGCGTTTTGCAGCATGTAACTCCCTGTGAGCGGCTGTTTCTCGCTGTTACCTTCAACCTGGCTGATCATTTGGCTGCAAGGGCGGGTAGAACAAGGTCGGCGTTATCGCGAAACCAGTCGTGCTGCGCCTTCAATCGGTGACCATAGGCCTCTAGTGCACTGGACATAATAGCATCACGAGTTCTACGGCAGG
>JGI24021J15306_10010873_pt1 | contig 11317 bp, 6 predicted proteins | sample Ectturendosymbi1_FD_15306 | JGI IMG/M metagenome (IMG submission 15306)
TGTACTCGCAATTGCGTTGTATAAGAACTTTCCGCAAAATGTTCTCGTGTCTTCGTCGTTCTGATCGCCGCGAAAGCGACGGCATGGGCCATGTATATATGTATGTATTGATATAAAAAATATTATGCCATCTTGAAAAATGGTGAAACGAAAAGCTGTGCAACAGGCTGTTAGAGAACAGCAAGAACTTGCTAGTTTGTTGCCTAAGGTTAGATCTCACAACAGATTCGTTGGAATAACTACATGTGGACGGAAGCAAAAAATGATTCTTAATTGTCTTTGACTGGACATTTTGTAAAAGACTGAGCTTTTAACGCGTGTGTATTGTCAGTTGAAAGCTTCAAACATGATACAGTAGTCCCCGCTTATTAAGCCCAAAATTGTTCCGTCCGGAATCACACCATTTACTTCTGTAATACAAAAAAAACCGCTTTATAAACCTAAACCCCGCTTAATAAGCCCAGTTTTCGAACACATTTGCTTAAAATTGGGTGAAAAAGCGTCACAACTCACACTTCTTTGTCTTGCTTTCGACGGTTTCACACTTCGTTAGGCTGCTGACCTAGTTCTTAACTGAACTGTTTCGACACAAATCGTTTAAATGTGTCGTAATCGATCGGCAAGAAAACTGAACGGCCACGCTCGACAGTTTCTGTGCCACCAACAACCAATGAGGCACCTTACTCCTGACGCTTTTCCACGGAAATGAATATTGTTTTACCGTAATAAACAAAGAAAATTGCTCGTTATCTGTAACTGTTGTGTACAGTGTTAATACATTTAGCGATGGTCAGGGACCGAGTTTGCTAGAAAATTTTGGAGGGGACAAACTTTGTGTGGTTTGCATGTTGTTGGGCATATCACACACATACAATATTATTATTGTTTGGTTTCGATGACGTCACCACCTTTTTGTAAAATTGGCAGAATGGGAGGCAATTTATAGAAATGATATATTTTGGGGACCATGGCCCAAGTGCCTCCCTGGCTACGCCCATGGTGTTATGGCAGTTGCTTAAATCTCTACATTGTGTCTATAGGTAATCCAATGATAATGTCCATTTTTCTTATTTATTCCCCAGCTTTATGCTAGGGGTTTTCAACAGTTTTTCATCACAAACTGTTGGGGGTACAAAAGATATTGCGTCTTCCTTTGTCCACAAGTTGGGGGAACATATCCCTCGTCCCCCTGAAACTCGGTCGCCGGCGATATAGTCGCCATACTCATTTATGCGCGTGCGAGTGGCGAAAATTTGTCCCCTGGTTAATAAACACACCCGCTTAGGCCCAAAATTGTCAGGTCCCGAGGTGGGAGCCCTGCTCAGGAAACCTGGGTGGTCCACCACCGTGGGGCGTCTTTTTCGTAGATTTTATATACTTAGAAAAATATTAGAAACCTGTTTCCATGACTTTTCCTGATTTTCAGAGACAAGTGGAATGGTGCCAGAGTTATTTTTTTAAAAAGTTCCTGAAAGCCTACATGTAGAAAACCGGGGTACTACACTACCCAGGGTTACCTGATATGTAACAAAATTTGTGCACCTTACTATCTTAACATTTCAATGTGATTGTAAGTGGAAAACATGTTTGGCCAAATATGACCACCGAAACCTTGTATGTGAAGAATCTTCCTACATCATGACTTGATATGAAGAAAAAACGGATCTGAAACGCTCATGACGTTTTCTACGCACAAAGAAAAATTCTCTCTAAAACATCCCCTTTTTGGGGTACAGTGTATAAAATTTGTATGCTGTAGGTTTCGCTGCGTAGATGCGATTTTGTTGTGAATGTGATTAAAATAGACGTCGGGAAGTCAAAAATCGTTCGGTCCGGAAATAATGGATGTCACATGTCCCAGAATAAAAGTAATCAAAATTTGGGTTGCATTTTCCCCACTCGTATAGCGTTTTTAAGGTTTCCTGTGCGGGGTTTTAATAAACGGGAACTAGTGTATTAACCTGGAAGCAATATAAAATAAAGCACTGTTACTTCATTCAGGCAACAAATGTTATTTTGGTTGCATAGATCGTTTTCGGAATTTGAACAGGAGTCGTATTCTCAAATTTGACAAAACTTCGGAGCGTGTGCCTGAACGGCTCATGTCACGTGACTTGTACCAGGCAAGTTGCTGGTTTCTCGTGGTGGGTCTGAGACTGCGTGCTTCACAGACGTGTTATATGATGCGGTGAAAACATAATACTAATGCAATTCAGCAAGCGGTCACAGGTGGAAAAAGCGGGGGCTTTGTGTAGCATTATCGTAAAAATCATGGAGCTGTGTGTGCGGTTATCGTTGAATATCTGGTATAGGCAATTGTGTTGTAGGCTCCAGCCTCATTTTGGGCTGTTAAGTGGAAACGAGCCATTAAAGCCAACACTATACTTACCTTCGGCAGTTCAATCAGCTTACAATAGTGCCACTTGTATTTTCACTCTACTTTTTTTGCGTCCAAAACCTCATTGGCCTGCTCAAAAATGGTTTCTGGGCTGTAGTGTACGAATAGCCGGCCCCACATTTCTTCGCATGGCATACACATCAAATCATTTCATAAACAGATTGATCGTTTTAATCAATAATGTGCAGAATAATAGCAACAAATGTAAGATGTGCACATCAGGATCCATGTTTCTCAGCAACATCTAGCGCTGTCACCTATGAGCTCTTTCAACTGACGTATATTCTGCCTAAGCCCTAACCGACCGTCACACATTCAGCTGATACATATGGATAGAATAGAAAAATACGGCAAGCTAGGCACTGAATATATAACCGTGTGGGAACATCTTGTACACAAGAGAAATCCTAAGTCTGTCTGGAACATTCAAATGTATGCACTATATTCATAACGTATGACGCACAACACTGACCTTGCTTAAGCATGAGCTCCAGGGTAATCACGAACTGCTTGGAAGGGAAGCATCGCAATTGCATTGTGACGACATAAGTAAATGTTGCTGCAATGTCGGTTTTAAATATGAGTACTGTACTTGACTGCACTGTCGGAGTCAGTAAATTTTTTTAAAACTCCGACCCCGCGAATAAAAATATCCAGACTTCGAACCCAGACAAAATTGCAAAACACACTGACTTCGACACCCAATCCCTGGTTACGGAAACCAAATTAACTATTGCCACTTCCTCGCGTTTTAAATACAATAAGAAAAAGAGGAAACACTGATAAAATCCCGTTGAACCCAAGGCAACTGACGGTTCTATTTCAATTGTAACTGTAGTTAACCATAGATATCCATCGCACAACATAGCAAATTTCGAGCGATTTTGTAAATGGATAACAATTTCAAATATTTAAACCCGTTTGATCAGCAAAAACTAAGCATAAACGATCCGGATTCCTACCTACAGTATGAGATGAACATCGAAATACCTGTTTAGGATTATGTAACGTGGCAGTGGCACATTTCCACAAAACACTGAAACGAACGTGTCGGAGAAAAAATATCTAAAGATTTGCAACCTGTTTGCAGAACTCATTATTGGCCTTTTTCCCCTTACTAACTTTTCCCTGGCACCAGCAGACACAGCATATCAAGAACAACTCTGTAATCTAAATCCGAGCACTTCTTGTGTGCATTAATCAGAAATGGAAGTTAAGCTGGAGTCGTACTAACAAAAGCGATTATGGCAAAACACATGGCAATTTTAGTCAAATCAGTCAACTATCATAGGGTTAAGCGCACTACAAGGCGTTTGTTTAAAATTAACAAACCTCACGTCACAGTTGAACATATCAATCTCTGGTCTTCCATGCACAACCCAATGAGCGAGCTGCCTCCCTGCCCCACCTCCTAACATCATGCCCCCGCTGTTGAATCCACTGCCAACGAAAAATCCTCGCACGTTTGTCGATTCGCCCATGTTTGGACGCATATCAGGAGTGAATGATTCTAAAAAATCATCAGCAAAGTTAAGTTTGTACTAATTTGCGTTGGAATTCAAAATCTGAATATTATTCTTATCGTAAGTAGTATCCAGTGAGACAGCTGCCTAGCTTAACTAAACACTCGTGCCTTTTTGTGCTCAGAAATTAAGCGAGTTTGCAAACATTTGATTAAATACAGCGGCAGCCAATTACAAAAACGCTGTTTTGGGTGAGGATATTGATTTCCATGCTCTTCAAACAGTCTGCAGATCAGCTATGTTCACCTGAAATGCGTTAGTGGGCCAACAATTATCTCACTTTCTTCGCACATTGACTGACTTCCTTTGAATACTTTCAAATTTTGTTGGAAGGTACTGAGAGCATTTGAATACTAACTGTAATGATAACGCCTGTGTGGTACTTTTAATCACTCCCAAACTGTGATGCTACATAGGCATGTTTAGTGCTAATGGAACAATATGGGTATAGTAAGAAATCAGTTTAGTGCAGAGGAACCCATGAGTAGAAATAAGATAACTAGAAATCAGTATTGCACCAAGGTGTCAGTGGACACGTGGAAATCTGCCAGTGGTTAGTACGTGAGTCTCAAACCCAAATTCCTCCGAGGGTCAAGTGAGGACTTGTACAGTAACCCGAGGGATGCATTATGACGGTGACGCAACAATGGCGGTACCTGAACCTTACTAGAAACAACTTTTAGTTTTTACATCTTATTTCTTGCAAAAGGCATCATGAGTTACAGGCAAATCATTTCTTATCCTCTCTACATTCCTTTGAAAAGAACTTGTTCACTCGCTGGCCGAAAACTTTGAAACAGCGGTGAATAAACTAAGTAATTTAAATGTTAATTATTTGATAATTCCCAAAAAGTACCTCAGTCCGCACAAAATATCCTCGCGGGCCACATGGGGCCCACGGGCCGTGTGTTTGAGACCCCTGGGTTAGTACATGTTAAACAGGCACTAAAGACCACTGTATTGAAAGTGTCGAATTTACGATTATCAAAATGAAGACAGGCTTTCATTCTACTGTACATACACAATAATGAAAAGCTTACTGGGCCACATTGGGCCTGCGGGTTGGACAAAGCTGCTGTAGATCTTTCAGCGTTGTTTTGTGACCAAACACGAGTGTTCTGGGAAGGTGTGGCATTGGGCGTTCGGTTAGAACAGCGGTTCTCAATTGGGGGTGCTCGAACCCCCAGGGGGTGCGAGAAGGGACTCCTTGGGGTGCGAATTTCTTTGATAATACAAAAACCAATACATCAAATGGGGCAAGGAGTGCAAAAATGATTTTTCCTTCCGGACGGGGTGCGGGCTTCAAAATGAATTGATAACCGCTGGGTTAGAACAAAAACAGTGCAAATGTTCGCGCGCAATCAAGCGAAGAGTGGATAGACACACCGCAGCGTTTATTCTACAAACCCTCAAAAACAGGTACTACTACCTGCGCAGGGAGGTAGTGCTAACAAAAAAGGTGTGGGAACGCACCCAAAAAACTAGCCATTTTGAAACAGCTTCAAACTCATTTTAAAACAAAATTTGGAAAAGGTGTGAGAACACCGTTCCCACGCGTTCCCGCCCCACTACACCTTGTACCTGCGTCACCAAAGGTAAAGCAACACTTTTAAAACAATAAATACAGGTAGCTTCAGCACAAGTGAGATTTCTATGCGACATCTCTCAAAATGAAACTGCTCATCACTGGTTTCCACTCAGTTATGTTCACATTTTGTACAATCACTTTTAACTTTTCTACGGCCATTGTATAAGATTGGTGAATGTATTTCAAAACTGAAACAGAGATTGGTTTAAAATCTAAAAGTTTCGCAGCTTCTCGAAGCTCTCGTTTTGTGATCATCAAATCTTGGAACACGCGCAATACTGCGAGCAAACCATATGTATGTAACACGAAGTTTAACGAAAATGCTGAAAAGCCTTATTACAAAGCTTAAGATCACTACAATTCAAACACACGAAGGAATATTGTTTATGAACTATGAGCATCGTCAGTGCGATAAAACGTTTGAACGTAATATTCCAAAACTTAATTAGCGAAGTAGCTGCATTAACCAAGCGTCGTGCAGTCTTATGCAGGCTTGTCTAAACCAGTCAATAACTGCATTACAATGTCTTAATTTCTGTGGTTGTTAGTTTTGTAAAAACCGAAGTTTTTAAATTTCAAAACTTGTTTTCAGGTCTGACAATACCAGATACGTGGAAATTTCTGAGGTGCCAAGTTTCAAATACAATCATCAAAAATCAAAACAACGTAAGAACTTCGTTGAAAAAACACGGACGTTTTAGCAGTTCGGGTACTTAAGATGCACACCTAGAAGTTAAAGTTTAATAGATCTGAAGTACCAGGTAAACACAGGCATAACTCGAGATAACTTGTCAGTAGCTTAGGCTTCGTGAACAAGTATAAATTTATGCTGGTCCGTCGCGTTTTGACACGGGAAAGGTATCAAAGAGTGAAGATTGATCGACATCTTACGCCGAAAGAAGTTTTTTAAATTTGCACTAGACGTTCTATTGGCCTTCTGCAACATAAGCAGCAGATCGCTACACACTTCAAGGCCACTGAATTATTATGGCATGAGCGCCAGCAGTCGCCTTATCTTCCAAATAAACATTGTCACTGGGGTTACTGGTCTAGTCCGTCATAGGTGGAAACATAGGTATTCATCCGTAACATCCATACTTAAACACCAAGTATCGAGCGACACATTGGGTCCTCTGTCAAGGCCGAATAGTTGTTTTAATGTTAGAGAAAAGCCGCAGTAATCGGAACTTTAACGCACGCTAGACGTAACTATGTTTCAAGTCAGGGCATGAACCGAGAGATGGTTCTCGTTTCAGTTTGTTTAGCACAAGACTGAGACATATCGGAGTAGAACAACTCTACTTCAACAAAGTAGATTATTAAAATTTTACACCCCATGCGGAGTATACATCGGATGTAACAGAAACCGTATGCCGAGCAGTGGAACACAGTATAGCCGCCAGGGAATAAACCGAAAACATCCTTGTTTTTCGTAGATGCTGCAAGAATTAACCGCTGTTAATGTTTTCACGGCAACAAAGAAAACCGCAGCTTAAAATTAACCCAAGCAAACACATTCCCAATAGTTCATCTTACATCCGTGTCCATTACGAAGAAATGACATATTACACACGATTTCGGAGGCGACGCTCACATCTAAGTGGTCGTTGACTCACCAGGTCCGCAGACGGTGGATCGAATCCCGGTTTCGCCGATGGCCGGGACTCTGTTGACGGCAGCTTCAGTGTGTTCACTAAAGATGTCCCAATCGAGATCGTACAAACCAAATGCAAAATCATTAGGTACCTGGAATGATAACAGTTAAAAGCACTTAATAAAGCGAGGAGCGGATAGACACATCACATGCAGCATTTATTCTACAAACGAGAAAAAAGCAGAGCCCAGCCAGTTTGCTGCAAGCTGTCAAGGAATCAACCAACAGCACTCTGCTTTCTTCGTTGTGCGATGATTCCGAGCTAGCAGACGCCTGCATTCAAGTAACTAGTCTCCACAAAGATGACACAAGCGAATCAATCGGCAAATTTTAAAAAATAGGAAATCGATTTCACGTAACACCACACATCCTCACTACAAAAATCTTATGAGTATTTGTTCGATTGACTCGCTTGTGTCACCTTTGTGGCTACCTGCAAAGATTGGAGGATATTAACTTCGAGTGGATTTTAATCGCGTTCTGCCTGAGCCGGTTAGCCGGTCACAAGAGAGTGAATGCATAACAAAGATGTGAGCAGGTTGCGTTGCTGGTCATAAAGCCACAGTTGCATAGTTTTCATCCCAAAAAGTAATACAACGCACAATTACGACACAACATTCACCTTACGGTACACCTTGAACACATTTTTCTACATCAACTCGAATATAAGTTCAGGGCAATAAAAAGGATGAAAATAACTTTTGATACAGCTAAACCTTGACAAATACTTTCGGTATCAACGGAAAGCGTTTCAACAAAAGACAATGCGGAAACCAAAACACCCTTTACATTTTCCTCGAGGATCGGGTTCGCTTCATAACCTCCAAACTGCAACGCGTCTCCCTGTGGCTTTATGTACACCGTTCCATGATCCCGGATCATTGGAGTGTTTAATATCCCCTGAATACCTTGTGTCACAACATACGCATGCCTGAACGTAAGCTGAGGAACACGAACGCCAACCATCTGAAAAACACCGTCCACTTTTAACAACAGATCTAAACAGGACTGACATCGAAAAACATCAAAGGCATATTTTATTCCACGAATCTTGCAAATCCAACAGCAAACAAAGTTCATAAAATTTTATGAAACAGCTCAATCCAGCTAGTACGCACCATACGTTTCTCTTGTATGACTGATTTGACTATTTTCTAGAACCTGCAGTGTCGCGATCTCACCCCCATACTGCGAAGAAGCCATTGCTGTGTTTCGAAATATAGGGTAACACCGAACAAATCAAAAGTCGCGAAACCATGAAAGTGGAAGAATATCATTTTACGAAGTACGCTTCAAAATTCGTGTCATTAGTTAAACCGAAAGGTATGCCAGGTCCGATTGGGGGGGACAAAAGGTCAGGGTCACCGAACCTGGACTCTGTTGAAGGGGATGGCGAAGGTAACAAGAGCGGAAGAACTTAAATCGATTGTAAAATGGAAATGCGCTAACAGCTTTAGGTGCAGTGGACTACATTAAAAACAAACTATTCCTGGGCGCTCCGCACACAGGTACCCAACCATTGATTTTAGAAGCCCTGGAAAACCGGGATTTCGTGTGCATCAATGTTTTTTATTGTGATAAAATTGTGAATTCTGATGAAGGATATGCTGATTGAAGGACACCTAAATCTAACCTTGCAGTTTTAGTGCTATCTTTAGGAATTTTTGTATAAGGTTTCTAGATCAACTCACACATACAACATATATTCATGATGTTGTCTACACTGGCAGATTTTGTGGTGCGATTTTATTTCTTCTGTGAGGTAAAAGTTCGGCTCTCACTATTTAATCGGCCAATCTTGACATTTCGAGTTTCAACCAACTCAGAAACTGTCACCGCAGCAGCTTTTGCGTCACACGAACTCTCGGCTTGAATTTTAGTTCTTCGTCAATGCCAGAAATTGATTATTGGAGGCGCATTCACTTCACCACAAACGCTCTTATCTGCATTTGGTGCTCTAGTGCTCCTGCATTCAGTCTCAGAACTGTATTGCTTACGTCTTATCATTACGCCAAACCAGAGTTCATCTTATGCGGCAAGGCAATGTGTGCTAAGATAAAGATAGTAAAGGAAAATGTTAGGAGCCCGGTTCGGATCTGTAGGGACCCGATTTCTCTGATTCTAGGGACCCGATTTTCTCTAATTTTAGGGACCCGATGATAATTTTCTCTCATTCTAGGGACCCGATTTGAAATTCTAGAGACCCGAATCGGGTCTCTAAAACGCCTTAAAAAACCCTGGTTTAGATGTTAACAATGTGTAAGGGGTTACTTGCCGTGACTTAGTTCGTTCAGGTTATTTACGTACGCTGCAAATGCGCCGCGCAAACGCGTGCAAATATAATACCGCAGTTTGTTATTACACCATTCAAATAAATCGTGAATTACCGAGCGCATTACCATAAAAACCTTAGAACATTGCAAAGGGAAATGGGCATGGTGACTTTACATACTTTTGGTAGGAAAGAACCAACATATCTTGCAGTGAATTCGGTTCAAGCTCATCATAAATGTTCTATTGCACCTCAAGCTAATCTAATCTACTTCTAAACAGATTGCCCGGATCTTGACGTGCACAAGATTCTTTTATTTCCATATGCGTCAAATGTGTTGCCTGTCTTTTTCGAGTTTCGAAATGACACATTTCCTGAAGCTGTTGTTTTTACACAAATAAAAAATGCTGGAACAATGAAAAACAGAACACCACAAAACTCTAATAAAAATCATTCTTGAAAACTCCTTTATTAAAGTTCATTAAAGCAAGTTTGTAAATTTATATTTGAGTCAATCGACAGTGGTATGAATTGACATGACGGCTAGTGTGATAAGGGCGTGTGTTTGCTTGATACCTTTTTCCGCAAAATGTTTTGGCGCTCGCAATGCAGCCGTGTTGAGACTTGTGTAATTATAGGCACGTCGGTAATTTTAAGCGATTAAAAATATGAACAGATCAGCCAACAATGATTGCTTTCTTCATGATGTGCTCCTTATGAATTACAGAGACCTTGACAGCATCTCGTAATACACTACTCTCTAGAGCTGGGGTTCTCAACCTTTTTTTCCCGTTTACCCTTTGCCAGCTTCATAACATAAAATTTACCCCTGTTTTTTGTTTACTCACTAGCGCTGCAGAAAAAAACAAAGTATTTTAACTTCAGCATCATTAAATTTACCCCCAGGATAGGTAAAATTTACCCCCAGGGGGTAAATTTACCCCAGGTTGATAACCCCTGCTCTAGAGGGGCAGCTACATATTTGGCTAAAACCTCGACATGTCAACTTTTGTAGTATACTGTAAATTTCAATTAAAACCTTTTCATTTTTTTCTGTGTACTTTTACTGCTCAGCTGGTGAAGTCCAACGAGACTCCTAAACCAATTTTTTCCAACAAAAATATGGGTAGCACTGCTCGATGACTGAAATTCAAACTCGTCACACTACGCAGTGTGACCATTGCAAGGTTTTCATCGCATGTCCGTCCGACATGGTCTGTTTGCAGCAAACGAACCACACTGTGCTATAGGGATAGGTAATATGATTTACTTCTTGGCCATTGTATGAATGTCAAAGCTGTTGTTTTCAGATGTTTTATTGCGTGGATAAAATGAACCATTCCGCGCAATGCAGGTCTGTTTTCAACAGAAGCATCATCAAACGAACTCTTTTGAGCAGTTTTGTGGGTAAATACTTTGGTTTTGTGTTCTTTTTTTTACATTTCATGGTTGGGCTGCGCAAGATAATGGGGTTAAGTGCGGTACGGCGTATAAGGTCTGCAAGAGGTTTGTAGATTGGTCGTTTATCTTCTTACACTGTAACGCCATCGTCACGAAAATTTTCGTGTGTCAACACGAACTAACCTGCACGTCGTCAACGTGACGTCATCAGCGACGCCATTTTTACGAAGTTAAGTTGGTGGTATTCTTCACTAGACCCACAAGTCTGTACCACCCGCTTTTGAAAAACAATTCACGCTGAATCCTAAAATCAAGCCACGTGCTGCCTTCTCATTAATCGTACCTGCCCTACGTGGGGTGCCCAAACACCTGCGCAGTTAATGACGTTGTTAGTTCTGATAGTTCCTCGATTCGTTTCAACCGCAACAACGCGCTTCAGTCCAAGAGAGTCCTCGTCCGTTTTGATGCCAGTCACGCAGCA
>JGI24021J15306_10010874_pt1 | contig 11316 bp, 13 predicted proteins | sample Ectturendosymbi1_FD_15306 | JGI IMG/M metagenome (IMG submission 15306)
TTGTTTATGAGACATACGCAATGAATAACGTCGAATTACGAAGATTATATTACAGCGTATTGGATCACATTTTGCGCGAAATGAGTGCTCGCTTCAACGAGCGTAACTCCAAGCTACCAAGGGCACTTGTCTCTCTGTATTTAAAAAGCGACACGTTCTCAGACGCAAAAGCGATTCAGCCTTTGCAAGATTTGACAAACTCTACGATTGTGGACACCGAATGCAGCGCAGCAAAGCAGTACTTTGCAACTGTCACAGGTGGCAGTGATAAGAAGATGACCGCATCAAGACTCATATCAGAACATCACGGCGTCCTTAAGGCTATGCTCTCTGTACTGCATGCCCTCAAGCTTTCTGTGACATTAGGAGTCTCAACTGTTACAGTATGTGTGAAAACTCGTTCTCAGCCCTTAAAACATTTTCAGGAAGAACAGGCGGGCAGTGGTCCATTCACGTAAAGCTCAGCTTGTTCAACTAGCTTTTGAATGAGACTTAATTAAAAAGCTGGGCGGAGAATGGAAAGACAAAGTCCTGCAAAAATTTAGTGCTACTGCTCACAGACAGCAGTTATTTTAAAAGTCAAATGGCAACGTTGTAAAACTTTGTTTTTAAATTTCAGTACGATTGGTTTCATTTAGACCAGCTATGTCCAACCCGCGGCCCAGGCGAAGGTTTTGTGCGGCCCAGTTTAGGTTTTCGCTGTAATAAAAGTATCCTACATACTGGCAACCATTCCTTATTTTGATAACCTTGAATTTGACATTTTCGATGCAGGTGGTCTCCTCAGTGCCACTTTATCACGTCTGCAAACATTGAAATTAGGATTCGAACGCTTTCAGTATATTAGCTTCAGCTAAATTTGGTTTGCTCAGATCTAAATAAGTCATTTGATGTGCGGCCCTGGTTAAGACAGCGAGATGATTTTTGGCCCAGTAAGCCATTTGGGTTGGACATTGCTGATTTAGACAAACACTTCGTACGCATGATTCGCTTTCTACTATTTACAGTAATAAACGTAGATTGCCTGTGGAAAACGAGAAGTCAGTAATAAATAGGTCGATTTTGATGTGGAAAGGTAGAACTTGGTGATCATATCCAGTGACCCCTCACTTCTTCAGTCCTTGTTCCCCCTCACATATTTTTTTCTGGCGCCGGCCCTGGATCTTATTCTTTGGAAGAATGTAGGAAAGGCTTTAATTTCTATTGAAGATCTAAGGCAATTGTAGAACCAAAGTCGGCACAACAAAAGATAGATTTTTGAGGGGGGCACTACACATAAGAGGGGCATACTTTCACGCGTTTCAGACAAACGGTCAATTAGGTCACACTTGCGTGGTGCCCCAAAAACTAAGATGGCTTAGGGCCCCGTGCTCCCTAAATCCGTCCCTGCAAATATCAGTTTAACAATATATGATAACGCTGATCTGGAAGAAACAAGTGCAAATTGCTGGGCGTTTTAAAGAAATGGCCCGTACAACTGTCGTATACATAGTCGTAGGAGATATGCTGCAGCTCAGGGGTTGCAGTAGCCACTCTACACCTTACAGTTACAAGTGTGCAGAAAATCTGAAAAAAATTATTAAAATCGCGCAAAATTTTTGAAGATTTTGTAAAACTCTCTTATTAATCTGACAGTCCTTTCCAATAAAGTTTCAGGAATGAGGATGCTTAGAGTTTCGTGAACTCGATGTCCTATCAAAAAAATTTGCTGATAGATTCGAGTGAGTCGCCTGTCTGGAGATTAATCTGAATATAATTATATGTAAGCCCGAATCATCGCTAAGTCATGAAATCAAGGCTTGGTCGGCTGATTCGTCGAAAGCTTGCCTAACTGCGTTTTATTGTTGTATAAAACTAACAGATTAACATATTTATCATATTTTTGAAAACAATTTCAGTGATGATACTTTGAAACGATGTACAGTTGCTATACAAGGTTAAATGCACCACCCTTTTTCGCTGTGGCGACTGAACAAATGATCAACCTATTGTGTATTCCCATGATGATGAGGGAGAAGTACATGTTTTTGTTGGACCTAATGATTGTGTTGTCAACACAGTCAACACACAAGATGAAAATGCAACAGCAGAAGGTTTGCAACTAGATTTTCTTTTGTGGGTTATCATTAGACTTTGTCATAAAAACTTACTTGACATCACTGTTGTTGTCCACAACATGTTTACTTGAAAAGATTGCAATGTAATGCTTAGATTTTTTATGCCAAGCCTAAAAGTTTGCGTGCAATTGAAAAGATTGAAATATCATGCTTCCCTTTTTGATGCCAAGCCTAAATGCATGTGTGCACATGTGAAGATGCAATATAATGTTTAGATTTTTGATGCCAAGCCTAAAATCATGTGTGCACATGTGAAGATGCAATGTAATGCTTACCTTTTTGATGCCAAGCTTAAAAGTTTGCGTGCAATTGAAAAGATTGAAATGTTACGCTTAGATTTTTTATGTCAAGCCTAAAGGCATGTGTGCATATGTAAAGATGCAATGTAATGTTTATCTTTTTGATGCCAAGCCTAAAAGTATGCGTGCACATGTAACGATGCAATGTAATGCTTAGATTTTTGATGCCAAGCCTAAAACCATGTGTGCACATGTAAAGATGCAATGTAATGCTTACCTTTTTGATGCCCAGCCTAAAAGCATGTGTGCATATGTAAAGATCAATGTAATGCTTAGATTTTTTATGCCAAGGCAAAAACTGTGTTTCTTTGAAAACAAGCTTGGTTTGTCATGAGTACATCTGTGTTTTCAGGAAGCACAACCACCACAGATGTACCGAGCACAAGCCAACATGTGCCAAGTGTTACTGTGACAGGTAATTTTTGTTGCAAAGCTAATAGCCTAAAAGCATGTAGTAGCCTAAAAGCATGTAGTAGCCTAAAAGCATGTGTGCACATAAAAGCATGTGTGCACACTAAAAGCATGTGTTGTAGCCTAAAAGCATGTGTGCACATGTAAAGATGCAATGTAATGTTTACCTTTTTGATGCCAAGGCAAAAACTGTATGTTTCTTTGAAAACAACCTTGGTTTGTCATGAGCACATCTGTGTTTTTCAGGTAGCACCACTACCACGGATGTACCAAGCACAAGCCAACATGTGCCAAGTGTTACTGTGACAGGTAATTTTTGTTGCCAAGCTAATACTTAAAATGTGCACTTGGTAAAATTTGCCAAGGAACTATGAGTGTGTTGCGATCTGCGCCGCGATCACTCTATTGTTGCTTGTTCGCGCCACAATTCGCACAAATCCCCTATGTGGTCAATCACAAATTCAGCGCAACGCCAACCAAGAGGTTGCAACAGCATCCCCTCTTTACAATGAACCGCACCGATTCGCACGTTCGTTTTGTGAAGGCCGCACCTGGCACGACTTTTAAATCCCGGTCACAGCACCATTTTGGTGCGGTCTGATAGCTCGAGCGGCACATGTGCAAAGCTTCACACTTTGGCAGAAAGCAACAAAGAGATCAAGCGCCGCAATCACTGTATTGTTGCTTGTTCGCACCACAATTCGCACACATCCCGTCCGAGGTCAATCGCAAATTCAGCGCAACGCCAACTAAGAGGTTACAAGTACGATTGGTAAAGTTGTAATGTTGTAATGCGTACACTTTCGCTGCCAAGGCAAAAATTATATATTTCTTTGAGTGCAAGCTTGTTTTGTCATGAGTACATCTGTGTTTTTCAGGTAGCACCACCACGGTCCTGTCAGGAGGCGTCGAGGCACACGTGTAGCTGCTTCCAGTAGACCCAGGTGTGGAAAACGTGGTCGAGGCCAAAGGTGGCCTGCGGCACCGGCGCCATCGCCAGGTTGGTCGGCGGAACAGCCCCAGTCAGACGCAACTGACAGGAGCGCGTGGTTGTCCGTATTCTCGCAGCAGCGGGGATACACTGGTCTAACGGACATGGCGAACGCGGAGCCCCACGAGTTCCTGGAGCTGTTCCTTCAAGATGACTTCTGGGAACTCATAGCAGTGGAAACCAGCCGCTACATGCAGACTATCAACGCGTCTGCGGATATTCAAGACAGGCAGCGGAAATTTCTGAAGGAAGTGTCAGTGGCCGAAATGAAACACTGTTTGGCGTTTATTTGTGCATGGGTGTTACTAATCAAAGTCAAATTCGTGATTATTGCACACCATGTTATTCGCAGGTCATGAGCCGGAACCGCTGGGTACGAATTTGGAGCCAGCTTCACTTCGTCGACAACAGCGAGTTCATTCCGCGCGGTCAGCCCGGGCACGAGCGCTTGTTCAAGATCCGCAATCTGTTGCGCTTGATCCTTCTCCGGTTCAGCGCCAATTTTCAGGCAGGAAAAAGCTCTCGCTTGATGAGATGACCATTGCTTTCAAGGTACGCAGCACCCTGAAGAAATACAACCCCAGGAAGCCGGACAAATGAGGTTTCAAGGCTTTTGCCGTGTGCGAGGCTGAATCGGGTTATGTGCTGCAGTAGGTTCTCTACTGCGGCCAAGAGGCGGACAATGATCCTCGGTCTGAACAACTGTCATTGACATATCAAGTGGAGCAGACCTTGATAGCCCCGCATTTTGCTCTGGGGCACTTCGTGTTCATGGACAGTTACTACACCTCTCCTGACGTAGCTGAACTACTTAAGGCAATGGTTGTGGGTTGTGTGGCACATGCAGTGTGACTCGGAAAGGGATGCCACACGACCTACGACCATCAAGCCTGCCTTTGAAGAAGGGTGATCCGCCTGTCTTCCGCCGCAATGACCGTAAGCTGGCCCTCGCTTGGTGCGACACCAGTCGATTTTCGCTCTTGTCGACTGGACAATAACACCTGTTCCACGGTGGACATTCGTGACAGGAACGCTCCGTCTGGCATTCGTCAGATTTTGCGTCCAACGGCTGTTTCCCATTATGGCCAGCATATGGGTGGTTTGGACTTGATAGATCAACGCTGCAAAGCGTACCTCTTTGCGAATCGATCGCGGAAGTGGTACAAAAGGATTTTCAATCACTTGATGCAAATGGCAGTGGTCAATGCTCACATCATTTACACCCAGGAGACCTCGCACCGGCCTGAGCTGGAGTTCCAGGAGTTTGTTTAGGTGATTGGCCACTGGTACGCAAGTATCAGATTTGACCATGCTAAGGTGCGACGCAGCAGTGCAATGCGACCTCTCAGCGGTGTAAGACTAAGCGGCGATGACCACGTTACGGTCCTTGGCCGTGCATCAGATTGCGCGCTATTGTACTGACAGAGGACAGGGCGCGAGGGCATGTACGCGCTTCAGGTGCCCCACTTGTAATGTGTCCTTGTGTTTCACCTCAGGCAGGAATTGCTACAGGCAGTTCCATGGGCTTGATTAGTCAGTAGCGCAGCCAGAATGAGACCATACGCCCCACAAACTTGAAAACAATTTTTGCTTGTGCTTCGCATCACTTGCAACTGTTTGATGCCGGCTGATTGAAGTTATTTCATGTCACATCCTGTTGTAATAGACCCGAAATTGAGCTGTGACATCGAAATCATCTTAGTAAAAAGCATATCATCTGAAATTTGAAAACTTACGACGTAAGTGACTGGCCCCTTCCCTAACAAAATTACTGGCTGCGTCACTGAACTTAGTTTATTGCTTTGTACGTTTGGTCGCTTATTTTTCTCCGCTTGTGCAATCTGCCGCATTTTGCAACATTCTAATTTACCGGTCGCACATTCTTTTCTGCTTGTATGTTTGGTCGCATATTTTTCTCTGCTTGTAAAATCTGCCGCATTTTGCATTATTCTAATTTACCCGTCGCACATTCTCTTCTGCTTGTATGTTTTGTCGCATATTTTTCTCTGCTTGTGTTTTCCGGCGCATATTCGTTTTTTCACACTTATCAAAATCTCCCACGTTATAATATGGCGGTTTCTTCCCGCGAAGGATCCTGGGTTACCAAAAATCCTAGTGACCACGGAAAGAGTGCCTCCTGGGCCGTGGTTGGAAACTGTTTGTACTACACCACCGGAAAAGGAATAACATGTTTTTTTGTTTTGTTTGCAGAGCAGCTTAGTTCGAGTGGAAGGAAACTTCAGATGCTGTTTTGCGATAATGCGCACGCCTTCTGGGAGCGATGGAAAAAATGTGTATAACTTTTATTTTGCAACGAGACCTTACATAAATGTGTAAGAGCATCATGAAATGTCGTCCTATCGAATAAACTACGAGCGCATCTAAACTGAGTCAGCTATTGCGTGACACGTGGCGCGTGCCCTGCGGTGTGCAGAAACACGCGTAAGGTGCTTAGCGGTAATCCAGCGCAACTTTTGTCTGGGTCAACACTTCACAACGAAATTTGGCAGGAAGGTAAAAGATGCCTGTCAGAAGATATCCTCCGAATATCATGAGAATTTGTAGTAAAATGTGAAAGTTAGGTCTTGCGGCGCGCGACGACCGCAGTTTGCATATTTATGTCCCGACAGACAAGATGGCGCGTGGAGGTTACAATGCGGTATATCGCATACAATTTTTATGAGTGAAATTTAGGTAACGGAACTTGGCACGATTGTGTCAGATGGTTGTGAGCACATGTCCTGAAAGTTTAGGGTCCAGTGGTGGACGAACAATGTCAAAATTTTTAGATTTTACCCCCTACATTTTTGCATTTTCCTCCCCGGGAGCCCGAAAATACACACTTAGGCCAAATTTTTTTTTCCTGGAAAGTTCGCCATAAAACAGACATTTGGTCCACAGAAAGTTTTTTGTATCTCCTTTACTCTGAGCTGCAGAAGCGTTCAAACTTAGCACTAAAAAGTGAAAAATACTGTACATCATTTTTACGTGTACAAGTGGGGTTTACAAAAAGTGCCATAACTTTTTCTCTTCTCATTTTTTTGCTTGACATTCGCAACGATTGTGTAGAAGATGCCTATGAACATATTCTGCAAGTTTCGGAACATTGCTCCTCAAACAGGAGATATGAGGTCTCAAAACAAAAAATCTAAATACGCCCCCCACCATTTTTCAGACGTTTACCCCTCTTGCTCCTTCGAAAATAAAGGTTGGCCAAAAATTTGTTTTTTTTCGAAAGACCAACTCATCCCAAACATTTCATACACAGAAAAATTTTTTCTAACGTCAACAGTTTGGGCTGTACAGCCTTTTCAAGTAAACCACTCTGAAATTTTCAGTGACATGCTTTCTTAGGCTACACGGGTTTTCCCCTTGCCTTTCGTCACAATGACGTCATAGTTTGACGCAGAATATCGCAAAAGATGCGGAATTTCAATACCTTTCCCAAAATGTTTCAGTTCTTGTCGTAGCTTCAGTGATTCGTGAGTTATCGCCACAAACGTGTACCGACCTCACTTTTTGGTCAAATAGGGTTGGGCTTATTTAGGATTAGTTCGGATATCAATCATTTTTACTATCCGGACAACGGATATGTCCGGATATTTGTATTTTAGCTTACCGACCGGAATAACCGGTAACTGTTAGATAACTGATTTCACGAGGTTTTCTTGATAAATTGAATGCAAACTCATGACATAATTTTATTGTAAATATACAAACGTGGACAGCCGTGCTCGTAATCAGGGCCGGATTTACGAAAGGGTGATGCCGAGACATGGATGACGTACCGTTTCACCATTTGGCAGTACTCTATTGCAGTGAAAGTAAAACCGTCCTATCACTCTCGTTTCTGACGAAAATTCTGTTGTGATTGTGGGCGGTCCTACTTGGATTAAATAGCCCCTAACAATGTTAGGCTAACATTCTGATTCATGACTCCTGACCAAGTGGCAGGATCGTTTGTCCATCCAATTGATGACGCCAAGGTCTTGCGAGTTTCCATGCATCTCAATATGACCGCTGGTCAAGCCGCATGTTGACAATATCGTGACGACATGCCCAAAGCACGTTGGCTGCCTCCTGCGTTTACTGAATCGTTAATGGTTGTGCAAAAAAAACTTCAACCAAACTCCGTTCATTACTCTCACGTAGTGCAGTGGTTCCAGCAGAAACTACCCTTGGCAAAAAAAAGTTCAAAGAAAAGAGCAGTTATATGAGCAACGTCAAAATCGAATTGCTTCCCGTTCGAATACAATAAGATTTTTTGCGGGGAAGGAAGTTTTGTGGCAGTTAATGATTAAATGTTGACTTTCCAGTCAGGCTACTACTGCTACTTCAGTTTTTTTCAAAACACAGTTTGCTGGTCGTTTTCGTGTGTCAGAATAGGTGGGTTACTATAACGTGTTTTACTGTGTGCTACAACATCTGTAGAGTAGGTTGACAAAGCAACTGAAGGTTTTATTTTGAAACCGAGTGCAAAGAAATTGTATGTATTTTCATACGCGGCATTTTTGTACCTTGTACGCATGCGTAGTCTTATTTTGTTTCTTTGCAGCTAATACATTTGTTGCAACTTTATCATGAATTTTTTGCATGTTACATTTCAAGTGTCAAGAAAGCTCTATATTGTATTCGTTTTCATCATCGCATTGCTTGACGTGACAAGCAAAACCGTTTTTTGATCCAGTTTGAACAAGGGTGGGTGAAATATACACTTCGTAAGGTCTTAGTGTCTAATTCTTTGCTGGGAAAGGATTCCTTTCGATAGACAGTGTATTTTTTTGCAGTTTCGCAACTTTATTATGACGTCATAGACATACCAGTAAAATGGTTGCACAAGAAGTTTTGGTTGTAAGGCTTCAGCAGAAAACAGCCAGTTAAGCAACCCTCGTTATTTTGTTATGTAGCGACATGCCTATATGGAGGATGACACCTGCAGTCAGCAGACTACTAACGCAAGCAGTTCTCTTTCGTCATTCAAGTGCTCCAAACGTGAACCTCCAAGAATCTGTGGTAAGATGTGTGGCAACATTGTCGCTGTTGTAACTAAGCGTGGCCTGATGTTACCCTTTCAAGTGTCAAGACAACTCTGTCGTATTCGTTTTCACCATCTGTTGCTTGGCGTGATAAACAAAACCTTTTCGTCGAATTTGGTTTGAGGTGTTTTCATATACCGATGAGGCAAAACTGGTAACTGTGCATGTTTTCATGATACGATTCTGAAATACTTTTTTGTGCAGCCGCAGGAGGTCTAAGAAGAAAGACTACATTTCGCAAGAAATGCTGCAATCCTGCTCGTTTCGTAAAAGCTTCTCAAGAACAAATCTGTACTCCACCAAGTACGATGACCATAACAGAAAGCAGTGAAGTAAATTTGTGATCAAGTTTTTCATTTATTGCTAAAGCTTTCTTTTTCTGATCTCTGTAATCTCTAGCAACCTCTGCCAGGGGCTGAGCCAGAAATTTTAATTTGAGGGTAAATGTGAGAGCCAGTTATACTACTAGGAAATTAGGCCTATGTCACTAAAAGAAAACAAAATAGAAATTTTCCTGACGTCAAGTTAACATTTTGGTTAGGCACATTGGGCCGAACCGAGCTAAATTTTGGGATAGTCACGGACTCACGGCCCCCCTAGCTCCGCCCATGATCTTTTACTATCACCATGCTGGTTGAAAAGAAAGCAACAAATCCCGTAGATCAGGGGTCTCCAAACTACGGCCCGCGAAACCGTTTCATCCGGCCCGCGGAGACATTTTGTCAATATTGAAAAAATAATATATTCACGAAACATTTATTGATTTGGTAGAATGTAACGTATCCCGAAACATTCACATTATGTAAGATGTCCGGCCCTCGGACTATTGTGTAATAGCATGTGTGGCCCTCGTACAAAAAAGTTTAGAGACCCCAGTCGTAGATGTTCGGTGCACAACCAGGCCCGTAGCCACGTTTTAAGGTTTGGGAGGCAAAACTTATTTTTAGGTTGGATTTTTGTTTTTATTGTATGTTTAAAACAAGCTGTACAAAACTTTGTCTCGGCACAATGAAATTTGGGGGGACAAAAAGAAATTGGGAAGCACTGCCCCCAGTGGCTACGGGCCTGTGCACAACGGCAGTCGTGGGTGTACACACACTTTGGTGCTCTCTAGTGACTTTTGGTGCACGACTATCGATGAAATGTTGAACAGCTAGCCTCCTGGTGCACAACTACGCTATGCAGCTGAGTTACCACAGAAAAGGATAGAATGATGGGTAACACTTGAAAAAATACTAACAATTTTTGGTATAAGCTGTGGTTGAGAAAAAGCGAATTAAGCGAATTATCTTTTCTCTAGTCCTAACTTCATTTCAACTTAAAGGAAATGTTAAAACTCACTCAGATGCAGACGATATATACGCGGAAACCTCACGAATGCTGGTACAGCAAATTAATCCCCCTTTAAAAAATTTGCCGTAAGCCTATGTAAGAAACATGTTATTTCATGCATATAAAGGGTAACAATGGTGCATGGCTGTAAATAATGTCCTTGGCCAACGCACACCGAGCAAACTGTCCAGACAGGATTACCATGACATTCAAACTGGGTCCGCAGTGCATGCTCATCAAAGACCCCACATGGTTATAACGTGAAAATAGCGGGATCACCACTTTTCAGACAGTTACGTACAAGACCGTAACCAGGGGGGGCGAAGCCCCCCTAGAAAAATTTTCGCCGCCCTAGAAAAATGTGTTGGACATAATTTAAAACTACTGGACACAGTTCAAAAAATTTGGGCCCCTCTCAGAAAACTCTTCGCCCCTCCTGGTATCTCAAGCATGTTACGGGCGTGGTTACCTAATTTCTTTCTATGAGCGCGATGTAAACATCTTTTTGCACAGTATTAAAGTTAGGAGAATTTTAGGAGTTGTCAACAAATGAAACAGGTGAAGAGGTTGATTAATGGAATAAGTGAAGGGTAATATTGTTTGTTGGCACGTGTATATAGAATCGCTTCTTTTACGTCACATGACAATTGCACTCGTTCAAAACTGTATGGCGCAATTACAGAAAGTCATCGTGAGCTATAAAATTTTTTTGCCCATGCGTTTTTGTGCTCCCGTTGCGCATCAATAGTCTGTCCAAGGCGAGTACTCGCACTCTAGTTAGTTAACATGCAAGACCACGTGGCGATACAGTTCTTTCAGGGCAGAGAAAATGAAAATTGCGGGCAGGCTGACAGTTTTGCTCTATGTTGATGGCTTTTTACCGATACACGGAGAAGCTTACCTCTGCTAAAGAAAGGCTTTTGTTTCCGTTATTTCTTACAAGGCAGAATCTTTGTGATGCATGCGTCATGACGAAAGACGTGTTTGTTGGTGGGAACATAGGTGTAAGAGCAAGCAAATTTTTGAGGGTGCAAAGGATTTTTGCCCAAAAAGTTTTTGTGCAACTTTTGCCGACCGTTTTTTAGTGTGACCTTTTAAAAAATGGTCTTCACTTGTTTTCCTGCAAACGT
>JGI24021J15306_10010875_pt1 | contig 11316 bp, 11 predicted proteins | sample Ectturendosymbi1_FD_15306 | JGI IMG/M metagenome (IMG submission 15306)
TTGAACGGAAAGTCTCACTGACCGCAAAATTCAACGATTAAATTCGCCCCGCATTTGGTGCAAACACATCTAATACTTTATATAACAATTAAATGTTAAGAAAATGACAAAATGACAACTACATACAGTGTAACTGATAACGTTAGAAAACATGCACAACGTTAGAAAACATGCACAAAGTGGATGGAACACTAGCTTTGCTTCAAACAAACTCTGCAAACGACAAACGGTTACAGCATCGGTATCAGATGTTGAAAGCATCTTGTCAGACAGAACTTTTGAACGATTCAATCAACTGCCGGGTTTATTGGGACAGAACTTTTGAAAGTTCAAGACAGAACTTTTGAACGATTCAATCAACTGCCGGGTTTATTGGGATCGTGGCGGTGTACATTGTATTAATTGTACATACAATTTTGCTAAAACATTTAAACTTATGCAAAATTAAGGAAGTAACACATCAGTTTCATGAAAACGATGTTTAAGGCCACTGGCGGTTTACAATAAAATCCTGACTGGGACCTGCACAGTCCTTCACAGTCGCACACTAACTCAAAGTACGCTCAAAATCCAATTTCTCCAAACACTTTCCAATGGGGATAAAAACTAGAGCGCACATGCATCACATTCCGGGATTTGACATGAACGGCAACACAAATCACGCGCTAGTTCAGATAAGGAAAACAAGAATAAGCAAACAAGAACAAAAATTTACAAGCCATAACCACACAAAACAATAACAGGTAAGTTTCCAAATTGCAGTCGGACCAACTCAGCATCAGTACAGCAATATTCAGTGATTCACAGCGTTACTGCACGTTTTTGCTGTACCGGGCACAGCTGGATACCATAGCCGTAAGCACAGCATTAAATCCACCCAGCACATACTGCATATAGACAAAGATGATGAATATATATAAAGGTTTTATATATTACAGGAAAAAAAAAGAAAAATAAAGTAATTAGAAGTGCCATGGCACTGCACGTTGTCACTGCTAATCATAATCAATCTTGATGAATACGTTAAATGGTTCCAGGACACCTCTTATAAACCTGCGGTTTACCGGACGGGTGCGTTGCTGCAAATGTAGCGGCACTTAACGCAGGTAAAAGCAAAATAAGTGCAGAACGATGCAAAGGTGCATACATGGTTATTAGGTAAATAAAATGCATGGTAACAATAAATATTTGCAATAAACCTCTTGTGACAAGATGTAGTGCAGACGTCATCATTGTAGACAATACGAATTTTNAAGCATAAAAAACTTGGAACAGAGTAACAATTNATTAGGTCAATACAGTTGGGAGCAAGGTAATTTAATTTTGCAATCAGACACGAAGTCCATAGTACAAGCACACGTTGCCTGCACAACGCTGGTTAATAAAAACAGACACAACAGAACGTTTTTCAACGGCATTGGAGGCAGAACCATAGGGTTACAGACACTTTGTTAGCACTATTGTTCGCTAACCCGTAACACTTGGTACAACAGTACTCCAGGGTAGGACGCTGAGTCCAACGCTGGTCAAGGCCAGGTAAAGTACGAATATGTTGTGGCATGACACAAGAACTTGTATTATTAAGATATAAACATATGATTGAGTACAAAACAAAACTACAAAACAAAATTTTTACAAAATAAAGTTAGTCAGCTTGTTCCGCTTCAAATGCCGGATTGGGCCAACTGTTTTGTCTGCTTGCTACTGGCGCAGAACGTGTTATAGCACCATTTTCCAAGTGAGCATCGTCCATTTGGAAGTTTTCAACCTTTGTTGAAGACGATAAACTTGGACGGTAAGTCGTGAGAGATAGCACGAAGAAAATCACACTGACCGCCTGCCCAAGAATATCTTTATGTCATGCTTTTGCAGTTGGAAGCTAATTTACTTACTGACTGCAATAGATAGTCACGTAAGCAAGAAAATATAGTTAGAAACTTGATACAGTCATTATCTAAATTCTAACCGCTGGCCAGCAGAAAACACAAAAGATGCCGGTGAGGGACAAAACTTGATTTCAACCTTGTCGTCTCGTCAGTTTGTTGTAGAAGTCCTTGTATTATTCACCATGTCGTAAGTCGATTAAACGCGCACTTTTTGCGCAACCGTGACCACAGCACTTGTGTTAAGCCCTACTTTAGTTGGAGCGAGGGTTCCCGCATTTACGGGGCGGGTGCGTGGACCCGCAGAGCTATGCGTGCGGGTTAAAAATTTTTTTGTGCGGGAAACTGAATGTTGACCCAATGCATGTGAAAGTGACATGAGCAAGAAATCAATGCTACAGAGAGCTTGTGGTGTGCAAGGGTGTAACGACATTTTCCACTGGTGGCGAGATCACAGATTGGAGTTTTCAGCTCTAAATGATCTTGCAAGGAATACGAAATACGTTCTGTGTGATGGCACCAGCAGCGCTGCTAGTGAACCAGTGTTTGGTATGGCTGGGCAAGTCGTGAATAATATAAGAGAAAATTTAAAAATTTCGTCAGTGAACGACATACTCTTTTTGAACAGTGCTTTCAAAGCTACGAAAAAAGCGCTCAAGGTTGACCAAAAGGTTTCACGTTTTTCTTCAGTGTTTTTAAGAGCTTCTGTTGGCTTCGAAATGAACCACTGAATAAATTTCCACCAGCAGTGAAACACGTTGCATGAGTTTTTCGTGGATTTTAGAAACCCAGTGACACATTTGGGACGGAAACAGCGCGGGTTGGGAGGGTGCANGGGGCGGATGCGAATTAGAAGTCTGCAGGAGCGGGCAAGATTTCTCAAATTCCCGCTGGTGTGGGGGCGGGTTTAAATTTTGCGGGTGCGGGGCAGGAGCGTACAAAAGATTTCAATCCGGGAAGGACTGTATCAGGTACAGTGCACAAAGACGTTTCAGTTCACCTGATAGCGGCCAACATACGTTAACATATATTTTCCCATAAAGTAATTGCAAACCAGCAAGCCAAGCAACTTTCAATGGAAATGCTTTTACTTCACAATGTACGATCAGTTATCACAGACCTTCACGACGACAGACACGATGAATAGATTTCTTGATATCATGTCGTTGGCATAAAAGTTGCATGAACCGCGTTCACCGCAATTCGTACCCCAAATCAAACATGCCTTGTCCAAAGCAAATCCATAAAGGACAGGACCAGGAATGGAACCGAGACATCGGGTCAACAGCCACTAAAAATTAGATGACTCACGGTTACGCACTGTCATTGTTTCGTGCAGCCACTACTTTTTTGAAATACCGCACACGCCTTCATAGTTGCTCTTTTGACCAGGAATATGCTGAACTTATTTCTTGATCCGGAGATATAGTAAGGTGGAAACGCGGCAAGTGTCCTCTCGCACGACATTTGAAGGGGTAAAAGCGTCCTCCCACTTCTTCACGTCGTGCCAAAATATTTTTAACATCTCAAATATGTTGACCGTTGGAAGTCACCACTTCATTTTTCGGCACTACATCACTGTTTTGGAGGTATTTTTAGTTTTACTTTCGCCTGCAGCGACACTTCCAGAAAAAGCAAAACATGCTGTTGAACCGATTCATGTATGGCACATTACAGTCAATTTGCCTTGCATAAATGACCGTCGAAATATCAAACACGATGCCATGCTCTACCACACTTCTGTCAGTTCTTATTATACCGAACTGTCATGTGTATTCAGTTTACTTTGCACTATAGGTGTCAAAACCTGTATAGGGCCAAGCAAAAATAACCGGAACCAATGCTTAGCATTTTCACTTGTGATTCACTCTATGTGACACATTTTAAATCACGATGTTTCGCAAAACTTACGTTTTCAATAAATTTCAAGCTCAACACACAAGATTCAAATCTCCTAGCACACATTTTCTGCGTGTTTTGCTTCAGCTGCCGCGACTTCAGCTCGCTATGTTGGACAAAGGATAATTAATTGCGTTTATTTGAATGTTAAATAACTTGTAGTAGGATTGGGTTCAAAGATAAGTAATTGCGCACCTGCACGCCAGTAGCGAAAGCTCTTTGAGAGAATGGCACCACCCTCAGCGTCACTTGAAGGCCAGGTATGAAAACGAAGAAAGTTGTTACAAACAGAACAAAAATGAACGCCAGGTAGAGACGGTGGCCTCCGCGCGGGCACACAACATTTGAGCAATATCCTTTAGTAGCAGAGTAGTTCAAAGCAAAGGAATCGGTTGCTGCACGATCCACGCAGTGGCAATCCAAGAACTGTCGATAAACGAAACAGGTTTGTTTTGGAACTGCTTTCCCATGTGAAGAAACCGTCAAATCTGACAGCGAATTTTCTACAAAAAGTCTAACGCTGACTACATTATCCTCCATCCAAGAGGGATACAAGTAGAGCGATTCCCAGCTTTTTCCANTTGCNGCAAGCCTTTCATGCACTAGAATACTTTAAGCACCTTTACCCAAATTGTATACCGGCGACAACTTAATTTTCTAAAGATGTTGCTCGCTATTCTTTTTACTAGATTCTCGCGAAAGCCGTGGCAAAATTCGTCGACAACCTTCGGTCCCACGGCATCCCGGTAGGAAACCATCAATCGTTACCGTGTTATTGCGCAGTAGGGTACATCCCGCATAACAAGCTGAGTAATACGTCACGCCGTCTGAGCCGCAAACGGGATCGAATATGTCGCTGTCACAAGAGCAATTCGCGTTGCAAGAATGGAGCAGATCATTGATGGTGTATTCCTTTTTATGAAATCTTGTAGTTGGACTAGCGAATGCTGGAACACAGGATAACCGGTTTATTGCGATCCACAGTTCGCACAACGGTACAGGTTTTTGAGTGGAAAACAAACGCATTGCGCTCAACTTGAAGCACAAACTGATGCTTTCAGAGAGGACAAATTGAACACTATCAACTACGCTCTAGGCGAGAATAACGAGAGGCAAAGCGCAATTAGTATTAAAACTGACAAACCTAAAAAACGCAATAAATAATGCTGACTAAAACAGACGACTGGCACACGTCAATCGGCAAATGACGTTGACCCGTACGGTGCCCACACCGCCTTTGTGGACTACAACGCAACCTGCACTTTCAGGTATAAAACATAGGTCATGCTAAACCAAGGAATTGAAAACGCTTTCTACGTAACTTGCTCCTGCTTACCGTGACTCTTAAATCCTGCAAAACTCAAGTGTGAAGATACTGGAACTCGGGAGCCAATGGGAGAAGCGGAAAAGGCAACATTTTTAGGAATCATAAGGTTTTGAGACACGACAAAACAAGCAATACTCGAGTTTATTAAACGAAATCAAACATTTTTGTGTGAAAATAACTTTCACCGGGCTTGCTGACAAGGAATTCAATGACCGATAGTTAAGTTACGTGAATTTACCAATCCGAGGATGGATATCTGGACAGGCAGCCAAGGGAGGCATACATTTTAGGCCCCCCAACGATAAAAACCTTTTTGAGGTCCTGCTCTAGAGCAATAAATGAAATAACACGAATCTTTGGTGCTCATCATTGAATAAATTGCTTTTCAACTACAACCAATACTCCACAGCTTGGTAGAATTGGGAATCATCTGCGAATCCCTTACTCATACACTTTAGTATTGATAAAATCAAAGGGGATTATGTAGCCACACTCCCATGAATCCACTTCGACTGCCTTGGCTCAGTGCTTGTCACGTCGATAAACTGTGTGATTTGTCTTTGAGTCTGAAGCCAGTGATGTGGGTAGCCTTCTGTTGAGCTAAGTTTTGAGGCTGAAAGCAGCGATCGATTTGCACATAAAGTCAACAACTACAAAGTTTATAAATAAACAATAAAATCTATAGCCTATTGATAAGTTTGTAATGAGTAACACGACATCTTCCGCAGCATCAGACCATCACTTCCTCAGGTCCAACTGCCGTCAGATTTCGTTGAAGATCACCTGAACAGCCACACGTGACTATGCCACAGTCAGGGTTTGGATCTATTCGCCGCTTTTATCAAATTTATTGGTGAATTGTCGACCATGCTTGAATACTCAGTTGAAAAAGATGCTTGTTTTTTCTACACCTGTCGTACGTTTATTCAGCACAACAGTAAGAAGGAAACAATTATATCTGCTGGGTTTCGCAACAGGAAGCCGGCATTAGAACGAAACAAGTTTTTCAAAACATCGCAATTCTGAAACCCATGTGATAGCTATGGTACGAGATGAAGAAAACTACTGATGATACACTGTGCCATGAACAGGTTGAACGAAACAGATATTACTTTACCAAAACAGTTGCTTAGCAAAATTTTTTACTGTTATGAATTAGCGTCTTGANGTGATACTTCAAAAAGTTGGAACAACTCATTCTGGATGTTCCTGAAAATGATGGATTTTCTTTGAAATTGGATTCAAAGAAATTTCGAAGACTATTCCTCAAAACGCGAAGTTTGTCTGCTACATTTCATGACGACAATTTAAAGCTTTAGGTTTGCTGTTGAGCTATCGAGGAATCTGCCTGCAATNGTTCCGCTTTCATAACTTTTGCGATGATTCTGACTGCACNCATCCACATTTCAGCAACAAGTCTCCACAAGGGCGACGCAGCTAAATGAGTTTTTTNATTTCAACCGTAACTTTTCGCTCGCAATATTACGGGATTGAAAATGCGTGAAGCACGCGAAATCAATTTCCTGGTGAAAGACTGCGAGCAGATTTACATTTGCGCTGCCGTGCAATTTTCCTTTAAACCAAAGGTGTCATCGATCTTTTAGGGTACTGCAGCAGCATGGATGGCTATGTTGATGGAGCAGCGTTGAACAGGACAACATATTACGACACAAATCATTGATAATTGCGATAACATCGTTTAAGCGCGGAAACATTTTTCGGATAATTCAAAGGTGAATTTGTCTGTAACAGCTATCGACTTGCTAGCTCAGGTTAAAAAATAAATTTTATTTTTGTGCAGAAGTAATGGTGATCTTCCTTGCACTGCTGGAGCCAGCAGATAAAGTGCAGCAGTCCGAAAACACCAGCTTAGCTACTGCTAATCGCCTCGTTAAGACAATCATAGTTGAAGCAAAAAAGCTTCATAATGAAGTGCAGTTTGAGAAGGCTATGGAGGAAGTTCATAAAGGAGGCTTCGGCTCTGAAAGCACCTGGAGACATCAGAAACGTCAGTGAAAAACTCTTACTCGCTTGGATGACTTCGTCGTCACGGACCCCACAGACTCGCATCGTATTCATCAACCATTTTGTTCACTTGTTTTGAAATCTCACACAACGTGGCTTGTGAATTTGACAATACATTCTCCGAACTAAACTCTTCCTTAGTTAATGCGCTATATGCATCCTTATTTCTAGCTCTGGAAGGTTCTCAAGACAAACAGCTTGATGCCGATGTGCACTCTTGTTGATAAAACAGCACTGGATTCAAAAGTTGACGCAAATGCATTGCATCATGAAGTACAGGTTGCTAAAAGCAATGTGATGTCTGAACTGCCCGATAGCGAAGAAAATGTTCAACAGCGCAACAAATTGAAAAAGTTTCTTGAGTGGTTCAACGTTTACACTTATGTATTTCCGAATTTATTTTGCCTAGTCTGTGCAGAGGTAACCATTATCTATTAATGCATCTACTGCTACTTGCAAAACAACACCACTCAGTGCGGGGGTGCGCAAAAATTTGTGCGGCCGTGCACATGCAATTTACATGGCGGTCGTGCACTAATGAAATCTCTTTGTCGACTGTAGGTGCATACGTTGTAGAAAGATGGCCAAAAAGACGTGTGGAATTGTGCCTGAATAAATTCATTAAAGTGTTGTCATTTCATTATATAGCCACGAGTAAATTGGATATTATCAGATAAATCCTATTTCTAAACGTAATTCATAAAAATAACTTTAACTCATTGGCGGCCGTAATCATAACGATGAACGTAATGCGGCCGCCAATAACGAAAAGGCTGTGCAGTGTGCACCTCTGGTTCAGCGTATCCTCACAGCACACCGAAGATGTATGCGTCATGATAAAAATGTGAACTGGTGTTGCTGGCCAACGATTTGTGCTCAGAGGACATCATATAAGAATTAAAAATCGATCTCGGAGGCTCATTTTGTGAGATGTGTGATGCAAAGCGTTGCATAGTATTGCTGTTATTGAAGGACAGGTAATATAGTGACTCCTAGGCCTCTACATGCTGCGTTTAACTTGAGATGCTGGTATTTCGTGAAATCAGTTTGTTTCGTTACTGTGTGCCCCATACTCATGTAATCACCAGAACGCCTTTCGTTTTTTCTTTCCTTAAATTTGGTTCACGACATGAAAGCCGTTTCTATGTTACTGGCATGCGATGCGAAACTCCACGTGCGGAGAACGCTAGCCAGGCTAGCCTACAGGCAATGGCATGGCTAGAGGTTTGAGTCAGGGGTAAAACTTAGCCGAAGGGGGGTCCACTAACCAACACTCAGAAAAAAAATTGAGAAATGACAGTGAATCCTGATGTGGACGTCTATACAAAAACCCAAAATCACCGGGAAAAACATTAAAAGAAAACTTACGAAAAACGCAAAAAAACAACTTACTGAAAAACAAAAAATACTAAATACCATAATATAAGCTAAGTGGCGGCCCGGTTTTTACGTTTAGCTTGTCAGGGGGTCAGTTCGCACCCCTTCCCCCATCAGTGACGCCACTGTCTACAGATAAGCTCTTTAATTTTTTTGTAAAAATATATTCGATGTGCATCATTTTCGTTTCTAACTGTGTTCAAATAGTCTGTCTGTCGAATTGCGCGATTTTTCCAAGACTGACCGTGACCCTCGATGGCAGTTTGCTTAAGACGTTCAGAGTTAGTAAAAGTCGGTATATGTTAACTCAGCCTAAAATTTTATGCAAAGTGCCATCAGAAATAGATAGATAATATGTTGATCAGGACCGATTAGCACGGTTCGGAACTAATGAAGGCATGATAGAACTGCAAAAGGCACCAACATTTTTTCGAGCTCCCGTCAAAAAATTTTGTAATCCACCAAATTCCACAAACGTGTGGCCCGTGGATACCCAACATTTAGAGCATACAGATTTCACCAAAGAAACCGATAAGCAAGCTAAATTCACCGATGAAAAATTCCAGCGGAACGTCAAACACGTCGTGTTATTGAGATCTGCCATAAACAATGAATTCGGTTAAATACTTTTGATGTACCACAAGAGAAATTAGCGTGTAGGAATTGTCACACAAGACAACCTGAAAAATAACCTGAGTTAATAACCGTTGTCGATGATCTTCATAACAAGCTTTCAGCACAATTACCAACAGGCAGAGTTCAACGGATACGAGCACTCTTATCGTGGCGCATATGAATGTCACATAAAGCGCTAACACAAACTCTGACACAAAACGTGACAGTATTATTGAGTCGCAAGCATATTCATTTCCGGATGACTCTGTTTAACGTGTGTCAGGACCTGTGATGGTATCGTGACGGAGGAGAATATCAGGACGGCAGATTTCCGCGACTGCCCAGCCGCATACTTTGAAATGATTTGCAAATACAATTGAAACGATAAAACTGCTGTTCTGTTCGTGATAACCACAAAAACTATCTCTGGTGAAGGTTAAGGAATAAATGCGACATGAACAGACACTCCATGACCAGTGTTCCCTCTAAAAAAATTTTACACTGAATACATGTTTGTTTCAATGCGCAAGCAATTTCACAACCATGAAGAGACACACAACCAGTGAAACGTTTCAAGCATTGCAAGCGCTATACGATATATATACGATATCAAATTTGGAAATGTTGCAAGTGCGCCAAGAATGAGATACCACTGCGCAAATGGTCTGGTAGTACTGTGCAGTCACGCATCTTAGAGGGAACACTGTCCATGGCTTAGTTGACTTCTTCTGTAGTCGAACTAAGATAGAGGGAAACGTGACACCCCAGTCGGGCTGAATTTAATTTTGTACGAAGATATTACACAGTAAATGCATTTCCAAAAAAGTAAAGCGCAGTCTTCTAGATCAGCGGTTCCCCGACATTTTTGAGCGCGACCCAAACATGAATTTGGTTACCATCTCGTGACCCAAACCTCAAACAATGTATGAAAAAAGTAATGATTGCATGGATAATTTTTTTTGCAATAAATTGCTATTTTCGTTTTCCGTGTCAGTAATCTATCTTCATCTCAAGTACCTAACCCCACAGACAGACACATACAAGCACTGGCATGAAACAATGTATTTATCCCAAACATCATCAATATTTCAGAGCGATTGGTAAAATAGAAGTTTCGCCCTGGATCGCCTCGGCGCTACCCATTTTTTGACCCTTCGCGACCCATACTTAGGGAACCACTGTTCTAGATATTGCGCGAACAAAGAATGACACTGGCAGCTCCACTTGACAGTGAAGAAGGTGATACAGGTGTTCTTAAGCACATCATTCAGATATCAAAAATAAATAACGCCTGTAAGAGAAAACAGTACTCACAGATATTAGGACAGCTTAACAGAAGGATCAAGGTGCTCACCAATGCGAAGCACAACAGGACGATGCATAAAATTAGTATTCTTCTCACAGAAAGTTCGAATTTCGTGACAATCAATCCACTAACGACATTGCCACCCGTACCGGTCGTTATTGCTATGACACCTGTCAACCAAATATCAACAGCTTGCGATGGATGCCATCTTTCTGATCACACAAAACACGATTGCAATGTAACGTCTTTGCTCGAACGTCGACCTCGGTCAGCGATTGTATGTAACGCGACGCACCAATCAACGCGGAACGAAATAAACACGGCAAAAGTACACTAGAAAATAGAGTTGACCCACTCTGTTCAGGTGCGGCCACCACAGGCTGCTGAACTAATCATATCGTCAAAACTGCATCTACAGCAAATAAGCTTTCATCAAACCTTAATATCTCAGGATCAAGATTAATTGATAAATGGTCAATACGTTCCGGAACCAACAACCACAGAGACTTTTGAGGTATTTTGTCCATCATTGGACTTCGTAGCAGCCACTCTATGCCTTTGGCATTCATAAAATGACACGATCATCTTTTAACATAGAATTTTAATGATCTCGAAACTTGTGGAATTTCCTTGATTTGAAAAAAGCCTTTAGATACTGCTACTCATAAAACCTTGCTTGATGAGCTTCGCCACTGTGCCATACGGGGTGCCGCTAATGACTTTTTGCAAGCTATTTACTAAATACAAAACGGTAGGTAGTTTCTAATCACAGTAAATCTTCTACAACCAGTCACAGTCATGGACTTCCTGAGGATTCAACCTACACCCTGCGCCCTGCAGAGTTTTTGACACATATATATATATATATATATCAATGACTTGCC
>JGI24021J15306_10010876_pt1 | contig 11316 bp, 5 predicted proteins | sample Ectturendosymbi1_FD_15306 | JGI IMG/M metagenome (IMG submission 15306)
GCATAATCAACATTACAAAGATCACTAAGTAAAGAAATGGGATACACACCAAAATTTTTGATTGATAACGTTAGTGTCAAATTGACATATAGAGCGTTTGCAATACTCAGAAAAAGTTGAGAAATGATAGTGAATCCAGATGTGGATGGTTATCAGATGATTCCTGATAATGATTGTATACTGCTTTAAACAGCGGTTCCAAAACTTTTTTGAACGTGACTGAAATCTGACTTGGTGAACATCTTGCGACCCAAGTCTCAAACAGCGTATGTTAATATGACAAAAATGTTGATTGTATGGATGATTTTTGGCAGAAGGTTGCTAACTTTGTTTTCAGTGTCAGCAGTTTACTATTTTCTCAAGTACCTATGCTACACTACAAACAGACAAGCGAACAAGTTTGAAGAATTACAACTCAGGTTTAAGGTTTTGATCGCCTCGGTGCGACCTATTTTCTGATCCTTTGCGAAATCGCAACTTTTGTTTGGGTCACAACCTATACTATGGGAACCACTGGCTTCAATGCTTAAACCTGTCAAAACGCTTTAAACCTGTTTTAATTTGTAGATGTGCATCACTTCATCGCATACTTCAAGGTGTAAAGTGCGCTGCGCGGACGATAACTGCCGTACCCGCTGCTGGGATGGCCAGAAAACAAAGTTACCACTTCCAGCCGAGATGCTGAAATGAACATCGCTTCCTCAACTTCAGCGGTGAATTTCAAACAGCATTGTTAAACTGGCTTTGCAAAGCAAGAAAAGAAGTTGTAGTGTCGCTACCCAACTTTCTCTGTATTCTAAACAAGGTCTCTGTCTAATCTCAAGTTAAAGTACATGACAGTTTTCAAACATAACGTATTCACAACTGCATCACACACTCCAAAGTAGGCAGAAATATAATGGTCGCAGACGCGGGCAATGTTCCACAACTACAGGCGATTATTACATCACACACAGTATGCAATATGCACGTTCAAGATTATGTACTGCGCACTACATGCTGTTGCAACAACTTCGATTTTGGATTCATTTGATGACTGTTAGTATGTTAAACAGTGAACACTGCACTATTTCAGTATTTAAAACGTCAAGACCAACGGATTTCCAAAACTTGTAAAAGCGCTTTCATATTCTGCAGTTTATGAAATCTCTAAGAGGGGGCTCATTTTTTTGCATTTAGCTTGCCAGCGGGGTGGTGTGCACCCTTGCCCCCAATCAGTTACGCCACTACCCACAGTCGAAAAGTTCCACCCTCCCAAGCCACAGGTTAAAGCAAAGTCAAGCCTTTCAGGACGGAATTATTTCATAACAATGCATCATCAGGCTGGAGCTGATTTTGAAAATTTCACTGAAGTGAAATTCCGAGACATTTTGCTAACCGGGATGTGACATCAGGACAGACGTTTAAACCGGGACAGACATTTAAACCAGTCCCAGCCAGACGTATGGTAGGTCTAACTTTAACCAAAATCTAATACCTAAATCTAACTTCAGGTTCATTCATGAAAAACCATTTGTTATTCCTTTTTTGACCAAATGTGCTTCCCCAGGGCATTGCCTACCCCTGCCCCCCCTAGTCAGGTCCCTACCTGTTTGTACCTCCAGCATAGGGAGTTGATTTATAAAGNAACTGTTTGTACCACCAGCNTAGGGTTGCACCTCCAGCGTAGGGAGTTAACTTAGAAACGAAAGCAACTGATCCAGCGCAGGGATGGCATTAGAAAGCAACTGTTTGTTTGTACCTCGAGCGTAAGGGCTGCTTTATAAATCAACTCCCTACGCTGAAGGTAAAAACAGTTGTTTTCTGCATCAACCCCTTTAGTGGTGGTACAACCCTGTGCTGGTGGTACAAACAGTTGCTTCTAAATCAACTCCCTACGCTGGAGGTACAAACAGGTGCGTTCTACTGTAAATCAACTCCCTACCCTGGACGTACAAACAGTTGCACTCTTATTAAGCCACCCCTACGCTGGAGGTACATATGATATAGTTGCTTTCCAAATCAACCCCTACGCTGGTGGTACATCCCTACGCTGGAGGTACAACCCTACGCTGGTGGTACTCCGAGTACTGACGCCGTCGACCAGTCCTCCATTTAATTTATGGAGAAGTCGGTTACAATTTACGTAAAATGTTATCTCAACACAGCGAAGAGAACATTTTTTGTTTGGAGCAATAACCAAGCACACATCAGTATGAGAAATTGATGAAAGAAACATAAAATCAATAAACTTACGTATGCTTGTCGTAAAAAAAAAGGAAATGTGGAAAACAAAAACAACAGCCCAGTCACAAGTCAGCTCAGCATCAGATTTGTCGCCAAGACATCAGACATCAAAATATTCTCTGAAAACATCAGATTTGATGTTAAAACATCAGAAGTGGCAACACTGACAACGGTCGTAAAAACAACATTTGTTGCTAGCCTAGGGTCTAGGCTTAATTTCAGCCACCATCCGTCCGTCTCACAACTGACCAAGATTTTGCCATTCTCGCTATAGTAACATGCTCCATTGGACAGTGGTGCCCGAATTTGGGTTTGAACTGTTGTGAAAATAGAAAAATTAAAATATCGCAACTTTTCAGCATCACATGTGTGGGGGAAGCTTATATTGAATTGAAATGAAAATATATTTTTGTATTGTATCTTTGCCTTTTATTTATCATGAAACGAGGTATCTTTTCACTCCGGTTACGTCATCACACAACAATCAACGATATCCACGCTGGCGAACATCCGTTCTTTATATTGTAGGCCTACCCTTCACCTAACATACAGTCTCATTACACAACACAGCGACAACATCCGCAGTGGCGCAGTGCAGACTGCAACAGAGATGGACGAGTCTCATTTTTTTGACTCCGCGTCCGCTCCGACTCCGAAAAGTTTTGCTCCGCATCCGCACCTCCTTTGCAAATCATGGAAATATTTAACTTGTCATTCGCGTCAAGGGAATCAGTGTGTGCGCGCTCCACTGCGTTCGCGAAGAGACTTCGTTTTGCACTGCATTCGAAGTTTTGTCCATCGGCGTGGACACCACGCTTTTAGGGAGTCGAGTTTTGTATCGCCAGCGCACGGTCCATTTTGGCTGTTTCTGCTGTCGTGCAAGCGTTATTTCTGCTGTTGCTAATCAGAAGCCCTTTTGCAAATAAAGATTGTGCACCAGTAAATCTGTGAAACGAACTACCAAGGGGTGAGAGCCAAACGCAATGCCTATTTAGCTTCATGGGGCAAAATACTGCTGGTGTTATTTTGCCATTGGATAAACATGATTGGTTGAATTGGTCACATGACAAATTTAGAACACATGACCTGCTTAGATGACGTCTGTAATAGCTCAGTGTGAGATGTATGGATGAATGGTTTCAGCGCTGACAAGCTGTTACCGGCTTTTTGTCTGCATTGTGTGAACTGTAGGCTGGGCTATATCCTAACCACAAACCCTGGGCCCTTACACTACAACCTAAACCGTTGTCTTAGCCTATTTTAGTAACCATGCAACCACTTCAACTAATTGTGCTTGACCATAGGCACAATTTGGTGAGGGACACGGGGTACGTGTACCCCCACTTTTTAAGGTTGAGGGGATATAATATACCATGTCCCCCACTTTTTCCATTCAGGCTTTGTATTTGGATATGTTCCAAAAATGAATGTGACGTTTGCCACGTTTTGCGTGAAGTGCTTTTCATGTTAAATGTTACACATAGCCAAGTTGATGATGAAACAGAGTTTGAAGTATCACTGGATACTTGTGTAATAGCACTGTCAGTGATATCACTGGATTCTGTTAGTTTATCAATTTTAGCTTCAATAAAATGATATTTAGCATTTTTAAAGTTTCTAGAGACCGCGAAATAAGGTTTACTGCTTCTGTCCGACATTCAGAGGTGGGCAACCGCTACTTTGAAAATACCGTCGCTATCGCTATTTGCTGAAAATAATAGCGACGCTACCCCTCCCGTTGCTGAACAAACATAGTAGCGAGCTGTCGCTACCGCCTCTTTTGGTGAACTTTTAAAATTTGTGTTGTTTTCCAGAAGTAGGGTTAATTTTACAGTCTCAACTTGAAATGTTTTTTCAAGCTATCAACTTTGTTGGGTGCCCCTTTACTGAACAACCATGATCTGAAAATAATAGTCAATGAGCAGTTATGATTAGGAATTGTTAATTTTACAGGCAAGGCACATACAAATGAAACTTCGACTGCAGACACACACGGAGTGCATTTACTTTTGTAAGTGGATTGCTGTAGGCTATCAATCGCCTTTATTGCTGCCTTCTCGCTGGAGTCGAATAAAGTACTCAAGATAATAATCACGCAACAAAAAGGTCAAAAATTATTTTTAACAAGGTTTTACGCACGTGAAAGTCGAATCAGGCCCACAACTAGGGTGGGGCAAAACCGGGCATTTGCATCCGCCACGAAGTTTTCAGGCATCATTTTAGATTTTATAAAAAAGGTGATGTTGATCTTTGGTTTTAGTGAAAACCCCTGAAGTAATTATTGACTACTTGTATTGCAAACTGAGCTCCTTGTTTCTCCATGTTTCGGCTAATTATTCACAACAACGGCTTTGAATAGGATGTAGTTTATATAGCCTGCGTGTAAAGATAGCCAATTTAAATATCGAGAGCAAATTAGCCAACCACCTTTTGTTGGTATTCTAGCTTTTGAAAGTGCAATCCAAGTGTTGAATGGATTGGCTGCAATTGCGGAATCCTGCACCAGCTGTAAAAATAATCGGTGTACGATGTGTCACACAAGAAACTAGTTTCCTTAACGCAATAAATTGCGACTGATNCGCTTGGTGTGGGTCACTGTTGTGACTTAACTATTATTGCTAAATGATGAGTAAGAGCTTCAATCATTGCAAGAAGATGGGAGCAGAACCAGGTAGGAGATTCGTCAAACAGCCTGCTGCAAAGCTAGAGAGTGTAATTGTTGTATATGTTTGTTGGTAAACATATTTATATTATCTTCCTCAACCTTGTGTTATAAGAAATTTTAGATCAGTGGTTCTCAAAGAGGGCGGAGTCGCCCTTTGGGGGCGATTTTGCGGGGCAAGGGGGAGATAGGGGGAAACAACACAAAGGGGCAAAAACGCTCAACCACTAATCAATCGATGAGTTAACTTCAATAGCCTATTGTTATGACCATGGGGGCAATTTGGTCGGGGACACGGGGTACGTGTCCCCCCACTTTTTCAGGCGGGGGGATATAATATGCCATGTCCCCCCACTTTTTTTGTTTCGTGCAGAAATTTAACGGACTATGCTTCAACGTTGGTTGTCACGCATTCAGAAACAGACAGCGTATAATTTCATGATGCCAGTGTAGCCTACATGTTAGAAAGTTAGATTTTCAGGCAAATCTCTGCGAAGCTTTTGCCGAAGACAAAAATGCAGCACTATTGTGGAGACTTAGTTTTGGGATGGGCAGTTTTGAAACAGACTGTCTTCAAGTATTAGTGAACAGGATTTCCATCAAAACGTTGGAGTAGTTGCCTACAGTATTTACCTGGCTGTAAATTGACCTATAGCCACGTTTTTTTAAAGGAAATCTTAGGTACCCGGTATGGGCGTGTGGGGTCCCGATTTCTCTGATTCTATGGACCCGATTTTCAATTCTGGGGACCCGAATCGGGTTCCTAAAACACCTTAAAAACACCTGCCTATAGCTCAAAACGTAGGGACTTGACTCGGAAATAAGGATAAAATATACATTTATCCTCATTTCTTGTAATATCGCGACAATGGCGACCAACAAATAAAAAAGATATTTTTTCCGTGGCTCTTAAACTTCTTGCTTGTGCTGAATGCATTGGTCCGTAAGTCATCTGATTTACTTGGGTTTAACCAAACCCACAACACAGCAATGTTTTCATCCAAGTGCGAAACATTTGCTTTACAGATACATCACACCTAGTTTTGTTGGGCATTCTTTTCGTGTTGTTGGTGAAACTTGGTACTTTTTTGCCAATTCACCGTTGTGCATTTTGATTTCATCTTAAATATATTTTCGTGCCGTTATGAAAGTAGAACTCTTAGAATGAAACTTTTGACATGGTGCGGAGTTGTAAGTCAGGCAGGAGTTTTCGAGTCGGGCCGGGCTCTGGCTGGGGCTTAAGTTTTTCAAAATATTTCTTTCGACCCTGCATACAAAACTTTTTTTGTAACATTAAGGGTAAAGACTTTTTTCTTTCGTGGCGTAGATTTGTTGTGCTCACCGCGGTAACTTCTGTGAGTGAAGTGATTTTTTTCAGCTAAATTCTGTTTGCAAACACAGCTGTTTTCTTTTATTCTCTGCTGGGATTAGTCTCCCATTGTTTTTGAGAAGGTGACAACGGTGAGGAAACTAGCACGAGATGGTGTTGCGTCGAAAAACCAATCACTCACGCTATTCTTAGCTTGTTTTAAGAAGCCTATAAGTCGGCTTTTCATATCTATAGATCTATCCTAGAACGTTTATGCCAATAGCGCCATCGTAGATAGTTTCCTTATGGTTTCTTTTTTTCTTGAGAAACTTTATATTCCGCATTATCGTTGGATAACATGCTACGTTTGTGCCAGATTATGCCAATGTTTTGTTCAAAATGGTTGCTATTTTGGGTGTGATAAACCGTGTAGGCTACCTGCAACTACACCTGCACACAACGTTTTTTGTTACTCCGCAGTGGCGCATATCTTAACTCACTCGGTACATTTGGCTTTCAGGCCTAAATCGGGCTTCAAAAATAAATGTCGGGCTCGGGCCGGTTTCAGGCTTCAAAATGAGGCCCTTTCACAACTCTGTGTGGGTATGTAAGCAGGGGCCAACAAGGGAAGATTGAAAGGATACATCCTACACCCACCTCAGTAAAAATAGATGAAATCATTTTGTGAAATAGGCTACGCTAATTTTAGGCCAAATGTTTTTGCTACTGGTAAGAGGATACAAATGAAGATTTTGGAGACAGAGTGAATTACAGTACCGTGTCCACTGTCCAGCAACAAATTTAAGTATATTAATATGTAAACCATCTGCAAAGACAAAGCGTGATTACTGTTGCTTTCAAAACACCCCTAGAAACAATATTAGGAATATGTATATGTGAAACGTCACTTCTGCACCGACCCGATGAGTATATTGGTTTCCCATCAAGCTGTCACCCCACATTTTGCAACAAAATTGCCATGCTGGTCGCATGAATTGTGCATCATCCCTGGCGGGCCGCAAAATCAATTAATTTTATCCTAAAATTCTTCCTTTCTCTATGAGGAAGAGTGACTTCTTATGGCTTACTATCATGGAGCTTCATTTTGACGCGATTTTGTACTCTAACTTGAGTGACGAAAATTCTGATGTGGACCATATCAAATGTTCACGCTGGCCGCAAGTCCCCACCCCTCTTGATGAATATCCTAAAACAAGACGAAAAGTTATAGGCAGGCTTACTAATAGCCTAAACATCTGCCACACTAAAGCCATGATTTCACTAGTTGAGTACGGAACCAAATGTTTGTTGTAAAAGGCTGCTAATTTTTACTCTGTCCTCATCGTTCGGTCTGCATCTTGATTAAAACCGAAAAGTTCTCATATTCGGAAATGTTGCGAAGAGAACTTTATCTGTGACGGTTTGCGAAAAAGTTGTAGCACGATGACGTCATCGAATGAAATTTCATGACAATTGCCAACCCCGAAATAAAGACCTGGTTGCGCCCTTGAAACAGAGCATAGGCTAACGTTGTTGCAACTCGCCAAGAGATGTGCAAAAACCTTGTTAGTCAAACGGCTGTTTTGAATCCACCCAATTAGGTACATGAAAATCCTCGATTTGGCGATGACGATGTAGAGAGTTTATGTAAGACCTTTCATCTCAATAACCAAGAAATATATCTTGGTTTTATTGAATACAAGGAAAATGTTGGAAAAAGCATTTCTAATAAATTCAACAAGCTGCTTTAGCAAAAAAAGTTTTTTCTAGTTTCGAGTGGGAAAAATGAAATTTCACCATTTTGGCCTCTCCTAGAAAAATCCTTGGCTTCTGGAAAAAATCCTTCCGACACCCATGTACACAACATTTCATTAATCGTGGATAATTGGTAAACTACACTGCTTTGATCAAGTTCGACTAAAGGCTGAAGTAGGAAAGGTTGCTTAAGCAGTTTTGTTGATTTGCACTGAAGTATTTCTTTGGCTAACACATCAAAAGCTTGATTAACCTGAAAACTTTTGGTGCAACTTTTGGAATTGGGGGGGCAGTTGCCCCATCCTTCCCCTCAGGCTACGCGCCTGCCTGCAATGTGTCATGTAAGGTGTTCTGTAAAGCTTTAGATTCTACTGTACAATTTAAGTACAGTGCCTTTCACCAGCACTATGATGAACACAATGATTCTGTTGCCTGTCACTGGTCGCTGCACTTACCAGCCCCGGGCTGCAGAAACCACAGCTCCAGGTTTTCGTCATTTGCAGTGCTCCCATTAACAAATAGATGCCTATTATTTAGCTTTGTGCACAAAGTTTTGTGCTGAAAGGACAAATTGTCAACACTGCCTATGCATGCCAAACTAAATATTAAATGAAAACAATACGCTGACCTAAACACGAAACATAGCGTGAAAATAGGGGGTTCTGCAGTTCTTTCCGTAGCCTACATACTGTAGGAGCAGCCACTGTTTCCAATCATATCTGGTGCATCTCTTTTTTTCTGATTTTTTCGTTTGGTGTTTGATACTCGTGGTCAGCTTGAGTACAATGGATGATCACGAAACGATTTATACGGGAAAAGCGCCGAGAAAGAACCAATTTTTGCCGTTTTTCACAAGAAAGACGAAGGTTTGAAATAAGCCATTGCGCCTCACAACACCGTGGATGAACTGCTTTGAAAATAAAAAAACAAGCTACCAAGCTACGTTCATATAGTTTTTCTTCAGTACGGTAGGTAAAATAACAAACAATGCGATTGCACGAAAACAAACCACCATTACGGTGATTCTGACAAAACAGTTACATCTGTGTATAGTTGCCACGCGTCACGTTTTGCCTGGCTATGAGGGGTGCTCCCGATGGGAAGGCACTGATCGATCATGTCACGTTATCACAGTTGTCCAAACTTCAACTTACACGAATTTAAACAGAGCAATATGTTTGCTGAAAACTGTCATGAGAAGAGTGAACAATGAAGACATAAGCATTGTTTTTTAAGGGGTTTGAGGCAGGTTGCGGAGTCGGAGGTATAATATCCGACCTTTCAAAAATTTCCGATTCCGAACTCCTAAACATAAAGGAAATGAAGTTGTTAAAATCAATGGAAATTGTGGTGCACAGCAATAATCTGTTTCAACAAAAGTTTCAAAAGAAATTGTACCATTTCAACAGGAATTCCCAACTGAGGAGTTTGATGTAAAAAGTTATCCAATTAGACATCCGAAGTCGGAGAAAAAAATCCGACTCCGAGTGTTGCTAGGAATCCGACTCCTTACGACTCTGACTTCGCAACCCTGTTTTGAGGGACCCAAACGGTTCATCAAATTTTTCCAACGGTCTCTCAAAATACAGTAGAACCTCGCTTTACAACCATCAAAATACACTAAAACCTCGCTTTATAGCAGGGATGGGAAACCTTATTTGTTTCATGGTCCGCATGAATTTCGGAATATTGCTGGCGAGCCGCAAAAATTAATTTTATTTTCAAGTTCTGCCTTTATCATCTTAAGGAAAATAAGGAGAGAAGACTATGCCAAGGTGCGAGAGACACTTCTCTTGATTGACTGTCTACGACTACGTGTCTCCTTGTCATGGAGTTTCGTTTGGACGCGATGCTCTGTTCCAACTTGGGTAAACAAAATTCTGATGCGGGCCATGTTAAATATTCACGCGGACCGTAAGTTCCTCACCCCTGCTTTATAGCCATCTCGGTATTCAGATGAAATAGTTGCGGGGTCTCTCAAAATGTCTTAGCGGTCAGCAAGGTCAAATATAAAAAAAAAACTCGACGCAAGTTCAAGAAAAACGTTGAAGATTAAATTGATATTTTCAGACCTTATGACTAGCTGCTGATGATCGATGTCGACACTCAGCGAGCGAGGTCATTTGCACTCACTCTTGACCTTCAGCCACTCACGTGGCTCTTCAGGCTATTTTCGGTCATATCTTGCGGGCCGGTCGCGCTAGAGTCAGTCAAGACATCATGAGAAGTGGATTTTAGTGTACGTTCATTTTTTTAAAAATGGGTAACTCGGCATTTGAAGTTTTTTCACAGGTCCTAAAAACATCACAGGGACGTTCTTCTATCCAAAGGTCCCTTGTTACTTCAACGCAACCATCATCAGACGCCGGATCCTTTCCTTCACATTAAAAGAAACGCTATCTTTTCAAGCATGAAAAAAGGGCCTCAGGCGTCTGAACTTCGATATGTTAGCGCTGCAAACTACTTTTAAACTAAAGAAATCGCATAGCATCAATCGATCGAGCGATATTAGTGGTTGAGGCTACAAAGCGTTTTTTCCAACGCTTGCGTGTCCTTGGCTTCAGTTTTGAGAAGGCGAACTTGGGCTGGTAAAAAACACGCGTCAGGTCTGTAAAAATAACAAAGCTTAAATTTCAAACGAACGCGCAACAAGAATAAATATGGCTGTCATGAAGAAAATGAAGATGACGATGAAGTACAGTGAGCGCGGATACCAAGCACGCAGTACCAGCAAAACCATGCAAGGTTAATCACGCCGCTGACTGGCTGAGAGGCCAATATTTTAACGTCCGTGCTGCTTGTGTGCAAGTCCCGTATAGATCTAATCAAGTCGGTTTCTTCTGCCTCAAGCTGTGCACGGCAGTGGCGTGTTTGCTTTACGGAAGAAACGCACTTCATAAAACGTTTCACTGACCAATCCTGTTACATCAAAACGCGTCCCAAATGCTTGCAATGTGACCCGCACCACCGAAACTTTTTTATGGGCCTCGGACTTCACCTGGGGGTTTCGCGTAGCTCTGCGGGAACCAAAAACGGTTATGCAGTACAAGGCTGCGTGTCTTTTCCAGCACAGTGTTTGAACCATAACGCCTAAAGTGTCTTCTTCTCCGAACACTTCAACGTTCCTCCAGTATTTTCGCAATCGATCTGATCCCGCCGGGCTCGCTCTCATANATGGACTGTGCGTTCGGAAAAGAAGAGCTTGCTACGGCTCTTCGTTCTCGCGAGCAGCACGCCGCAGCTTGGCCAGGTTTTCTTCTATGAGCGGGTCGGCCGGTTTCAGGGACAGCGCCTTCCGATAACTCGCCTCCGCCTCCGCGTAGCGACCGCGTAGATGCAAAATGGCGCCCAAGTTCATGTGGGC
>JGI24021J15306_10010877_pt1 | contig 11316 bp, 2 predicted proteins | sample Ectturendosymbi1_FD_15306 | JGI IMG/M metagenome (IMG submission 15306)
CTATCTATCTATCTATCTATCTATCTATCTATCTATCTATCTATCTATCTATCTATCTATCTATCTATCTATCTATCTATCTATCTATCTATCTAACGCAAGAATAGTAGGCATCGGAAGAAAAGTGCGTTTCCACCACGCGTTACCTGTTACGGCAAGAACGCGCATAGCGTTGGCGGCGCGGATTGGCGCGAAGAAATGGCCAGAGCGTTGGTCCAATGATTACTCATTTGTGCTCGAAGCGTCTGAGTTTGCGCTGATTTCGTTTTTTGGTCAAGCTGCGGAAAATCAGGGCAGCAGTTACATTTTTAGACCAGCCCCTTGGTCTAGTGGTAAGTGCGTCCGCTTCGGTGCTGGTAGGGCCGAGAGGACTCTCGGCCGGGTCTTACCAAGACCTTATAAAAATTGGTACTGCAGCCTTCTTACCAGGCGCACGGTGTGCGGAAGAGCTGCAGGGAACACACCCAGAACACAGAAACAAACCGAGTGAATTGAAAGCAGAAATTGTACAAACTCAGTCCTGGCGCTACAAGACCGTTGTAGTTATAAAGCGCCAACAACAAACCACCATATCAAACAAACAAGTTACATTTTGAGAGGACAGCGGGAGGAGCAAAAAATTGTTCTTAACCGCTCCATTGCTGGTTTGTTTGGCTTTTGCAATTGCATATTTGCGTTGACCATATGTTTTAACTTTCGTGGAAGGCACTTTGTTGAAGTGTTCATTTGTGGAGCGTAGTTTGGTTGGCGGCGACAGCATTGGTGCGCTGTATCGCACAATTAACGTCCTGGAAGTTCGCGTATTAGTGCGCTGAAGCGCTGAAAAGCAGTTAAGCGGGTCTTGTGTATTTGAGCGCGGCGTCTGCCGGTGTTCTTTAACGTTTGTGTTTTTTGTTTTCGTTAAGAAATTAAAAGGAGCGCGTTAACAATTTGCCTGCTGCAACTCTGCAGTGTTACTTGCCGTAACATTACCCATGACGAAACAAAGTCCGCAGTTCAGCTGCGGCTAACTCCAGACGGCAAAAGAAGTTACGGAATCATTGATACTAAACAGCAAACACAGCAGAACTAGCTTTGCTGCTAAGTACGCAAATAGTACCGTTGTCGCGATATTTGTGCAGTAGGTGTGATGCACGAGCAGATAAACCCATGCCAAAAGAACGATTTTTAGAAAAAGTTACAAGCAAAATTCAAATATATTTGAATTGAACAAAACCGCAAATAATATTCAGTAGTGATTGCTTAAATTGGCAGAAAGTTAAACTTGCAGAAAAATCATTAATGACACTCAACGTAACATCAGAATATAGAGTGGTATTCTTATATCTCTTTTGAATCACGACAATTTTTCAAACGATTATTTTATTTAAAATAAATAAATGTCATCACAGGGGCGCCCTTGGAGCGGTGGGCCCGGGGCAATTGCCCCCGTTGCCCCCCCCTTTAATCCGGCCCTGACTGTGAAATGGACTTTAAGTTAGAAGCAACGTCCCGCACAAAATTAAAAATTTGACTTGTTCTCAGAAAAGAAAGTTCCTGTATCGCATGTGCGAAATACAGGGGCGTCTTTTTTGATATAGGGTGAACGAATATACGGGCCATGTCCATGAACCCTCTCTTCAAGACCACATATGTACACATGAAATCTCACAAACGTCGCAATTAAAATGTGAAACAAATAATTTCTTATCCACTTCGTTCCACATCTACCTTTCTCTATGACAAAGTTTTAGAACCCCTTTCTGAAAGTTTGCCTGGGGCCCCTAAATCGTATTACCACCTCCGCAGGTACATGCAACAAATACAGGAACAGCGTATAGCGCAGGATGCATCTCATCTTCAAGAGACACGTCTGGTCTCTAACTAACTACTAAAAAATAACCAGTGGCGGATCCAGGGGGTGATTTTGAGGAACAATAGTATTATTACGAAATAATAGCATTGTTGCTGCTATCCGACAATAATACTATTGTTCCGTTATTTCCATCCGGCGTGAGAACTGCCCAGCAATCGCAACGCGGTCGTTTTCGCCAACATGGTTCTGGACTTGCATTTTTCAAAATTGATTTGATTTTGTTAAAAGTTCATTTTTTTAATGCCTGGCGGAAGCCTCGAAAGGAAAGGCAGAAGAGAAAACAGGAATGCAACATGGAAAACATGCAACTGACGCAGGATTTTAGAAGCCTGCAAAGCGAAACACCAGTTTCAGCCCTGTTTCCAGTGCAGTCCGTGAGTTCGCAGTAGTTCTGCGTTAAAGTTTTGCAACATATACGTAAATGGATGGTTTCTTGTCGGAACTAATGCTCCTGATTGCACCATAATGCAGCGTGTAAAAAGTTATAGATGTAAGTTAACAAAGAACTTGCCGCTATCTGGCAAAATTGCATGGAGCGTGCTCCATTAGCTTATGGAATTATGACCTAACAATGCATTTGTGCAACATACTCAGGGACGGATTTGCCAACAGGCTACGTAGGCTTAAGCCTAGGACCTCAAGATCCAAGGGGGCCTCGAACAATCTGTGGTGCGCAAAGAGTCAATTGCCGGTATATGGAAATTTCGATAAATCTTCGTCAAAAATTTGTGTCTTGATTATTCATGAAATTTAGTTTTATTCAATTTTCGTCGTGATAAAGCCAGGGTCTTCCAAGTTTCCATGAATCTCAATATGACCGTTGGTCAAGCGGCATGCCAGCTACTGTGTCGATATCCTCAAAGCACGTTGCTGCGTCCTGCGTTTGCTGAATCGTACCGATTGTTACGTGAGAATCAGGCGGAAGAACTTGTGGCTCTTCGTGTTTGAAATGCACTTGGTCAGTGGCGTAACTGATGGAGGGCAGGGGTGGGAACTGCCCCCCGTGCCAAGCTAAATGTAAAAACCTAGCTTGTATTTTCGTATTTACTATTTTGGTTTTCAGTAGGTTGTTGTTTTTTTGCGATTTTCGGAGTGTTTTCCGGTGATTTCGGGTTTTTGTATGGCCGTGCAAATCCGGATTCGCTATTGTTTCTTAATTTTTTTCTGAGTGTTGACCAGTATGCTTCCTTCAGCTAAGTTTCCCCACCTTGCTCAAACCTCTAGTTACGCCATCGCACCTGATCAAAGCTTTATGTTGCATTGCAGATCAGTGGCGTATCTACGTGAATTGGCGCCCACAGCAAAGTATAAATGTGCGCCCTTTTCAATAATTTAGCTATTAGATATAGGCACAATTTTTGCGAAACACAAACCACGCAGAAATTGAATTTTTCAAAATAGAAAATGCGTATTTTTGCTTCAAACGTTTTTGAAAATAAAATTATAAATTATCCATAAGGACGATAACATCCTTCTATACTGATTTATTCTCATTACAGTATGAAGATATCAAAACATTCAAACAATAATTAGCGTTACCATAATTTATGCAGAGTATTGGCTGACCAAATTGTAAATCTTACAAAAAATATCACGCAACATATTGCAACTGCAAACGAAAATTTGTTTTAAAATGAATCACATTTATTTTTGATGGTAGGCTTAAAATAAGTGGCTGTACATGTGCAAGAGCAAAACGACGTTTGAACGTGCTACAGCCAAACCACGGGACAGAAAAAGCTAGCTCTGCATAAGACTAAGAAAGCTCTTTTTGTGAGTTAACATTTTCGCTCAACTGGTACGGTAAAAATACTAACTGCTGACTTTTCGAGGACTAACTATAATGTTCTTCTTAATTTCTGGACAGGGGCGTTGTGTTTAGCTTATTTATCTGACACTAGTGGCCATCGAAGAAGTTTCGTAAGGTCGGAGTAAAGTAGGCCGCAGAAGTTTTGAGAAATTTGTAAACCTTTGGGATCAACAGCAGTTATTTGCGTAGTATGGATTTAACTCATCTCAACCAGATTCTGACTAATATCCTCTTGCCTGAAACTCGGAGTGACTGAACCTTTCCTATAGCGAGAGAAGGACGAGCTCTTGTTGATGTGGCAAACGAACCTTGTTGTTCTGTCACAATGTCTGACCGTTGTGTTGTGTCACAAAAACAGTTTCGTAATATTGCTTGGGGGTATTGGCACAACACGCCAGGCCTAATGCATTAGAATCTAATGATCTATTCTAACTCCAAAGCTGCAAAATCATTAATTGCAAAGCTGCATCGCCCTTATCTAATGATTAGATTGTATGGGGAGCAAAATAGAGGTTGAAGAAACTTTAAGTCACAAATTTTAATATTTGCCAAGCAATGTTTTGCCTCCGTCAAATTGGCGCTCACGACACGAACCATGCCTGCCATAGCCTAGATACGCCACTGCTGTGCAAATACGAGTTATTTATAGGGCTAGCAGCAGTATCTTACGATTAAAGCATAGTTGCTGCTTCTGTGACTGAGCAATACAATAGTTTTGTCAGCGTTTCTATTTCTTCAAGCTCGATTAGTATTTTTAGGTGGGATTTTCTATTTTAATTTTCTTTACCAAAGTCATTCAGAAATTAGATTGCTATTGAGTACTTGCGCAAGTTTGTACTGCTCCCATACTAAGTAAATCAGAGATCTTGATGAACTTGAATAGCAGGAAAAAGTCACTTTGCCAACTGGCAACCACAGAACTCTTCCCCAAAAAGACAGGGAAACAACAAAAAAATGACAAAAGCGCGTTTGGGTCTGATGCCTTAGATTAGTGGTTCTTAGTTTATGCAACCACACGAAGCCTTATTTCTTAGCTTGGTGGTCACTAAATGCTCATGGGAAAGGTCCTTTTCAAATTTCAAAAGAATTAAAAATGAATTGAACGGTCGCAATGTTCCAGGAGAGGTTGTCCACACTAAGCATTTGGTGCATTAAAAGTGACAAACGTAGGCAAAAAAATTGTAACGAATTCCTAGATGATTTTGTTATGAAGAAGGCAGGAAAAAAACTTTTTTAATTGTTTACTGTGCTATGTTCAGCCTTACTTGATTCAATGATTGCAGCTTTTTATTTCTTTATACTTATTTCAATAATGACAGCATAACGGAAATTTAAACCAGTCACGTCGCCACGTGAGGTATTGGTGGGGTCAGCCCCTCCAAATTTAAATATGAAACACTATAAATCAGTAAAGATGTTATCAAGTTTTTAGAATGTCGAGTTCTCTGCGCAAATCTAAATCTCCTCTACTAATGGCTTTCTGGTGACGGTTCTAAACCTCGCATCCTATCGCGCCGCAGTTTCGTTGCGTTCGATTCTTAGCAGTGTGAAAAAGTAACGATCACGTGAATCGTCAACCGAGCAGTTGCAACCATGTGAGTGCGTTTTACTTGACGTGTTTTGCTCGTATGTGCGAGATTTTTACAGCCGTGGTAAGCGAGTCGCAACGTGGTCCTCACGTTGCGCTTTAACGTCTTCATGCCGCCAGCACACATATGTGCAGTGTATTTGTTGTTTTTTTTAACACAGATAAGAAAAAAAGGTGTGATACCTACATGAAAGAGTAGGCAATGTGTTTTATCGAATATTTCAATCGTGGCGTTTTCGGTTGGTTTGCCTGTGGAAATTAATAATCCTGCTGCGGCCAGCCAAAGGATTTCAACAATTCCCTGTCATTGAACGTTTTTGCGTCGAAGGCAGCAGCAAACGCAGTGATCGTGGGCACTCCAGTAATGATTTAGAATTTTTTACTGACCGTACTTCCAGAACGTCATTTTCGGCTTTGCGTAAATGATTAATGCTTTTCCATTTTTTTTTCGTAACAATGGGAGAGGGGGCCTCACAAGTGGATTAGCCTAGGGCCTCGCATCAGCTAAATCCGGCCGTGAACATACCCCTCCTCCAACAGGTATACGCACTACGAAGTGTACCATTGAATTACTACGTGGTGGTAGCGTTACCACGGTGCGCTTCAATGAACCGTGGTACTCAGCTCTAATATGCAAACTTCGGCAAAATACCAGTTATCCACAGCTTGGTGGGTGGAATGAATAACTGGCTTTCCGCTATCATGACAATATTTGGTNAACGGTTCAATACCTGCAGTTCAAAATTTGGTGGGGGCGGCGCTTTTCGCTCTTCAGGTTACGCGCCTGGCAACAGTGACTGGTGGCCATGTGGTTTTGTTCCTATTTTTGCAATTACAAAATAGTAGACAGTTCACGCCGGGCACAAAAACACAAATTCAGGGTGGTTAGCAAAATCTGCAACCTACAGCAAAATGCCCTCATTGGTTATCTCATTCCACATAAATCGCATACATTTCAGCAGAAAAGCCATCTTGTGGTGCAAATTTTATCTTTTTTACTGGTGGCTATGGTGCTGGCTCAGAGCCGTGGTACTAAATTTTGTATAGGCTGATTCTCACCTTTGTTTGCTGGCCTAGAAAGAAGCAGTTGCATCACCAGACCAACAGCAGTGGTGGTGCTTGTTTGCGGGGGATTCATAGTAATTTACAATAAACTGGTAAATGACTTTATCGGAATGACTAGAGCTTGAGTTTGGACGTATTGACGGTGAATTTGAAGGGCTCAGCCCCTCTGCCCCTACTTCTTTTGAACAGTGTCACATCTTTTTATCATAACCTTGACTAGTGGGATTGATGTTTTCTTCTTAATATCAGCAGTTTGAAATCCAAACATGTGAAATGGTATTAAAAACGTATTGCAATTCTACCTTTATTGGTGGTGTTAAATGTATATGTATATTAGGACAATATGTTTTTTGGACCAGTGCGAATCTACCGTGCGTGTATGAGATCATTTTCATGATAGCCAGCAGAGCTACCTAAAATGGGAATAATGTCATAGCAAATGCTTTTTCACAGTTTTCGTTCATGTTTTATTTCTGAATTGTCGCTTCAGCAATAAATATGTTTTCCATGTACATGCAACTGCACAAGCTTCGTCTGAAAACAAAATCGTCATCTACCTGTTCATTAGGCCCGTAGATTGGGGAAAAACCATTATACGTCGAACCACGTCAGGTATGCATTTCAGACATTATTTTTTCTGATCTACAGAGAGCCAAAACAGTGTCAAACACTAGCGCGCAGAATGCTTTAGGGTATATCTTCAAAATACTTTTTGTAGATATAAGAGACAAGAGATGATTTGGGACACCAATAGCGTTCTCAGTTACGTGTAGCTTGTGAAAAATTGGGCGCATCTTTTTGGACCCGCTTCAAACGTTTTGTGAATTAAAGATAAAAGGCCATGTTAAACTGTGGTTTTCCATGAAAGATCGCATAGTTTACTTCGACCAGCAAAAAATAGCCATTTTCTTGGCCTACAAAATGTAACCACTTTTGTGTGATACCCAACGATTCTCACAGAGAACCTGTGGTATCGAGACATTTTTGGCGCCCCCCTATCTGACTGCCCCCCCAAAAATACCTGGTTTGGATCCACCACTGGGTATAACATTATTACTAAAGCAAAGCAAACGGTATCAAACGTTTCGGTACTACAGCTTTAACACCAAATTGAACAATTTCTGGATGTACTAAAGTCTCCGTTTCACTGATGTAAAATTTTTAAGTGGGAAGCAGGGGTAGATTACCGATTTTCAAGGGATCCCATACAAAAAGGACCCTCTATTTTTATACTGCCTATATGGTTTTTCTTTGCACATATTACATGTACAAGAGGTTGGTGCCTAGAGTCTAAGGGCTATAGTTTTAAGAACGGATATGACGAAACCGTTTTTTTGGTTTATAAGTTAGCTGCATTACTTGAAAATAGGCATCAATCGTCTTTACTAAAACTGAGATTTTTTTGCCACCGTAGGTCTGCTTTATAGATATCTATGTATCATTTTGGAGCTAGAGTACTGTCAAAATTAAAAAAATTGAAAATATCTGCTATGAAATTGCCTTGAGTGTACGTGAGTTTTACCTACTTCGATCTTTTTGGAAATTGTGCGTAAAAGTAATTTCAAAGTTGAATGATCTGCGATGATGTCACACTATCAATCAACCATACCAACCTCCCCACTATAAAACTCGTTACGTCGCCCCGACACACAAACATAATGAAAATACGTGAGTAAACGCCTGCACATCACTTTCAATCTTTTTACAGATATGCGTCAGTGCTAGTCTAGATGAACGATCGTCTATCGTGGTAGATCTCATTTGAGGTTTCAAATTTTTCATCGCGCAAAACGGCGTTCATCCGAAAACCACGTCAGAGGAATAATGCAAGCAATTTGTGTGAGCTTTTTTGCGAGTGGAAAACGTTCTGGAACGTCTTTTAACACACTCAAAATATTGGCCTTGACTATAGTGCCCGTTTCCCGACTGTACATGATTAACTTTTCCAATTCCTGAAGCACTTCTTTTTTGCAGCAATGAAGCTTCCATATTCCAGAAATCGTTGCTAAAAATGGTCATAGCTGATGTCTGGATACTGCCTTATACTGTACAAAATCAATGGTAGTCTTGACTGGATTTGAAACTTGTCTGCTTTGTGTACAACTACTGTTCTCTGTGCAAATACGGATACTACACACTGTCGGAAATAATCCCCAAGCAATGAAACATCTTTATTTACGAAGACTTGTAAACTTGCCGCAAAATGCAACGAGGTAATTTCAGCTCTACTACCATCATACTGGCTAAACCACACAGCGTGGTGTTTACTGCTTAATGGTGATTCGCCTTGCTATTGAAAGATATTTTGCAGCATTGATTTCGTTCAATGCTTCAACGAAATCTAAGCTTATAGATTCTAATATTTGTTGACAAGGGTGTTGTTACTGTTTTGACCAAAAAGCTGCTCACCTCAAACTCTCTAGAAATGAACTTGCTTTTGAGCGAACTCTTGCATCGTGTTAGTTTTGTTTGCTACTGTTGTAAAGCCGCTCATGATTTGCTGAAAGTCTGAAACTAAAAGCAGTAATGCGTCTCCCTATTGAAGAAATTTTGTTTCACGTCCAATGCATCTAAAGTAATGCGTCTCCCTATTGAAGAAATTTTGTTTCGAGATAGTTAGTTGCAAAGGCACTTAAGCTCTTGCGCGATTCATGTAAAAAATTAACAATTCCTTCCACAAGTGTAAACATGCCTTTTATTGAAATGACCTGACCACTGCAATTACTAAAATGTCGTCACAATAAGTGTAAACAGCTGAAGGTGCCTGATACCGAATTAATGTTTGCACGCCACTGATGTGACCATTTATTGCAGGGACCCCATTATAAAGTTATTGTACATTTGAACAAGTCTAGATTGACAGATTTGAGACGATGTATTTTATTTTTACGATATTGTCTTTGATGCCATATTGTCTAATTTGCCGAAACCAATAAATTGCTCCGTAACAGCAGTTGCTATCCAAATATCGCACGCTGATGCAGAGCTATTCAGCATCTCATACACGTTTTCTTGATGAAAAACATGACACTTTGTTCGCACGTGATCTTTAAGTTTATTGTAAATCTTTTTGTAATTAGTAAAGGACAGATGACAAAGCTTTATTGTGCTGCTGGTTTTCCTGTATCACTACATGCTTCAGTTTGTCCTAACCAGGCACATGGTAGGCACATTTAACCTTATGAGCAACTAAAGCACATTTGGCTGGATTTGATTCATTCTTCATCAGAATCACAAAGCTGAATAAAAGTCCGTGATCAGCTTAAAAATTTTACGCAATGGCACTACTTCACTCATATTTTGACCATGACGGTAGCATCAAAACTGCAACGTTCAAATCAAACAGTACTTAAAACTAACTGTGCAATTCCTTCTTATGTCTGATCTGAACGACCGCAGTGAGCGACAACCAACGAGAAAATGCTTAGATTTTCCTCTCTCATGGAATACTTCAGAGGAAACTGTTCAATCCTACAAATGATTTGCTTGTCGTTCGTCTTTTGCCGCACAGACACGCGGGACTACGGCGTCTTTCGATTTTACGGAACGCTGGTCGACAGATTGTGCGGCATCTGTTCGATTATCGACAGGATTCTGTTGCAATTAGAGCAATGCACAGGGCCTCTGAGAAAAATTTTACTAGCAGGGGGTACCAAGATCGATACTGGCGCAATAACTTCTAGGCCCCTCGTCGAAACTATAGTTTGTTTGTTTTGTAATCAGAATACAGATAATAGCTATCATGCTAAAATTTAGAAACAGATTAATTGTTATGGTGATAAGTGGCTTACACTAGTAATGTTAGCCTTTGATATAGAAAAACTTGCATCCTTTCACCCTCCCTGGCCTTAGGCCCGGGACAATGAACTCTTGTACCCCCTCTTGTAGGCAAGGGCGATGCATAGCTCGGGTTTGACACGAATCGCTGTGCGTCTGTATGGCAAAATCATATCTGCTCTTCTGTTAAATCTCGNGNTGGAAGATATAANTCGCTTCGTGTATGTATGGAAAAAACAGCTCTGCTCTTCTGTTACTTTCACGACTGNCCGCGCCTATATACGCTCCTCTACACCTGATCAAAAGCATTTATTACTCTCAACATAAGCTTTATAAGAGCTGTCAGCAGGAGTGCACAAAACACTGTATCCCAAATTGCTCGCACCAACGTATCGTCCTTGTAGGTGACAAATTTCATGCATTTTATAAGGAATGTGTCTAGAGCAGTGGTTCCCAACCTTTTTCATCTCGCGACCCCATTTGAAAATATGACATAAGCTCGCGACCCCATTCAAAAAAATGACATAGTCGCTCAGCCCCAGCCATTAACTGCAACATTAAGGTGTTCAAATAACAACCCACAAGATGAAAAGCACATCATTTTACATGGTAGCCTACATCCACTGTATTTACATTCATATGCATAACTAACAGCACCCATGCTAATCAGTAGGACAACTGTGCTTGCAACTGTGCAACTAGTCTTGAAATTCGTGGAGATGTATTGGTGATAGCTAAGCTCATGTCATTATAAATATCCGGTCTATTCTTTGACTTGTGTTTTACTGTAATGTGAACAGGGGTTGAACATCCAGCCTCACAGACAGTGGTGTGTTTAAGGGGAGGCGAGCGAGGCACTTGCCTCGGGCCCCCTCTTGAGGTGTTACGCGCGTAAATTTTCCTTGGTTTTGATGAAAAACTTATTAGTCACACATATAATGTACTACAAAGCAGATCATAAGTAAGTACTCTGCTTTCAAAGAGGCCCCCTACAGAAACTGTACTGTGCAGGTACTTTGCTTTGAATGGGGCCCCCAACAGCAACTGCAATTTGAAGGTACTCTGCTTTCAAAGGGGTCCCCAACAGCCACTGAAATATGTAAGTACTCTGCATTTAAACTTCATTGCAGGGGCCCCTAAAAGAAACTGTAATGTGTAAGTACTCTGCTTTGAAAGGCCCCCCCAACAGCCATTATAATATGTAAGCACCTTGCTTTCAAA
>JGI24021J15306_10010881_pt1 | contig 11312 bp, 7 predicted proteins | sample Ectturendosymbi1_FD_15306 | JGI IMG/M metagenome (IMG submission 15306)
TTAACGATTAAGACGTNTTCCCAGAAGCCTGCATAGATGCATTCTAACAAGCCACGTAATTTTACACTGCAAGAAAAGAAGCCTGCATAAGAGTAGTTTGACACTCAGACACATTGGTCACACTCGCACTAACACTAATAATGGGTTTTTCACACTTGTAGAAGCATTGCTATAGACTCACGCATGCTTTTTTTCACAAAGTAGAAATGCACGTGGCTTACCGCTATCAGTATGTCACTGTCTCGCTGCATTACCTGCCAAGATGTGTACGTTCAACAGCCTCATGTAACAAAATACGCCTGCTACCGTAATATAAAGTGAACTTTTAAAGATTTGTTGCCATGTTGTTGTAACGCAATAAAGACCAACAGCAGAACAATCCGCTCGCGACTTTCGCAACCCACCTCTGCAGGCAAAGGAGGGGACATGAGCGAACTGCAAGCTCATTACTGCATGACACTATTTAATTTTTTAATTTATTTGTTTGTGAGCAGACACGAAGTCCATAGTATGAACACACACACTCTGCAGAACGCAGGTTGATAAGAACGCAGGTTGACAGAACGCAGGTTGACAGAACGTAGGTGTGTCAACCTGCAAAACGCAGGTTGAACACACACACTCTGCAGAACGCAGGTTGACTATACCTGTGAACCTGACTCTTGTGCAGTGTGAGTTTATTACCGGCAATAAAACTGTCATTGCAAGAATCAAATCAATCCATCGGAATTAAGATGCCAACTTCAGGTTTTTGCAGAAATTTGGTTCTTAATCCTAACTTCCAGTGGGCAAATGCCCGCTTTGACCCCTGGGGACGCTCATAAAATCATCGACTATTTTATATCAGGACAGGTTCTGCAAACAAGGCCAGCTCATCTAATGAAACGAAGAAACGCTTTTGAGTAATTGCTAGCACAAGTTAATTTTTCGCATCTTTAGCCATTAATTAATGTGCAGGACAAAAATATTTTTGGCGACAATTTTCAGTTAAAATGAAGTGCTATGTCAACACTTCTTTAGGTCTGGTGGGGGGATGCATCCCCCCGTGTCCACGCCTGCACGCGGACGCTTAGTTTTTAGCTTGACGACCACTAACTGCTCAGGAGAAAAGTCTTTTTCAAGATTCAAAAGAATTAAGAAGGGTCGCAATGTTCCAGTTGTCCGCAATAAGCATTCGGTGCATTAAAAGTGACAAACTTAGGCCATTGTTAATGAATTCCTAGATGATTTTGTTATGCAGACCAGGACAAAACCTTTTTAAATTGTTTGCTGTGCTATGTTGAGCCTTACTGCATTCGATGAATTTCAATAAGCCCAGCTTAAGGGAAGTTTAAACCAGCTCCGTCGCCACTGGGGAATCGGTGGGCTTAGCACCCCCAAACTTAAATTTGAAACAGTACTAATCAATGGATTTTTTATCAAAAATGTCAAATCCCCCCGTACACTTTTTGGCGACGATTCTGGTTTAAACCTCACTTCCTTTCGCGCGACGGTTTCGTTGCGTTCGATTCTATGCACTCTGATGTAACACGCGAATCGTATGATTAGCAGTTCCAACCATTTGCGTGCGTTTTGCTCGTGTGCGAGGTTTTCACAGTCGTGGTAAGCGAGTCACAACGTGGGCCTCACGTTGTGCTTTAACGTCTTTATGCTGTAACACGAATGTATAGTGTGTTTGTTTTTTAGGAAATTGTATATTTTGGATGCTACTGTTGAGCATAGATAAGAAAAAACAAATGTGGAACATATAGAAAACGTAGACCATTTAAACGTGACGTTTTCGGTTGGTTCGCCTGTGTAAATTAATAATCGTGTACCCGCCAGCCAGGCATGATTTACACAATTCCATGTCCTTAAACGCTTTTGTGCCGAAGGCAGCAACAAACGTAGTGATCGTGGGTCTGCCTAGGGCAGTGGTTCTTAACCTTACATGGTTTGTGGCTCCCTTCCAAAGACTCCCAACACTTGTGGCCCCCTGCTCATCAATAGGGTTTTGCAATATCACGGCAGAGCTATATAGTAAAGGCCTCAGCTTGTGGCCCCCAAGCACCTTAGTTGAGAAACCCTGGCCTAGGGCCTGGCATCAGCTAAATCCGGCCCTGTTATTCAAATTGTTTTCAGTCACCTGCCTTCAGTCTGATTGTACTGCCCTCTACCCTAGATCGCTTGACATAGTTGTTCCCTAGCGCTTCATTACTCCGTAACCTAGGATGGCAACCTTACAAGTACGAGAACAATGTAATGATGAAGTATTTATTTGTGTTTCATGTGTGCCACTGCTAATCCATGTGATTCGAATCTTAATCTTGAAGCACACACGAGAACATATTCATTAAATATATTAAATCGAGGTAAACGTTTCAAACGGACGAGCTTTTCTTACATAAGGTTTCTTCAGCATACGTAGTGATGCACAAACCATATCATGCGAACATTTAAACACGTTTCAATTGCTATGGCGTGAACTTGGCTCTATGGCTTCTTTTCAATATTAAGTTACAGATCCCGGATAAATTTCATCAGCCCATCCCGATTAAAAACGTCTCCCAGCCGTGAAGATGTTTCTCGACGAACAGTAAACCGCTTCGCGTGAAGGCAGGAAGACAGCTTTGCAGATTCATATCCAATCGAATTAAGGTGGTTCCTGACGCTTACTCAAGGAATGATGCATGCCTCCAAAACGTCTATTTAGTCGCAGAACTTTGTATTGCATTCTATTGTCGCTTGCTCGTTGGAGCGTGAAGACGAAGGTATCCTGATCCATTAAGACCGACCAGGAATCGCGATCCAATGGAGAAACGCCGCTTTCAAGAACAAAAGTCGCTAGCCACTTTCCAAATAAGCTGTCGAAGATTGATACCACCAACTCGCTGCCTTCTTCTTCGCATTCTACAGTGAAAAACAGATTTCTGCAATCGTAGTTTTAAGAAAATGATGAAAAAACACGATGCGATTGATGCATTGTGTAAACATGCATTACCCCAGTTGTTCTGAGCGTTCTGCGATGGTCTGTAGTAAAGTAGCGCTATTAAATTTAATTCAATCTCCTGATCAAATCCAACAAGCAAATGATGCTCTTCACCGTCTGCAAGTCGTTGCAGCGTGCTTGGGAAAGTGAAGAGGCGAGGTCGTCTGATTGATCGACCTGACGACGTCACAGTGTGAGGCGGAAGATCTGCGCGATAAGAATGCAAGCTTGTCTGAAAACGCCACTTCACAGGTAATGACCGCAAGACATGCTCTAGATCAGTGGTCTTCAACCTTTTTTGTTATGGTGCACCCTTAAAGATGTTTTGATGAACCCATGCACCCTATTTACTGACACGTTCCCCATCTAATTGCACCCATGTCTGTGAGTATACCCTGGCCTAAAGAAGCAAGTAACCTAATGCAGGAACTCAGCTACATAATTCAACTGATAATGGCTCATTATCTGTTGCTTATGAATCACAAAATCACAAACTAATTGCAATAGCAAAATCAACTAATTACAACAATTAGCTTGACATGGTCTGATGCTTACGCACCACACTTTAGAATGTACAAAGGCAAGGTTATATCCTGAAAGTCATTGGTTGGTTAATGGTCCATTTTTGCTAACAGAAAGTTTATGCAAAAAGTATCTGTTTAGTGTGACAAGTTTGTGATGCACCCTTGTGAACCCTTCGTAGTGGTGCACCCCACGCATATTTTGATGCACCCTAGGTGCACACCGGTTGAAGAGCACTGCTCTAGATTACAGAAAAATTGATGATATGCTGCAAGTCAGTCCACTTACAGCGTAAGCAGCGATATTACTACATAATCTTGTTAGGAGCTGAACTGCCCAGTAAATACAGTTTTTACCGAAGGGTTAGCAAGGGTTATTCAAAAGTGGACATAAAAGGGGATGTTAAAATATATTGACCATGTTCGTGAAACAACCAACTGAATTTATGAGTGAGGAATGACATCAATCACAAATGAAGCAGAGCAAGAAGATACAGTTTTACGGTTTAGGGCAGATATGGGACTGCACACAGGGACGTCGGAGTGTCAGGTCCCATATTTTGAAATGGTACCCCTGCTGGAAATGAATATAAGCCTCCTCTTGGTTAAGAGTAACATCCTCTTTTCGTTTTGTACATTCGTATTCGTAACATTTGGTGATATGTCCAGGATTCGGAAAAATATCTTTACCAGCACAAGCTAGCAGCAGAAGACTCCTAAAGCTATCCGTAGCATCTGCTTGAAGTTTCTGATGCTAACATTTTCAACCACAAATAGTAACCAATATACTGGAGCCAACACATCGGCAGTCGGGACAAAATTCACCAGAACTGACGGCCTGCATGCTGATACGAGTTTTCTGAGGAAGTATTTTATCAGCCAAGCAAACGTAAAACTATTGGGCTGTTTTTCTTCCAGTATTCCGATCTCACACAACGCTAACCTAGGCAGAGTATCAGCAGGAACCACGTAATGCACAGGAATGTGTGCAGCGAACTTACATAGATGCCATAAAAGAAAACCCTTTAATCACTAATCTGTTCAAATTTCATGTCAGCAAAAATGACAATATGCATAAAATAGAAATTAAGAAAATAAATCAAGCTTGAGAGTATATGCTAGTTAATTTAAACGAGTGCTACGCGGAAACCGTAGAGGTTCTTATCGAAGGATAAAAACTGCTCATTACTCCATGTGCTTACGTATCTACTCTGCAGGCGTCTTGATCATCACCAAATCTCCCCAACTTACACACTTACACAAGCACGTTTACTAACTAAAAACTAAAAAAGTACAGTCAGTGGCACCAATAAGTCAGTAAGTATGTGATCCTCACTACATCAACGTTTTAAGTTTGTTACATTTGGAAACGTGATAAAGCATGCTCTTTCAAGGGAAGCGAACTACAGCTAATAATTCTTAATGAGCGCCGCACACATGGGCCAAGTGCCCAACTGCTGTTCGGGAGCAGCGAACAATCGTCAAAGGACAAACATTTCACCAAAATTTTTCCTTGGGAATCTGTTGTTATTCTCTCCGAACAAGAATGCTTGTGTTGTCGCAGATGCTCCGCAATGCTGGCTCGAGCCAACGTGATGCAACTACGAGTTGTGTAAGCTTCACCCGGAAGAACGATTTAAGCATCGCTTGCGTTTTTGCTTGTAGCATGACAATCTCGGTAAAGTCATGATTCAACAAACCGCATTTGGTTTACTATCGAACTTAAATATTCTTGTTCAGTGCTCTTCCTTGCCATTGCAAACCCTTCGGCGATTTTTAAAGAATCTTTTATACCTAACCAATTACTATCAGTGTTTTTCAACCATCTTGATCCACTTCCTGGCTACACCAAATAAGAAGTTGTAAAAATGGTTTTATATTGATTTATTAATTGTCACTAAAATATCGCCACGCCGCACTAAATCACTGTCATGCCCCACCGCCGCAGGTTGAGAAACACTCACCTATAGTTGAATACAAAAGTCAAAAATTTATCAGTTCAGGAATTGTTTCACGTTCTTCTAGTTCAGGGATGTACAACATTTTGCTATTGCCGGCCGCATTACTTTTATTTATATGAAGTACAGCCGCCAATGAGTTCGAGTTATGTTTATGAGATACGTTTAAATAAAGAATAGGTTTTGTCCGGTATATGTCATTTACTTGTGCCTACAAGTATAATAAAATGTCAAACATTTTAACGAATTTGTTAAAAGAAACATCACCGTCTAGACTGATTTTCTTGCCTTGCGTTTGTTTTGCTTCAATATACGCCAGAACTGCCGCCAAATCTTTTATTTTAAATTACATATGGACGGCCGCAAATTTCATTATCGAAGGCCGCGGGGTTGTGCACCATTGTTCTAGTTCCACCTGCGCCCTTCAGGTTATTCAAATTTCATGAACATGCTCGTACATCTATTCGTAGTTCCTAATGAATGATCCGGTGCATGGCGTATTTACTCGATTGTAAGCCGCGGCTTATGCTTACAATCACGAGCGGCTTACATTTTTTCTTTGCCTTATCGAAATGCCTAAATGGCACACAGCCTTTCCTTGGCTACGTTTTGTCGACTAAATCCTCTTTCTTTTCAACATCACGTGGACGCTCGTCACAGGAGGGATTATGCAATACAGAAGGCATTTGTAGTGGCGAAGCATCATTATCAGGGTTGCCAAATAAACGCGAAACGTGCTAGTACACGAAAGTATTAGACGTTTAGGTAACCTATGTTCACGTGCGGCTTACATTAATTTTTAACACCATTTCGTGCGGCTTACGATCGAATGTAAATGCGGTACTTAGGTGTACCGTATACTTGGTTGAACAGTGCTAGTTTTGTTCATGGGATCCCATCGTCTGTTTCGATTACACGTAGGTTGATTCTAACGGTAATGCCATTACAAGACATGGAAACGCTTAACACAGAACAACTGTCAACCCACCACCACCGTTAACTTTCTGTTGCCATTTCACAGTATCCGATTCAACTTTCTCCGGTGAAACATCAATGCAGAAACCGCTTATTGATGTTTGTTTCATCGTAGAGCTGACTGATTCTACAATAAACAGTATCAAGTTTTGGAACATAATAAAATTTGGAAGTCTTGAGAAGTCGCATTAGAAACAAAAATGCAAGGATTAATGTTTCTAACGAAATTCTGTTGAACGTTACAAAAATCTAATGTTTTAAATGTAAGCACGGTTCAAACAGGAAAGCGCGGAAGATAATCGACAAAACACGCGGTCGGTGCAGCATGTACAAAATGGGAGGCAATCTGAACATGTCAATCATAATTCGGAAGGCGAACGGCAATGCACAAAAATCGGATGGCTGACTCAAACCTCAGCTCAGATGAATTTGTGAGAAAATGAGTTGTCGACATTCAATTAACTTGTCTCCACAAACGTGACAAACGAGTAAATCAATCGAAAATTTTTTTAAAGAAAATTGATGTCAGGTAACACTGCGCACTCTCACTCCTAATATTTTATCCAGACAGAAACTATGTGTTAGCTTAGTCATCGTGGTTGTTTCCTAGTATGAGAACAACTTCTGAGTAGCAATATCAACCGTTGTTGATCAGACATGGGGTTATCGTAATCGTCAATCGTAATCGATTAGTTTTTTGAGTAATCGTAATCGATTGAACAGACTAAAAATGATATTAATCGTAATCGATTACATCGCCAATTTAATCGTAATCAGTCAATACTTTCGCGATTGAACTTAGAAGCCTTCACTCTACATCACTGTGCGATTAACCGCGGTTTTGGTGGCTGGGTTTCTTCCTTCATTATCGTTTGTTATGGTTATGTTTCAAGTGAGGCCGTTTGCGCGTCTGAGTGCGTTGAATACAGATAGTCCAACGGCATGCACAGCGTTTGTAGCGAACTCTCACTTTGTTCCAGCTAGTCTTCCTGTTGTCCGCCAGAAGTATGTATAGTGCAGCTGTGTCCAACCTGCGGCCCGCATGCGGTTCAGTTTAGGTTTTCGCTGTAGTAAAAGTATCCTACATACCGACAACCTGACTTTTTTGATAATCTTGATTTTGACATTATTCGATGCAGGTAGTCCTCAGTGCTATTTTATCACGTCTTGTACCATTGCAGTTAGCATTCAGACGCTTTCAGTACAGTAGTTTAAGCTAAATTTATTTGCCTAGAACAAAGGATGCCATTCAATGTGCGGCCCTCATTAATATGTCATTCAATGTGCGGCCCTGGTTAAAACAGTGACATAATTTTTGGCTCAGTAAACTATTTGGGTTGGGCATAGCCGGTATAGTGTCTAGTGACACTTTGCAACAAAAATAAGAGCTTTACCTGAAAAACGGTTGAGACTTCGGCAACAGAAGAAATAGCGGTACATTGCGAGGAGAGGCGTTGGTTTTATTTGTTTTTATCAAGAACCAACTTATGCAAGTGCTGGAGAAGGCTATGTAGGCCTGTATAATTAGCACAGTAGTTTGTATAAATTAACTTTTTTTCAGAGGAATAAGGTAATTTAACCCCAAGTCGAAAGCATCTTTCTACAACGCTGTAACTAGCATGTCAACAGAGATTGTCCATGGATACTTCTAAAAAAGAAAACTCAACGAAAGCAGTGAGGTTTTCTTGACCATTGACTTTTGGTCCACTAGACAGATGCGTAGCTATATTGGCATCACTGTTCATTTCATTGCAAATAAAAAGCCACGCAGTGCTATGCTGCGCTTGCAGACGATCCTAAGGCCCTCACACAGCTGAAAACATCGTAAGCCGCGGTTTGAAAAAATAGTCAGCAATTTTGAAATTACTAACAGACGACTTTTCAGCGTTGCTGGACGAGTGTTCAAGAATGATAGCTGCCGTTTGACTGATAAATGATTTGAAGCGTTGATGTAATTAACTTTAACAAACAGTTGATAAAGCCATTAATGAAAAGTTATTCATTAAAGTGTTTGTTGCAGTGGGATAACTGACTGGGGCAGAGGGGCGAAAATCACCCTGGCAACCTGAATGTAAACACTAGCCCCCCACGTAAGCTTGCATTCCGTTTTTAGTATTCTTTTAGTTTTCAGTAGGTTGTCTCTTTTTTGCGTTTTTCGGAGTATTTTCCGTTGATTTAGGGTTTTTGTATAGGCATTCACATTCGGATTCACCACCACTTCAAGTTTTTTTTGAGTGTTGGCCACTGTGGGCCTCTTTCAACTAACTTTGTCCACTCCTGGCTCAAACCTCTGGTTACACCACTGGTTTGTTGACTGCATCAACATCTTAGTAAAAAATTACATGATTTTCTTTTTTCTGGTGTTTAATCGTGACAAATTGGTAATTTCGTTTTATTGCATTCGTTCATATTGCATTTCGTCTGAAAACACTAACATCAAACCACTTGAATAAGTTTTGTTTTCTTTCTGAGGATGTTTCAAGGCGATTGTAATCGTGATTGTTTTCACTGTAATCGTAATCGATTGCATTGTTATTTTATTTATTCGTAATCGAGCATTTGACAAATAATTGTAATCGATTACATTTGTGATGTAATCGCCCCATGTCTGTTGTTGATATTATGCTGCTAAGAATTTAGTACGAATAATTTCCCAGCAGAGGCTTCCGTCAGGCCGTATAACCAGGCTTGTCCATGGGAATGTCATTCCTATGGGAATCCCATGGGAAATGTCCCATGGGATGGGATGGGACAGCACACATTTGTATTTCCCATGAGACTCACAAATAGAATGAGAGTGTCAGAATGTTACTGAATTGTCATACTCAGACTATGCTTCTGAATTTTAAAGTCAATAAATTTTGTAGCTTTGCATGTCTCTTTGTACATGTAGTTCTATTTAGTAGATACTGAACATAAACTTTCATAAATCTAATAATTTTAACTGAATTGTGTTCCATATTAATATTATAATAATGTAATAGGAATCCCATGGGATGGGACAGGCATAAATTGCTATAGGATGGGACAGATAAATATGTCCCATGGACAACCCTGCGTATAAAACGGGAAAGTAAAATAGTTGCATTCTGCACCATATGACGTCATCTATCGAAAGCAGTGCACCCACTTACGTCGGTCAAATTGACTGACGACAATTTTACTTCTGCTGCTATTAACACAGACATTCGTTTAACGCTGGGGTTCGTATGCATTTTATAAATTGAGACTCCAACGTTTGCTTTTCGGGCGGAGTAAAGAACATTTCGAACGACACAAGTTTAAAAAAAGTTTCTCAGAAATTGTCATACACGCGGTGCAAAGGAAACGAAGCTCGGTACCAGGTCACATAGTGACATACCGGAGTTGCTCATCAATGAAAGCTTCACATGCAGAGGTCTTAGCAGGAATATTCAGACCAGCCACATTACACCATCAACATTCGGCAATGATGCAGCAAATACATTTTCTTATTTTTTTGTGTAAATTTATTAAAATGCACTTTCTAGTTGCAAAATACACGTATGCATGTTTAGACGGGTTCAAAGGTAATTTACAGTGAAATATCAACACAAAATGTGATTTCTGAAATACTTCTGGTCCGTTTGCGAATCCTGGTTAATATTGAAGTAGATTTTAATTCCGGGATAATTAAAAAGTTCCGTGTTGGGCAAACACGGCGACACATAGCGAATAATGAGACAACTCGAACATTGCGTAGGACTTAGTATTGGTTTCGGTATGTTGCTGCCCAAATTATGCCAATACTTGGCAGGTTAATTTACTTTCTTAGGTTTAACGGGTGTAGACCCCCTTGCTCTATTTTATTGTCCGTATAAACATGCTCACATACTCAAATTTGTTAAAATGCACCTTCAAGCTACCAAATACACTTATGTTTAGACAGGATGACAAAAAACTTAACCATCAAATCTCAGCACAAAATGAGCTTTCCCAAGAGAAAAACAAAAAATTAAAAGAGAAACATGAAAGGGCAGTTGACTACTCTGCCTTTTTCGCTCACAGTTTTCTTTGCTGTAGGGTATCTCGACAATGCAAATCAATTGCATTTTTTAAAACTTGGAAGTAATTTATTTCACCAAATCTAAAAACGTATTTTAGCAGTTTAATGAACGTTAAAAGGCTGCTTAGACCATAACATAACTATTAAAAATAAAAATATCGGTCATCGCTTTAAACAACTTCATCATATCACAAACCAGCAGATGCGAACGCTGCAAAATAAAATAAATCTTATAAACAGCTTGTAAAATTGGCCTGTGTCGGCCGAGTGAAACCTGTACTATTGGGTTCATCTCATTATGCATAGAGCCATAACACCAAAGGAAACGAAAAAACACAAAACAGAACGGCATTAATAGAAACCTAGCAGCCCACCGAGCATCTCGATGCACTTCCAATTTCCTACTTCAATAAAACAAGAAAAACTGATGTGCTTTTTGTTGGCAGAATATCCCTGACTCAGCGACATATTTTAAGGTAGGTGTGTGCAACCCGTAGCCCGCGGGTCAAAAGTGGCCCGGGAACTGAAGTTTTGTGGCACGTACAGTGTGGCCCGCGGGTCAAAAACTAAATTTTATTAAGAGAAATATAGTATAATGTTTACGTACCCTTATGACCACACCATTTCACCTGCACCTGATTGTATTTACTTTATCCAGACCCCATTGCTCCACAAGCAAGCATTGCAGTTGTAAATCTTAATGTCAGCCCAGTGACCTGAAGGAAGAAGTATCGGGCGTGTTATCGGGTTTGCAAATCGTGGCCTTGCGCGAGACTTCCCTGGTGCCTGGTTACGTTAAGAAAACCCAACTACCCTTAACTAACGAAATAGCGATAGAACTCTTCAAGCTCAGTGCCCAATCGCAA
>JGI24021J15306_10010885_pt1 | contig 11308 bp, 6 predicted proteins | sample Ectturendosymbi1_FD_15306 | JGI IMG/M metagenome (IMG submission 15306)
AGCGCCATCAAGCGTATACTCTATACTACCGCAATGTATACGTCCTCATTTTCTTTCATGTATATGTGTTTTTTTCATTTCTCTTTACTGCGATGCATGTTAAAAGTCTAGCGTTTTGCGTGTGGGAGTGAAGACGTTACTCAATACAATTTCTATTTCAAAGCTTTTGAAAAGTCCACAAACCAAACTTCATGCTCATACCATGAGGTAATCCGAAGTTATTAAGTCAAAATTAATCATTAGGTCAAAATTTATGGTTGGGTCAAACTTTTCTTGCAGGGCAGTTTTTTTCTCTTTATCGATATTTTACTGAAACTACAACAACAGATATTGATTTGCTTTTGCAAGTTTAGTTACAATATTGTAACAATATAATGGGTTTATTGCGATTTCCGATGTAATAATGTTGTTTTGCCCACTACTAGACGATTGAATATTATGTAGGATGGGCGTTGTAAGGCAAGAAACGTGGTCTTACAGTACTTGGTTTGATAAATATTCAATCCATTATGCATATAGTGTTTCAACTTCATGATGTTCTCAGGTTTGACTCTGCTGTAGTTATTAACGTACTTATCAATATATCATCCCCGAAGTTAAAAAAACAATTTTTTAAAAATTTTAAGTATAAAGTGCATGGATATGTTTCTCAGTTAACCTCAACATCTAAGGCTGAATTGTTTTGCAGTTGCAAACGCAGAAAATTTATAGGTCAAAATAAAGTCAAAATTTGTAAATTACAAAGTCAAAATTAAAAATTTTAGGTGAAAAAATTGGTTGCACTGATGATCAGTGTTTTTCACATCGATGGATATCTTTAATTGTGATTGATGATAAGATAACTGAGGACAAATTCAGCAAATTTTATTTCAGAAGTGTGTGCATCAAACTGGTAGCCCTTCGCATGAATTTGTACCAAGAAGTAGCTCTCAGTTTCAAAAAGGTTGATGACCCCTGTCTTACAGGTTCTGCAGAAATGTCTCCGCTGGGCTTCACTGCCACTGTAAAATAGTAACTTGAATGTTTCTTGACTTGGCTGCAACTTCTTTCTTTCTCATTTTTGCCTCTTTCTTTTTTACGTCTTTTAGAACCACTTGGATAAGCTCTACACTTGTTAAGATGACGATCCCCCTTCTGTGCATGTTTATTTATTAATAAGCTCCATAAGACTGCCACATTTTCATTGCAACAAGGGAGGACAACTTACGACTGTCACTTACTTGAGCGTATTATCTGCACTTAACAAATCAAATAACAATTAGGCCTATTGATATGTTTGAAGCATTGAAGTAAGGCGTCCAGTGTGAAAGATGTTTCAGTCAAAGCACACAAAAAATCTTTATTTACTTGTTCTATTTAGACGTGAACATTTTGTAGTTTCCTTAAATTTCTTTAAAATGTAAAATCGCCTTTTAACAATATTATTAAACTAATTGCATAAAAGGTGTTTTAAATTACACACCAGGTTTAATAGAGTAGAAACTGGTTCAATGAGAAAATTTTCTCTTTCTTTATTGTTTGTGGCTGCATCAAGGAAAAAATCGTTTCACATAAGCGTAATGACTAATGAGCCATAACGCTGAAGTAAAATTGTGCAATCTTTATCAGTTCGCTGAAACAATCATTGGTATTGCAAGTTGCAAAATATTTTGCCCATCTTTCATGTTCTATCATTTTACAATCAATTGTATTTGGTTGATGCTCTTTTTGCCAGCTTGGGACACTAGGAGGGGCGAAGAGTTTTTTGAGAGGGATTCAAATAGTTTAAGCTGTGTCCAACACATTTTACACGGGGCGAAAAATGCGTCCCCTCTGTAGTTACGAGCTTGAGTATGAATGTGAAGCTGGATACGTTTGAATGATTCTTGGCAAGCTAGGATAAAGTGATAGCCATCTGGTTACGCTGTGAGGAATTAGTTTTTGATACTTAATATCCACAAAGTCACATTAGTCTTTTTACTCTCTTTTGCAAACTTTGTAAATGCAACCACACGTAATTCACTCAGCTTCAAAATCATTTCGTTCTTTTTGAAAAAGTGATACTTCTGATGAATTTCTTCATTTTTTTAGCATTACTGACAGTGATTATCTATAATTACTAGAAAGTACTACACTAAGCTATGTACAATGCACTGATCATTGTATCACTGTTCATCAGCAAAGCTAGTACAGTATCTATGAAGAAGCGGCTTGCGTGCGCACTTGCGCACTAGGCTAAAGGAANCTCCCAGTAGCTTTCGTGCTACTAGGGATGTTATGCTTAGCGCGTCGCATGTAGCAGCCACCGCGCTGCTACATATATAATGGAGTCAGAAGTAGACGCTCTAATGCCAACGTCATTTGAGATATTAAAAAAAGATTTGCCACTGAAATGTAACGATAAGTGTGAAAGCATTCCCCCCATTCCAGGCGAGAATTAACTCAACCAAAACATAGATTAATAAGACTATTTGAAAGCCCTCCCAGAAACTTAGCTACTCCACCAGCCCGTATCTTGTTGCAGCTGAGTAGGGACAGCTTACTGTATGTAAATACAATCTATCATAGCCAGTGGCGTAACTGCGGGAGACAGAAGGGCTAATTTACCCCCTGGCAAGCTAAATGTAAAAAACAGTCTCCCACATAACTTATATTTCGGTTTCAGCATACTTTTGTTTTCAGTTGTTGTTTTCGTGTGTTTTTCGGATTATTTTCCGGTGATTTAGGGTATTGTTTAGCCATCCACATCCGGATTCACCATCATTTCTCAAATGTTTGTGCAAGTGTTGGCTAGTGAACCCGTGCAATGCCACAGGTACAACCTCGCCTGTGCGAGGAACAAAAATTCTAGCGTATAAGAGTCGTTACGCAAGTTTCGTGTCATTCTTACCACGGAAATCTTTAATAAATTGCGATAAATGTATCTTCTATTTGTGGCTATTGCTTCGCGATACAAATGGCATCAAAATTGGGACGTTCACTCTGTGCAATCAGTTTCGGGATATATGTCCGCCATCTAGAGCACTGAATTTAGCTGTCGTTTACCTGTCGTCTAGTTTTTTCAGGAACTTTCCTACATTTGCCATTTTTATATTTTCATGTTAATCTAGTGTTGCCAGATCTCTTGAAATTTTTTCAAGGGCATTTTGTCGTTTTGTGATCACTGAAATTTTTCTTCATGCCTACTTTGAAAACTTTTTAGACATAGTAGTGTAGCACATTTTTTCAAAAAAACATTGCTGAATAACAATGAATACTTTTACACAACTGTGTAAGATGGTGCAAATGTACATGTTACTCTGTTCAATTACATTGTTTAATCTTAATTCTTGAATGTTCAATGTAATCAATAGTTCAATAATCATCAATTTGACAACTGTTCAAGAACTTTCAAGTACACCGGAAAATTTTCAAGGACAGCAAAGTGTTTTTCAAGGATCAACGACATAACGAGTTTTGATAGCAAATTCAAGGAAAGTCCTTGGCGCTCAAGGACGTCTGGCAACCTTATGTCAGAGGACGGGCTTGCTTATAAGAAAAAATATTCGGTTACACCACTACTACTTTTTTCGCGATCTCTAACAGAATTGACTCTTGCCAGTTTGCGTATTAAAATATCCAAAAGCACCGGCTAAATGTTCGATTCCCGGTCGGGTCATACCGAAGACTTGAAAAACGTTACTTGCGACCTGTCCACCCTCGTATTCGATGGGTGGTTTCAAGGAAAGGTTCACGCACTGTGTTGCCATTGATTTGCCGCCAGTGCATTCACTGCGAAAGTATTGCAGTATTTGCAGCCAGGCCAGCGGCGCAAACGAGTGGAAATGGGCACCACCAGGTGCGCAACCAGGGTGGGGGGCTTTTGACCCCACGAAAATTTTAAAACACTACAAAAGCAATTTTGACATTTGCAGAAAGTTTCAAAGAATAAAGATGAAATTTTATATTCTGATCATTTTTGAGAACAATCTTATTTGAAATTTTTTTTCTTACTGGTTAATTATCCCTTACCAAATTTGCCTTGAGACAGGCAATTTAATCGAAAATTTCGTAAATGATTGTTTTTCACCTTAAATTTGCTGGAATTGTTAAAACATGGGAGATATTTTGAAATATTGATAATTCTAAGGCATCTGTTATCCTTTTGTTTGTGTACCACTTTCTTCTAAAACAGGCCTCAATTTGGCCTCATCAAACTTAATAACATTAAGGTACTTCTGTAACCGCGCAAATTGCTAAACATTTCAAATTGATAAGAGAAATCTTGACATGTTGTTTGTCATTAACAACGTTTGTGGCCACTTGAAACCGCTTGTTCTTCTTCGACTTTTTGATTATTCTTCTTAGGGGCAAAACGGATCACCATTATTAGCATAATACGTTGTTTAGTTTCATTTTCGGTTCGAAACCTGATAATTTTTAACTAAATTTAGCGAGAAGATTGTTTCACATTTTAGTGTCTTCCTGGGTTAGTACCAGTACCACGCACGGCTTGTGAAACGGGGTTTAGTAAAATGTCGTAAGAGTACTATTCAAGAGTTGAACGCACCTACCTACTATACCATTTCTGATTTCAGAGATGTAGTGTGTGTGTACGCTTTGATTATGTTTCTTGCCAATCTTCTGAGGAAGAGAGTTTGCCTAAACGAAGGGCGTACGCAAGGGGGATTGGGGTTGGGGTTACCCCCCCTTGAGATTGGTATTTAACAAAAACTTTATTACCTTCTTTAAGGAGATTAATTGTTTTCGCATACCTTTTGCTTGTTAATTTGTCGACTTGATGCCAATAACACGAAATAAATTTGCATGCAAATTCCAAGGAACATTGTAAATGGGCCAAAAGTGATAATTAGGTTTTGGTGGGAATCTGGGTTATCGTCTGCGTCCAGAAACCATCTAATTCTGACCACGTTTTGCAGACCTTTTGTTCACTAAGCATCTTTAACATTGTGTTCCGTGATAGTTCACTTCATCCGAAACAATTGCTTTTATTTTGTTTGCTAAGGCTGATCAGCGCAAGCGCTGACCGCATTGGCTACATTGCCAATTTCTGTAGCATGATGTAACTGTTGCACGAGCTAAAAATAGCAGTTGTTAACATAGAAGCATTCAGACATTTGATAATGTCTCAGAAGGGAAAAAGGAAAACTAACAGTTTGTTGGACTTCTATACATAACAAAAATTGAAGTTTTCTTGTGTACTTTATGCGCATTCTCAATTCGTGTGTAGTTTAGCGACATTCGATCTTGCAAACCAGGATGTGCGCCAGCCAGTACAGCCGCACACTTTCTATGCTCAACTGCTCGTATTCGACAAGACATCAGCGCAGCCTCATTTTGCCGTTGTTTTGTTCTGACGCAGTAATGAGTGTGTTTTACTCCCCTGTTTCAACACGCAGCGCATATTTTTGCAATTATGAATTGCTGTGTCGTAGCGTTGAGTTTATTTTCCTCCGACATCCTAACTTGGAGCGCTGATAGTTTATATTCAGTGCAATGACACGAAATCAGGGGAGTGCGTGTAGAAGATTTTGCCTGTTATGTAAACAAACTTCGCCAAAACATTGGTTTGGAAAGATGAATATGACGTCACAAAGAGCGCACACCAAATACAAATGACCACCATCTGCCATTGAATGAAAAACCCCATGAAAATTTTCTGCCTACGCCACTGGCATAGACTCTCGAAACGTCAACAATAAATACTGTATTGTTATGACACCAGTGGAGCAAAGTTTGTAGCCAGTAAACTTTTCCTGGTGACAGAAACAGCATACTATGTTCACATTATGTTAGCTTTACGTTTGCCTGGGGTTATTGTTGGCTACTATTTAATAATTTTTGCCTTTATTGCTCAGTGCTGGGGTTTAACAGCTAAGCTCTAACGTTGCAAGGGAAATTCGAATTTCGCAAGTGTCTCAAAGTTATTAGGTGTTGTTTAGGCAATTCTGGCAAAAGTGGCGAGGCCCACCCATATCTGGTGGCGAGCCTGGCTCAACCCTTCGTAATAAAGTTCAGGTTGCATTCCTGCCTGCATTCATTTCAAGAATGTTTCAGTTGGCAGACGAAGTCTCGTACCTACGATTGAAATAATAGCATCAGTATCCTAACATTCATACCAGTCCCTTGTATCTGATAACTTCACCACTCGCAATATCGGCTGCAGAAATTATCTCACAGCAAATATGCTGAACTGAAGTTTTAAAAATCTAGATAGTGTAGGTTTACCATACGTTCCGTTTTAGCCGGGACAGGTTTCAAAAGATTTGTCCCTGCGTCCCGGTCAGTCACCCAAAAAAGTCCCGGTTAGACATCTAGTCAGCCACCACAGCCCTAAACGAATATCGGCATGGTGTGGCTGGTCTGCTTAGGCAACTTGCTGAAGAATGATGCGTGATCTTGTTTTTTCTTGTTTCGCTGTGTTAGATGCAAAGGTAAATACTGCGTCAGAAATGCATTATTTTAGTTTTTCTTGGTGTCTTAACTATAGGAATCCAAAATAGGTCCATGCTCCAAGCAAGACATGAACCCCGTTTGTCTGACAAGGCTCGTTGTTCTGAAGCGTTCCGGTTTTCAATCACAAAAATATGGTGTGCCTAAGGTCATGGATTTGATGAATTTACTAAAACAACACAAAACGTTAGGCAGGTTTACTAGTAGCCTATGCATCTGACACACTGAAGCCATGACTGCACTGAGTACAGAATCAGGTATCTGTATTTGGCTAGCCTACTAATTTTTACACTGCCCTGATCGTTCGGTCTTCATCTTGATTAAAACTGAAAAGTTCTCATTTTCGGAAATGTTGCGAAAGTAACTTTATCTGTGACCGTTTGCGAAAAAGTTGTACCATGGTTGAATAAACACGATGATGTCATTGAATGAAATTTCATGAAAATTGCCCCCCGAAATGAAGAGCTGGTTGCGCCACTGGACGACACAAGTTGCTCGTGACACTCCGAAAGCAGTTCAGAAACCCCATACAAACGAAGCTGAACTGAACATTTTGCACTATCGGCTTCACATTGATGAAAGTGCAGTACAATAGAAGTCTATGTTATCTATTGTCCGCCGAAATTTTTAGTTTATATTCCCAATGTATGCCAAAAAACACACTTTACGCTCGCGAATGTTCACGATATTTTCATATTTTTTTCAGATTCAAGTAAAAGCCAAGGTATATTGTTTGCCGCACGCTTTTCACTTTTTTCTCGAAGCGTTTGCAAATTGAAACTGATGTATTAGCCTCTTGTTGGTCGAGGTGTTCAACAGACATCTAAAAAAATTGGTGAATTCTTTTTCCTGGCACATAATTCTTAGCCGGTCATTTTTAGTTTGCCCATTCAAAAATGGATTTTGTTAGCGTTGATGTTTGAAAACTTAAGCGAAATTTGATATTGCAACCTGAGCTACTTTTTTGGTTTCAAGCTTGTCCTCTGGCTGAACTTGTGTTTGGATAAATTGCTTTCTCAAGCTAATTTTCCGAGATCCCAGCTTTTTTCATACTAGTTAGTTCAATTGTGGGTTTTAAATTTAAAGCACTTTTTCGATTTTGTTCAAGAGTTAATAGGCAGGCTGGTATATAGCGCGTTTTCATGCTACTGTGCTAAAACGGGCAGTGGTCCGTGTGTGATGTACAGCAGGCTTAAAAGTTCACGTTCCGTTTCACAAGCGCTGACATCTAGTAAATGAAACTAGATATGATTTTGTTACGTTTTATCTGAATTTTACGTTAGGTTATTGACATCAGGGTTTATGTTGGGGATACTTTCGTATTCAAAAAGCCAAGGCGCTATTGCGAGTAATCGCGCTTTCTTTCTTGCCTTTCACGAGCACACGATAGACGAAAAAAATTTCGTAATTTTGCAGATGAAACAAGTTCAGCCAATGCTTTCGGTTCCGGTTCGGAAATAACAACGAACAGCCCCCTTTTTCCTGTTGCTGAAAAAGAACGAAAACTATTACGCTCATTCAGATGTGTTCTTCAAGTGATTAAACAATTGTGGCAGTGTCAAGAAAGCACTGCAGTTAGATAATGCCTTTTCAGTCATTTTCAACTGCTCCAATAAACGCCAAGTCTCTATCCGCAATGGTTGGGCAAGCCCTATGTTATACGTGAAGCCTTGCATATAACAAAGTAGAGATTCACTTGCTACTTTCGTATGCGGCAAGGCCAGGGATATCTAGAAACTAGACTGGATATCCCTGGGCAAGGCTCATGAAATTCCAAAAACAGATTTAAGAGAATCAACTTGATTTCACTACTGCCTGTTGGTTCATCGCCGCTACCCACGATAATAAATGCCTGCAGCGATTCCATGGATTCAGCAGAGCTCTGTGGTTTTGATTGCAACATGAAATCCGATTCAAACCTTGATGAGGCCGTAGTTGCATGTTAAGTGGCATACTTGGTTTGCCAGCATGTTTATGACTCGATGTTTGCTGTTGTGTTGGAAAGTTTTTACTCGTTACCTTGTCCCTAGCTTTATTGTTTCACAGACGGTTTTGCTGCAACGGACTAATTTCGTTCAAAATCACTTTTCCACTTCAGATGCCGCACAGATCACAAACTTTTACTCACTTTTAATGGGAATACGGTTGTCTGCTATAAATGCGACTCAAATCTACAGTAGAACTTTAGCAGATTGTTTTCTCACTATAACTATCTCACATTCAGTCAGTATACCAACCACAGCAGTTGAAGGCGAAGACGCTGCATAAAAAACAAAACGGACATTGCAAGTGGTAAAAGTCCTTAGTTATGCGTTGCAGAGGAATTGAGAACTGGACCAAAAATGCAACTTCAACAATTTTCCTAAAGTTTTAATTATTTTTTCCTAGATTAAAACAACTGATTCGTTGGCTTACGGAAGTGTTACCAGCCTAAAATTTCAAGAAAAACAAACTTCTGAAAAGACCGAAAAAAATAAAATGCGTTTGATTTGTAAATTTCCTCATATTTATGAAGCAGCCATCGTTTTTTCCGCACCGCTTATTCTGTTCCTGTGCAGGAACATAGCTGCCCTAATCCTAGCAAAGGTCTGGTTTTCGCAATGCGCTTCAAACATCCCAAGAGGTTTTACATTGTTTGACTACGTATGAATAAATGAGGGGAATTTGTTGCTTGCGTGAGGAACGGGATTTACTCTTCCCAAAGCAAAATATGGGGGTAGAGGGGTCGCTCCATTCAGAGGCACTGAATTTTTCATAGTTACTTGCTGAAAAGGATCACAATGCGGTGGTTAAGTTTTTGGACAGAAACACACTTTCCGTTCATTACTTGCACATATTTGTAAGTACGAAAAAATTATTGCCTGTTTCCAACGACAAACGTAGAGACCAGAACTACACATTTTCTCAAAACTCAGGCAAGACTAAAAATCATGTCGCGATGTACTCTGAACCGCAATCTTTTTAATACGGCGGGAAGATGGTTGAGTCGGTGAAAAAAATTAAAAGTCAAATAAACCGAAAATGCGCGCCAATCGAGTAAGTTTGTTCATAAGCACATTATTGAAACAGTAACGGAAATTAGAGCAGATAAAGTCTATCATAAAGCAAGCAACGAAAGCACGCCCTCTGCAAACATCAGACCATTCAAATATTTCGGATTCACGATTTTAAACTTNAGACCAACGAACAGTTCAAACCATTTGAGTCATTGTTGCAAGTCACGGCAAACGCAAGGTGAAAAAATTTGTTTTCCAAATGGAGGATTCGAGTTAATATGTGAAACAGGGAATCACTGTTGTTTCTTGACTGTGGCTTCTTCAGCAAAACCAACAAGAAGCAGATCCATTATCTTCATGCGTTGACCTGCGATTGCACGGGTCACTGGTCCTGCTGGAGTTTTATCAGGTCGGCATAAAATCCTTTCTTCTTTTTCAGTTGTTCGTGGTTGCCAACCTGAATAATACAACCTTTTTCACGAAACAACTGATTAAGTGGGTATGCCGGCAGGAAGCGACCCATTGAAATTATCGCATAAAACTCGTAATATCGCACGCGATTCTTTTTTCATTGACAAACTAATCTGTGTGGAAGATCGCTTTTTGGATACACGCAAAAGATTTAAGCAGGATAAAAAAACTTTTGCATCTTAATTCGGCAGTTTTTTTGCCTTATTTCCTTACAGACCTAAACGTGGCTTCTATCCTCTGCGCCGCGCGTGGATTACAATTCGTTGATACAAACTGCAGCCTCCACCAGTTTACTCAACGCAAACACCCGCCTCACCTCAACCACCTTTCCTTGCTTCATTACAGCGATTACGTCGGCGTTACGTATTGTGCTCAGTCGATGCGCAATGATGATGACGGTGCGGTTGGCCATGACGCGGTCCAACGCGTCCTGCACAAGACGCTCCGATTCCGCGTCCAACGCGCTCGTCGCTTCGTCCAGGATCAGAACGGCTGAGTGGAAAGAATGAGGTCGTTTGAAATTTCGATATTTTCTCGGAAGCAGAGGTGTTCCGAAATTTTTGAATACGGTGTCAAGCGAAATACCTGACCTGTTACTGTTTGTCAGTTATTTTGCTTCTCAGGATAAGAAAATAAAGTTTGGAAATTACTTTTTTGATGTGTGTTGTCTAAATTAAAACATTTAGGTTAGATGTCAAGTACCCACAACAAGCTATAATACAGGAATAAAGGAATAACTTAAACCCACTGAAAAATTTTGGACTTAGTCTTAGACCTCAATTAATTTTCTTTTTCTCACCCAAACCCCCACCCGACACACTTACCTAAACACGAATCCCTATTCATCAGTTTTCTCAGCGTATTTGGTATGTACGGCAGTGCTCTGTGGATGAGTACACCCGCGTGAAGTCAGAAATTTCGCTTCACACCGAAATTTTTTCAAATTTGCGACTCCGACTCCTGTTCAAACATCCAGATCCGTGGCCATCTCTGCTCGGAAATCAACGAACGGCAAAAGAAATTCGAGGGTAGAAAAGTTGGCAACGTCGTGCGGAAAACCTATATGCAGAATGTGGTTATACGGATCTGGTACTGAACGAAGGGCAACTAACTTTGCTGCGGTCAAAATGGCAAAGAAAACAACGCCATGAAAACAATTGTTTAAAGGTGGTGAAACTGGGATACAAAACACTGTGTGGAGACGGACGTTGATCGTGGGAAAAAGTTTGGATAGATCGTAAATCGGTTCCAGAAGACCTAACAACCGGAAGTGCTTCTTCCTAAGAGCGCAAATAAGTCGAGAAAAAGAATCATACCTTTCTGGGCTAGCAGGAAGAAGTGCTGGTAAACAGCCCTCCGAAATGAAAATCGTTACAACAAAACTTCTCGAAGATCTGTTTTTTTTTTAC
>JGI24021J15306_10010886_pt1 | contig 11307 bp, 4 predicted proteins | sample Ectturendosymbi1_FD_15306 | JGI IMG/M metagenome (IMG submission 15306)
GCATGTGCTTTGACTCACGGCTTCGTCACAATGCTTTCCGACATCCAGGATTGCGAACTTTCCGCCTTCGCTATGTTTTTATAGTTGCGTCATAGTGNGGCGGGAATCCAGCGTTCACAGTGCATGCAGTATGCTATATTGCGNATGCGTTTAGAGCANTAGTGAAACTTGCAATATGTTGTTACCAGGGGCGTACAGAAGGGGGAGGGGACGAACGAGGGGACGGCCCCGGGCATTCAAGGCAGGGAGGCATCCAATGAGTGAAATTACAAAAAGTACATATATTATTAAAATATTGCAACTAGACGCTTCTTGTTGGTTACTAACACATGCTGCAATGATCTGATGGGTACTTGCGTATCTTCTTTAGGTGGGCCTATCTGCTAGGCCTACGTGTTTGCACGAATAAATGCAATAATTCTTCAGTACATACCCAATTACTGGAAGGAATTTGCTTATCAACAGATGCCTCAGGCCCACAGAATGAAACAAATTATTAAAAACTAACACAGTAACATTAAATATACTCTTTGAATTATTTTTAATTCAATTTCTCAAAACTTGTTTTTTTCTTAACACTAGTTTTTGTGTATTTCAAACGCCAGTGTTTTTTCACATTCGTCAATGCTAGAATTTCGTAGGAGGTACATACAATCAAACAGTTACCCCGAGCACCACCAGACCTCTGGTAGTCACGACAACAGATCTGATGTTAGGAAAATTTAAGAGTAGCCTATTTATTGTTTGAGAAACGTCATGTTGAAATGGATTTGATATGGTTCAGCAAGCAGTTATGGTTATTTTTATTTGTTTGATGTTTAAATAAATGCTGACCACTTTTGCAAGATTCTAATTGCAACTGTGCAATAGCGTTGAGAATATTAGTTATTGTGAGCTTTCCAGTTACTGCTACGTGTGCTTTATATTAATTTGACCTATAAACTAAGCATCTCTGTGGAGATGATTGTCGAAATTCAGGTCACAAAATTGCTGAACTAGAACTTCTCATGGAGCGTCACTGGCCTTAGACATTTCCTAGGTTAATGGATGCGACACATTTAAATTATATCATTTTTTGACGAAATGATCAATAAATTTACAGCAAAGGCAAGAAACCTTTGTCTATGAAGTTAGATAATTGAAAGTTAAGTATTAAATCGCAGTATTTCTTTTATTTTCTGTCATTTCTTCAAAAGTTTTATATCCAAGGAAATGTTTCAGGAATTTGCAATTTTATATTCATCTGGTAGTTTTATATAAAATCATTTGCCTTCAGTTTTTCAAATGCATTTTTCTGTATGTCCTTCTCTTTTATGTATTCGTGAGTCTTCCCTCAGTTAGCACTTTATGATGTTTAAAAACTCAAAACTCTGGCAGAGCATGTTCCAGAAACCTTTAGTCTCTACAGCTCGCACCAGCGATGGTTGTGGCCAGACTTGACGAGGGAGGGGAACAAGCAGGTAGGCTACGCTGCATTCAGCATCTTCAAAAGCTCTAACAAACTTGTGCTTTAGAAAACAAGGTGCAACTCTGGCCAGTTTTATCCTGTGTCATCAGAAGATTTTTGTGACCAAAAAATTTCGTCATTAATATTCACCCAGATTTTTGCCTAGTTTTTGCTTTTTCCTTCACTAGTTGATACAATTCGAATGTATTACGGCAATTTCGAGTGTTGCCACACAACAGGTGGANTGTTGAATCATGACGGAAATTTCAAAGTGGGAAATAGATTCACACGAAACGATTAGATTCTTAACTCTACAATAGTTATGAATTCCAAGATTCAAAGGTCCTTTCGTCAATTGTGTGACGTCACAGTTACATGAAGTTTTCAGACAGGTCTAGAAACAAATATATGCGGGCGATTTCGGGGCCAGAACCANCTTTTGATGCGTCTTTACTCTCAACTCACTCCGCATCTATGCTGCCATTAATGGGCTGGGTGGGGGCGTAAAAACTGACTTTGTCCCCAGGTGCGGGAAATCTTAGATGTGCCCACTGGCACCACCTTCACATCCTGGTCAAAGCACCACATTGTTTTGATTTGAAAGGCCGAGCAGCAAGTGTGCAAAGCTTCACACTCTGGCAGCAAGCAACATTAGAGATCCCACGTCGTGCTCATTCTATTTTTGCTTGTTCTCATCACATACATATGAGTGTGGTTCTTCACGCACATCCCGTTCGTGGTGAATCGCACATGCAACAGAATGCTAACCGAGCGATTGCAATACTTACAGCAAGCTTGGGCTAGACTTTTTGAAATGATAGAGAGTGTAAGAGACGTGTAAAAGTCAAACGGAGGAAACGTAGATATAAATAACCTGAAATCAAACTTGTTAAAACAACATTGGTCACTATTTTCTAGCTTATCGGGTGCCATTCCATATTATGTTGGACACCATTTTCTCACTTATCGGGCGTCATTTTATAGCATGTTGGATGCCATTTCATAGAATCAAATATATCATAGAAAAATGTGAAATTTCATGTGACTCGACATTGACTCAAGCTTGCAAACCAATGCCTGAAGTGTCTTGGCAGTTCTTGTGACTCGTCTGTGACCCGACACGACGAAGTCATGACTCGATTCTGACTCCACTCGAAAAATTGTTAAATGGCTCTGACTCATTTCATACTGGAAGGGCTTGTGACTCTGACTCACCTCTGACTGGACAAACATGACTTGGGCAAATTACTGGTATTTTCATTTGCTCTAATGTTCACTGAAGGATGGTTCACAAAGCGTGCGATGGCTTTTTGTAGTGTTTGTGCGTGTTGGCTGAGTTACATAAAACAATAAACCATTACCATTGCCATAGAAAAAATGTGAAATTTGATTTGTTTCGACCTTGACTTAAACTTTTAAACCAATGACTCGAAGTGACTAGATAGTTCTTCCTGACTCGACTCGACCAAGTCATGACTCGATTCTGACTCGATAAGAAAAAATTGTAGGTGACTCTGACTCGCCTCTGATTCGAATGGCTTGTGACTTTGACTCCACTCTGACTCGACAAAAATGTCTCGGGCGCATAATTGATTCTCAGCATGCAACAGAGTTCAAGCGCATGTTTTGACTCGCACTGGTGGAATAATTTATAAACTATTGTTAAAAAAACGTTTTGCCTTCTCTCGTATATTTGGCTGGAGAGAGTGGATGAACGGCTTTGTTGCAAGGTTTTGAATGGCGAGTGCTCATATCATCTTTCTGCGAAGTGACTCCAATCGTAAACCTCTAAAATTTCTAGGAAACCTAGGCTTTTGATTTCATAACTTAGGTAATTCTGTTTCAACCGGATAAAAAGTTTGCATGCATTTTTATAAAAATTACGCAATCCTAACCCAGTAATCCATTTGTTACCCAAAATAATAAAATTATGCAATAAATACACATTCAATAATCTTCTGAAACTTTCAAATTTTATCATTTGAATAGCACACAATGTTTTCTGTTTTATTTTTCAGATAAAAAAATTCTGATGTAGGCCTATTGTTGTCGTTAGGACAAATCCTTGTGTTCAGTTTGATGTCGAGTTGATTCGAAATTGCAGGAATAGGAGAAAAGGCTTGGTGTTCCTGTTATTTATCGTAATGGTCCAGGCACACAATTGAAAACAATCACAAATAGAGAAAATCTGATAGTTGAATGAGATTGTTCTACTTGTCCATTTCCAAAATTCAGTCGATGCTGTCAGAGACGGATTTAGGAATCGCGTAGCTCTAGACTATGTTAGATTTGGGGGCCCCACGCAGGTGTCTGATTTGTCTGTTTGTCTGAAAAGAGTGAAAACATGCCCCTCGTATGTGTAGAAGTGCCCCCTCAAAAACAAGTTTGTGTGATGCCGACTTTAGTTCTAGGAGTAGGATTGCCCTAGATAGCACATTCTTACAGTTGTATACAGGATCACGTGACAATCTGCCACTTGCTATCACAAGATTCCATCACTATTTAAAGGGACTTTATCATTTTAGTTATGTTAGGCGATAGATTATTAAACAAAGTTACGATGTACCGGATAATTCAAGAACGGTCCAGAACATGCGTCACTGAACGTTACAAGAGAGATCTTCGACGTCATAATAAAAACTATAAATATACGTTTAACTGGCGAATACTTAATATATCGTGGCTCTTGGGTTTTGCAATATCACGGAAAAGCTACCTGTAGTGAAGACCACTGTTCGACGCCCCCAGAGAACCGCTCCGTGGCCCCCATGGGTCTCGAGGGCCCGGTTTGAGAAACCCTACCTTAGATCTGACTTTCCTACATACTTCTCAAGAACAAATGGCAATGCGATCTTNTTGGAATTAATTCAGAAGTTAAATTTCGTTAAATTTCAGTGATTTGTAGCGTTTTTGNAGGTTTCATTTTCGGATGAATACATTTTCATGCCGGACCTTGTTGCTGCCCTCGAAAATATCGTCTAGTTGCCGATCTGATTAGCACTGACAAAGAGCTCGCAACAAAACTAGACCGCCAGACACTGTAGAACTCCGATGAAAAGCAGTATTATNATTCTTACATTGCGTAGCAAATAATATTGTCGTATTGTTACTGCACTGATAAGAGTCTAGACTCTAGACGTTTGCATTTTCGCTCGTTTCAAAGTAAATTGTGAAGTTATTGTTATGCCTCTCCGAAGTCCGCAAATTTTAAGTTAAGAATGAGTCGTCGTAGGTAGGAATTGCGCGGCCCCAAAAAACCCGGTGCCTAGGTCATGGCCTATTTGGCCTAAGCGTAAATCCATCATTGGATGTTGTAAAGTACTGTAGATCGGCCTGAACGTTAGTAATGAATGGGACATAAATTTTTTGCTTCGTTTTCCTCCTCGGATTTGCACCAGATACGCTGATATCATCAATTTTTAAATCTTTTCACACTGCGAAAAAAAATCTGATGAAACTATAGCTGCAAGAAATAGTTTTTGGAAAAAGGTTTAAAATTTGATCAAAATTCAAAGATCTGTTTATGTTTGTGACACTCAAATGCGGAATTGACAACCTATTGCAATTTGCACCAATTTGATTTCTGTCTAATAAATGTGACTCGATCAGCAATCTGAAATTTACAGTTTTGTTTGTGATACCTGCAAAAACTAATGGTGTAAAATTGAAGACTTTGCTGAAAAACGTTGACATGAAAGCTTGATTTTCTGAGTGAAAATGTGGAGAGGAAGTGCCAAGTAAGAAAGTTAATTTGATTTATAATTCCTACCGTTTTAAAAAAATATGAAAGAAAAATCGTGCGTGCGCTTGGCACGGAACTGAATCCAGACTTGGTCCTTTTACGTGTTCTGCAGTAGTACAGCATCAGGGTTGCCAGATTGGCGTTTTGGACCCCAAATTTAACAAATTTGTGTTTTTTTAGAGGCAGTTGCCTTCAAAAAATATTGTTTGGCTTTCTGACTTATTCTTTTCAATATTTGGCTGTTTTTGGGGAGAGTTGGAACATACTACTGTGATGGTTTTGATTTTTTTAAAGGCATTTGATTTGGAACATACTCTGACGGTATCTGACTCAGACTGGTGTTTCGGCTTTTTAATAGCTTCGTGAAAGGTGTTATTAGGCTTTTTTAGACAGTGCTTGGTGTATGTTCCCAAAAGTTATCTGGCCACTTATAAAAGAATAAAGTTGTAGCATAATATCTGGCAACCCATAATGCCAAAGGTTTTAGTGGAAACACTGTGCAATGTCAATGTGGAAGCTGAACATTTGGAATTGTTCCTGTAGAGTGTAGAGGTAATGCTGCAACTTTATTCTTCTGAAACGTCCTGCAACTTATAAATAATTTTAAATTTTATATTGATTTAACAATATCGCTTTTTACCCGGATTGGCTTTTTTTCAGACATGCTTTATTGGTTTGGCTTTTTTTCTCAAGAGATGTCTGGCAACCCTGTGGCTGTGCAGTATCACTTATGTGGATTATTATTAAGTTCATTGCCTTTTGTCAATGATTCCTAAAATATTGGGTGCCCTGTGAAACGCGGAGCTTGTTTGCGGAGGTTTGATAACGTAACTGGAGTCACTGAAACTGATATTTTGCGTTGAGCAACGAGAATGGTAGTAACAATAATTTATTAATTGTACTGCTAAAGGTGATATTACACTACGGTAAAAAAAGTCTATTTTGAAGTTTGGTGGTTTTTTGTTTTATGAGTTTCACAACAGTTTGGGGACAAAAAATATTTTCAACAGTTGTGAATGTACAAAATTTTAAACAACACAAACTTCCAAGGATTCCATGTTTGTGACAAATGCATATTAAGTTGCAATGATACAAAATTTTTCCTTCACTTTTTTTCCTTTTTTTGCTTTTGCAACGCAACATTTTTCTACTCCGGTTATGTCATCAAACCTCCCCAACCAAGCTCTGCTATTTACAGAGCTCCGCTTTTTACACTACAGTACAGGGCACCAAATATTCATTGTAATGACTTCACTGGATGTTAATTCGCACTGTTTTTTAAAGTTTTATGTGATATGTTGGTTTCATTATATATAATAGACAGTGTCTAGTTGAGTGAGGCCCAGTGGCGTCAGTACCACCAGTGTAGGGTTGTACCGCCAGCGTAGAGATTGATTCAGAAAGCAACTGTTTGTACTGCCAGCGTAGGGTTGTACCTCGAGTGTAAGGATGTGCCACCAGTGTAAGGAATTGATTTTGAAAGCAATTGTTTGTACCTCCAGCGTAGGGGGTTAATTTAGAAAGCAACTGTTTGTACCTCCAGCGCAGGGATGGCTTTAGAAAGCAACTGTTTGTACCTCCAGCGTAAGGNTTAATATAGAAAGCTTAGCAACTCTTTGTGCATTCCATTGTTTGTACTTCCAGCATAGGGATGGCATAAACAGTTGCTTTCTAAAGCTAACCCTATGCTGGACTAACAAACAGTTGCTTTATAAATTAACTCCCTATGCTGGAAGTACAAACAGTTACTTTTAACATCAACTCTCTACGCTGGAGGTACAAGCAATTGTTTTCTAAATCAAATCCCTATGCTGGAGCTACAAACAGTTACATTAAACCACCCCTACGCTGTTGGTACATACAACTGAGTTGCTTTCTAAATCAACCCACTATGCTGGAGGTACAAACAGTTGCTTTCTAAATCAACCCCTATATGCTGGTGGTACATCCCTACGCTGGAGGTACAACCCTACGCTGGTAGTACTGACGCTGCCGACCAGTCCTCGTCTATTTTGCTGCCAAGATGCCAGCAGCAACAGGCTTGGCAGAAACAAAGCAAACACAAAAGATAAACCCTAAAGCTAACCGTAACCTCTAACCTTAGCCCCTAACCCATAACCTTAATGTTAACCCCTAATGTTAACTCTAACATTAACCCCTAATGCTAACCCCTAAGCCTAATGCTAACCGTACCACAAACGCTAACCGAAGCCTAAACGTAACACCTAAGGAAAAAGTTTAGAAAGTTATGAAAAAAGTTATAAAAAAGAAAATGGAAGTCGCCAAGGTGAGAGTTGAACCGAAAAGCCATNGAATACCAGACTTGAAGCATTACCATTACACTACGAGCAGCACGCCGATTNCATGACAAACTGACCTCTTTATTGAAATTGCATCATGCCACGAGACTGAATGTGCGACTGCCGGCGCAATAGCTTTAGCCAATCTGTTGCCACCAGAATATCGTTGGTGAAATAAACACTACCTATATCATATGGTTGAAACGTGGTTTGAATGTTATTTTGAGTTGACTTTCCTGCAGAAAATGTTACGGTAAGCATGCTACTGGGCTGATGCCGTAGCAAGTCTAGATCTCGTAATTGTTGTTTTCCTAAAACGATTGAAAATGCATAAACCAGTTGCAAAAACACAAAAGGTGTGACCATGTAAAATTTCTTCTTCTGCAACTGATCATGTAGTTGAGACAAACATTTCTGGTTTCTGTATAAATGATCAAAGTAACCTGAATGTACATTGTAATGTAATCTTGGCACACATTAAATTTTGTGACATGTGGTCCATAAAATAATTAGGAAAACTTGATGAAGTCCATTTATGTAGAAACAACACCATCTTAATGTGTTCGGTGCCAGTGTGCAAGATACTTGTACATGGAAATCACACATTGAGCCGCTATTTTTTGCACCACTTTGCAACTCCATAACTCGCCAGTTGATTGTGCTTGGGAGTTGTTCAAACCCTCAAAAGACTCAGTCTTCTAGTTGCAAAGAAAAAATGTTTTTAAGTTTTGAGTTTTTTTTGGGTGATGCCATAAGTGGGGTAGGTTTAAGCGTTTTTGTCCAACGTCATCGGGCTCTGTGCCCCAACTGCAAGAGGAAAGTGTTTTGCTCAAGCTTAAAGTGTAAACTAAGGGTCATTCCATGTCAAGTGATCCAGAGCTGTATATTTGACTGTGAGCAAAATCCATGAAATTTCATAAGCAGAGAGATCTCATCATTCTGAATTCAAAACATTTTGAATTTTTGATCGGACCAGTATTCGCAAAGTTATGGCTGGTTGATGAAATTTGCAGTGTTCCCATTTAATTTTTGCATATATTTTTTGTGAATTTAGTGCTCTGGCATAAAAACCCTTGTATCTTTCTTATCTGTGACTATTTTTAGCTGGAAATTTGTGAGAATGTGTCAGAAGGCGTGTTTGTTAAAAATCAATCTTTGGCACTTTTCTTATGACCTTTGAACTTATGTAAATCAAGGTCAAGTTAGACATAGTTTTTGTGTGCGCTCATGCATGACCACATTTCAATTGCTTATAACTCGAAAAGGTCAACTGGTATGAAGTTGATTCTTGTTTTATTTGAAAGATCTAGAGTAGAATATTTTTTTGGTTTCAGGAAACCTTTGCTTATTTACCTATTCAATATACTTTTTATCATTTTAAGTAACTAAGGGGATTTTGACTCAGAAGTAATATATGCACTAGAGCAAGCTGCAATAATAATTTCTATCCTCGAATTTTATTCATTTGTTTAACATGATATGTGTTTCTGATAGTATGTTGAAGATAAAACAGTTTTCGGAAGTTTGATCATAGTAATTCCATGTATAATAAATGAAGAAAAATTGCATAAATTTATTAGCTTTGTTTAATTAATTTTGTATTTTTTCTAAGGTGGTGTCCTATCTATTAGATTCTCCCCAAAATGCAAAAAATAAAATGTTATAAAAATCATAACTGCGAAATGGTAACAAACAAGATCATGCCTTTAAAAAATTAAGAGATTAACCAGGGAAATATTAAACAAGGGTACTTGTGTGGTCAATCTGTGACTTCAAATTTCAAAGTATTATGTTAGTTTTTCAAGTGAAACTATTTGCAGTTGCAAGAGGCAATGCAACTTCATTTTACCAATCTTATGCTACCAAGGGTACACAAAACGTCCACCACTTTGATCCAACACAATAAAATAAAAGGAATAGTCCTGTTCGCACTTCTTCTTTAGTAGTGCAAACTTCAACTCATTATCAACCCAAACCCATATGTTAGAAAAAAGTTTGTTGCAGCTGTGTATAACAATACATAGACACTGCCATAGTGCAAGGTGTTGACCAGGAACAAGTATGCTTCAATACAATTTATCCATCCTACTGGAATTTTTTCATTTTTTGGTCACAAAAAGATGATTTGTGCTGGATACTAAAGCAGCTTGCACTATTGAAAACCATGGCTAAAATCAGTCCGTGGCTACTACCATGTCTCTTCAAGATCAACAACAAAGATAATGAAGAGATTTGAGGAAATTAGCTCTATTAATGCTGCTATTGTCTGTGGACACAAAATAAATAGTTTACTGCTCATTTACCTTGTATACTGCATGAGGTTGATGTTGGGAAGAATTTCATTGCTGTTGAATTGCTTGTCCCATGCATGTTGAACATAAGTGCAACCATGAAAAATTGTTGGACCATAAAAAGATGGCAATTTTTGTAAGTCAATAAATTTAACAACTTTTTTGATTTGACAACTTTGGATTATTTGCAGTGATGAAGTCTTGAGACTTGGTCTTGAGACCATTTTGCGAGTCTCAGTCTCGGTCTTGAAGGTTCCAGGTCTCATCTTGCTCTCAAAGGCTACAGGTCTCAAGCCTGGTGTCTTGAAACTGTCAGTGTTGCAAGGATATGGCTTTGAAAAACTTCTGTAATTCAACAAGCTTTTTATCTGTTGTATTAGTAAGTAAGAAACAACTAAAACAATTAGAAAAACACCAGAAATTTGGAAAAATACAAATTCAAAGTGGTGATGGTAATTTTTTGAAAAATTTCAGCAAAATGCACAAATTTTGAAATCTTAAGTTTCGGTCTCGAAGTTTTAACAAGGTCTCGGTATCAAAGGTTAGTCTTGACTACATAATAGATTATTTGACAAAACAAAAATAATGCCATCTGAAGTATGTAATAGACAATAATGTATGGGTGAATTTGAAGCAAAAACAACTGTCAATGCGTACGAAAATAAGATTTATGTTTGTATCAAATCAAGTAAGATCTCTGGATCATGCAACTCTGGTTTTTAATTGAATGCAATTATAAAGAAAATCAACCAGAAAAAAAGGATTATAATCAGTAGTTACAAAGAACAAGTTATTACTAAGTATATTGTAAATTACATGCTAGAATTCACAATGGTATTTGGTAATTTTCCCGGCCATGAAAATGATATATGCACATTTATGTTGTATTTGTTAAAATTTCAAAAATTAAAACAATTAGCAATATTTAAAATTGAAAATATTTTGTTGAGGGTATTGAGCATACGTAAGAACTGTATTGTTAAACAATCATTAAATAATCTTTTTTAAATAAAAAAATTAAATTAAATTAGATTTAATTAAAAAAAATTGAATTAAATTAGATCTAATTAAAACAACTAAATTTAGTTAAGAAACTTAAGTTTTTTTTAATTTCATAACAATGTTTTAACAATATTTTTGAATAAAGAATTTTTTTAATGGATATATACTATTACATAAACATAATTTTTTTTGCCTAAAGTTAAAAAATAAGCATTGGTGACCAAGATACAGTAGAATCTCCACAACACCAGCCCTTACATAAAAAAGTGAAGTCATTGAAATTGCACTATTTGAGTAATAGATATTTAAAATATTGTCATGCTTGAACGCACATGAAAAGCATGTTTCTTTATAACAACGATTAACCAGGGTTCAAAGGTCGCCAGTGAAAAACTCTGTGTTGTTTTCAGCATGGAGCCTTCCACCTTACTACAAAATATTAAATGAAAATATTCAGAGATAAAGGAGTGACACTCAGTTGAAGTTCCAACAGCAAAACTCCAAGAATTTTTTGGTCCAATCCTC
>JGI24021J15306_10010887_pt1 | contig 11307 bp, 4 predicted proteins | sample Ectturendosymbi1_FD_15306 | JGI IMG/M metagenome (IMG submission 15306)
CGCTTGTGATGACTATCACAGTGACTTGCTACTCAATGGGCACCATCTAGCGGTGACCATTTATTTTCATGTGGCGCCTATCTTCTGGCCGCCACACCAACTTCCAGTCGGGGGCTAAGGCCAGTTTTTTCCAACTGTGGACGCCCATAACTGCAGACAATTGAGTCTAAATTAGCTTGATCTACCCACCATTGCGTTTGTGGTGCTTTCATTAGTTTGTACGGTTTGAACCTCTCTTCTCAATCTTTTGTCTGAAGTGTTTTCTACACTTCGGCTAACAGAAATGCTTTTTCTTTCATAAACTACCTAATATCCGTTTTTTTTCGATCACTTTTTACAAATAGCCTAAGATATAACTTAAGAATGATCAACGTCCAGAACAGAACCGCTGCCAGAAAGTCGTCAATAGAGGGGCTTTACGTTTGTTCGGGGAGTCTTCACGTTTGTGCAGGAAGGACTTGACATTCAAATTTGACAAAAATTCCACTGATTTATGTTTCGTATTTTCATTTGGGGGGCTTACAGCTTCGTTTGGGAGGCTAAGCCCACCAAAGTCCAGAACAACATTAGTGGTGGAAAATCAAGAAAGTTACACACTCTCGCAAAACTGTTTCAAACAATTAGAAATAGACCTGTACGTTGACAACGACTCTTGGACAACTAACTAAAGTTAGAACACCACGCAGGCTTAACAAGAATGAGCAAATGAATTGTGAAAACTCGGCACAGCAAATACAGCTTTGCACTTGCTCAGTATTTCCACGAACATGCATAGATAACAAACCCATAGTTTTATACTGTGTGGAAATAAGTCTGGATTAGCGTATTTTGATTAAGATATTAATTCAGGCACATTAATTACACCAAGTCTCACACTAGCAATGGATTTTTCAAACTTGTGGGAGCATTGCTACAGATTAATTCGTGCTTTTTACACAGTATAAAAATACATGGCTTACCGTTATCAACAGTCACTCTCTCGCTGCAGTGTACCTGCCAAGATGTGTGCTTTTCAATAGTCACATGCGGCAGACGCTTTCTACCGTGACTTAAAGTGAACCTTTGAAAATTTGTTGCCATGTTATTGTTACGCAATAAAGACCTACAGTAGCACCAGTCCCGTCGCCACGGGGGGGCTTTTGGGGTCTTAGCCCACCAAACAAGGCTTCAAGCCCCCCAAATTTAAACAATAAGTTGAGATTTTGACAATTTTTAGAGTGTCAAGCCCAGGCCCGTCGCCAGGATGTAGCAGCAGGTGGGCCAAAAAACAGATGGAGGGGCCAAAAAACAGAAGGGGGGGACATTTTTTAAATACAGTATTGGATGTATGCAGCAACCGGTGGGCCAAACGTGAAATGGGGTTGCACCGATTTCAAATGGGGGGCCGGGCATCACTGGCCACCCAGCTGGCGACGGCCCTGCCGACACTGCAGATATCATTAACGGATGTGTGATGACGTAAGCAGAGTGGAAAAATCTTGTTACACAACAAACAAAGATGCAATGGAAAAAACATTTTGTGATAGCAATTTAATATAACGTGCCCCCAAAAACATAATGCCAAAAAGTTGGGATGTTTACAATTTTTCCATTTTCACGTTTGCTTTAACGTTTGTTGGGGTCCTACTGAAGACTGTTACAAAGAATGAAATAATCTTGTCATGAAAACGATGGCTGTTGAAATTAGGTCAAGCCTCGCAAGAAATATTATTTTTAGTATCGTTGTGGTGTCATTGCTCACCGTAAAATGTCGGTTTTCGCGGCTCCGGTTACGTCATTTTATATCCGTAACCAAGATCCATTTATGATGGATATCCGTTTTTCAGAGGACACTTGAGACTAACTTGAACCTCTATTTCCATCAAGTTGCTTCTGTTTCCATTAGAAGGTTTCTCCCTGCACTAAACGCGGCCTTCTCAAAGTGGCCCCCGAGCCATTTTTACCGAGATAAACTACAAAAAAGACTGTTGCAAATATGATTTCGAAATATGATAATTTTTCCTGATACAACTATAATACAATATCAATTTCTTGGGCATTGTCACAGTTTTTTTTTCATTTGGATAATCCGGTTCCGGATCCGGTTGAAGTGAAAATGATATCCATTCCAAATCCAAAAAATTCTTAATATCCGGCCGGATTGGACTCCAAAAACCGGATCCTGTACACCACTGTTAGGAATGCATTTTGAGTTATGACTCAGATCCAAAGCTGCTTGGTGCAAAAAGCTGCCAGGTTGGACGTATTTTTATAAGCTCAAAGTGAACACGGGAAATGTACTTTGCTGTTTCATAATTCATAGTGGGGAAAGCATATTTGTTTGAGGTCGTTATTTCTTCAAAGCGTAGTTCCAGACGAGTTCATCACCTTGTGTTGGTACAGCTGGACATTAGTACTTTGACATAAATGAACTTCCAAGTTGAAATTCCTCTTCGGGGTAAATTGAACCATTCAAGTCACTAGTTGTTCGTTTAATTTAGTTACTGTTGCTTTTAATCATTACAATTACAAAAAATGCCCATAGTAACATAAAAACAAATCGTGCTTCTGTTTTGGAAGATTTTAAGTCCGACGCTGTAGCAAAAAGCACTTTAGTTTGAGAAGTTGCAAGTCAATATGAAATTAATCGTCATACGTTATAACTAGGGCAACCAATTTTTTGATCTAAAAACTTAAAATTTTGACTTTATAATTTGCAAATTTTGACTTTATTTCGACCCATAAATTTTCTGAGTTTGCAGTGCAAAATAATTCAGCCTTAGGTGTTGAGGTTAACCCAGAAGCGTATTCATGTACTCTATGCTTCGAAATTTTGAAATATTTGGTTGTTTAACTTTGGGAATGATATATTGATGAGTACATAAATAACTACAGTATAGTCAAACCTGAGAACATCATAAGTTGAAACGTTATATGCATAACAGATTGAGCATTTACCAAACCACGCACTGTAAGACCACATTTCTTGCCTCACCATGCCCATGCTACAAACTATTTAATCGTCCAGTAGTGGGCAAAACAGCATTATTACGATAAAAGTCGCAACAAACCCACTATTACTACATAATTGCAACTAAACTTGCAAAAGCATATCAATATCTGGTGTTGCAGTTTCAATAAAATATCGATGAAGAGAAAAAACTCTGCTGCAAGAAAATTTTGACCCAACGATAAATTTGACCTAATGATAAATTTTGACTTTTTTTGACCTAATAACTTGGGATCCCCCATGGTATGAGTGTAAAATTTGGTTTGTGGACGTTTTATGAACTTTCAAAACGGCACAAAAATTTTGACTTCTTTGACTTTTGGTTGCCCTAGTTATGACAGTAATGAGACTTCACAAACAAATATTACTGAACCCCCCTAACCCCACTGGCTTTATCCGCCCCTGTTGTGAACTTCACTGGCAAAAAATGTTTTGCATACAGTATGTTACACCCATTGAGAGTATTGATAACATAATTGGAGAATGCGAAGGAAAAATTTCGAAAAGAGGAAGAAATGACCCTACAACAGTCAGACCAGTCGTCACTTTCAAGTTTGGTAACGAGTGCTCCTTTTTGAAACATGACATTGTAGATACTCCCGTTTCCAAAGGTCACTGGAACGACGAAAAGACGAAGGATAGGCCTACACGTATTTTCAACAGACTTCAAAAACCAGTTTAATTAATTTAAGTGAAATTTACAACGGGTTTAAATATTTTTGAATAAGTTAACGCAAATGTAAATATTCCGAGATTCCATTCTGCATCAGTTCGTTTTTGTGGCAGTTCTTTATTTTTGTTTAACTTTCCCCACTACGTGGTTCAACTTACCCCAACCATGGGGTAAGTTGAACCACAAAGGTGATGTTTTTCGTTTTCAATTTATGCTAAGAATATAAAAGTCTATGTCAAACAACCTGCATGTAAATGTGTTAAATGGATTTAACCGCCAAATGCCCCAATTTCAGGTTTCTAGTGCCTACACCGAAAGAGCAGTGGCAAAAATGTAAAAAATAGTTCAACATACCCCGTTCTCCCCTGCATCGGTACGTTGCGCTTGATTAGGTTGGTAAACAATAGCTTGTTGTTTATTCTGTAAAATGCTTTGGACACATCTAAAAAGGCTGAAAACACTGGAGCAGGGGCGGCTCGTCTAGACGGGCTGCCGGGCTGCAGCCCTCCCTGACAAATTTAAGGCAAAAGATTCCGCCAAACGGCCAAACTCGCCTTAAGTTTGGATTTAGTTACGAAATTTCACAACGCAATCAATTTTGGTACTTCCGACACCATTTTGGCTCAACGTTTCCTAGGAATCCAAAAAAACATTGTTTCGCTCATTTCCAACGATTCCGCTTATGCGATGACGTTTTCAACATACTTGCTGATGAATTTGGCGATTTCGGGGCTGTCTTCGGCACAGCCCATATGGAAAGAAACCAAACAATTGGCTACAAAAAACATGGTGGCATATCCGCTTATCGCAAAGCGTTTTTGATAATTTGACGATGAATTTTTAAAGAAAAAACAGAGGAAATATGATCTTCACTGTTTTTTACTACCTGATTTTCTTGGATATTGAATTTTATAATTAAGCTTAACAATGCTTTTACTAGTACTTTGGCGATATTGGCGGCATCAGATTCAAATCTGGTCGCCAATCCCGGGCTGCGAAAATACAGCCCTTCTTCGTTTATCTCCACCAGTGCAGCTTGCAACAGTCGGCGAAGCTGATGAGCTGCCTAGGTTTGGCGTTTGACGGCAGTGGACATCATTCTTGGACAACAAAAGATGCGACTGATTTAAAACATTGAAATGTGAACATTTTGAAGCATGAGAAATCTGGCAAGCCTATACAGTAAGCATTAAGTAAAGACCTTTCATATTTTGGTAAGGTGAACATTGCAGCTGTAATTGATTCAGGATACAAACTTTTACAGGAAAAGCATAACAACTGTTCGAAATTTTTTGGAAAATTGAAACTTCATTTGAAAGAACATGATTAAAGTAGGCTACCAGCTCAAAGAAAATGGCACTAGCCTTGGTCTGCTGCTATGACACGGTTTGAAAAAAATGCTAAGCTTTGTTTTGTTAACAACAACGCCTAAGTAGTTGTGCGGAATGTTCCAAGTCTAGTATGTGAGTGGTGCTCGGTTCGACTCTCGCCTTTGCAGCTTTGGTGGCTGTGGTTATGCGTCATACGTTTGATGGAGCCGGTTTAATTTTTTTGTGTTCGTGTTTGCGCTTTAGGGTTAGGGTTTGGTTTCATTAAACTGAAGTGGATGTTTTCTATCTATCAATAAGGACAACTGAAAATTACAAATTTGATAAGGACTACTGGAGTGACTGGAAACGCCACTAATTTTTAAAACAAGCAGGGCGACAATCCGATATGTTCAACCAGAGATGAAATTTCACAGCCCTCCCGGCCAATTTCGCCACGAGCCGCCACTGCACTGGAGTACCTAGCAAATAGAAATAAAAGTGAAAATATGCACATGGGAGAAATGATTATCTACGCTTCTATTTGTGTGATCGTGTTTTCATCTTTTTTGCGTGTTTAACCTTGCAAATCATAGAATGCAGCTTACAACCGCCGTTAGCCTGGACATCCAAAGGTAGAGATGGTTAAAGCATACTGGCAGTTTAGCTCTTGATGCCAAGTGCTACAAAATGTTAAGAAAGCATCTCTTAGTCTTCTAAACAAGTAAGCAACTTCTTCACCAGTACATAATACACAAGCCAAAGCATCTTATCGGATTTTAAGTGACAGTTTCGCTTACTTGATCAGTAACAGAAGGCTGTAAGCTATTGGAAATTCTGAAAACCAAAACGCGTTTTGCTGAAGTGTATGCGGTGCGATTTGGTATAATTCTTAGATACTACTCAAGGATTTTGTGCGAGTTTTGACTCAATCGTCCTATTCAAAGCTATTTTCTCGTATTTTAAAGGTTTATTTAATGGGAGCATGCATCTGCATGTTTCCTGTATTCTGCACTATGCAAAATCACAGAGCAAATCAGCAACACAATCAACGAATCTCAAGAGAGGCCTGAGTTGGGACAGAGCCGCTCCATTTCGATGGTGTCACTAAAATTAAAGGTTTTTGACCAATACTTGTTGGTGAAACAGAGTTCACACTAACATTGCAAAAGCGTTTTGCACAGCTTACGTTCAACGCATTGAGCATCATAACAAAGCCGATTCTTCCATCTTGCTTGGCGCTGGTCACCCACACGTATTTCAGCCAAGCTCCGTATTCGTTTGTTTTTTTTTTAGTTCTGAGATCATTTGGGTTATGACTGAAAAAATATTATCTCAAGTGCAAGCGACAGGATAGGAGTTTTGCCAAAAGTTGCGATGTGACACTTCGCGACAAAGTGCGCATCTGTGAAATTCTTAAAACCAGAATGTGGAGCCAATTCTCCTCGGAATCGAGAGATCCCAGCTACGTTGGTCAGGCCATGTGTCCGGAATGCCCCACGAAAGGTTGGCAAGGCGAGTCCTTCTGGCTACGCCCACGGGAAAGCGGCCCGGAGGCGACCCTCCCCCGAGGAAAAGCGAGCATGAAAATGAATGAAGAGGAGTTATAGCTACGATGCGGTAATATTTCTTTTATATGTCATTTTGACAGTAGTTGGGCAACCAACAGACGTGAAATAAACTTCATTGCAAATCATTCATCGATTGGCAATACGATTTTTGAAATTAATTGAAAAATCTACAATGCGTAGGCTACAACTATTGACGGATCAACTGATCTCAAGCAAGGATATATTGTGAAAAACACAAACTTTCCCAAGAAAAACCTGACCACCCCAGCAAATGACATAGAAGATTTACCTCAATAAAAGCGCACGTTGTTCTATCTCAGGGGTCAGCAAATTACGGCCCGGATCATGCCATCCAAGACGAAAACCTTAATAGGTGAGGCCTAAGATTAAGTCCAAAACTTTTCAATTGTTAAAGTTATTCCCGTACTATAGCTTGTTGTCGGTACTTGACATCAAACCAAAAAGTTTTAATTTATACAACACATATCAAAAAAATAATTGCCAAACTTAATTTCTTTATTGTGAGAAGTAAAATAACGGACAAAAAATCGCAGGTTACACATTTCACAGAGGATAGAAATTTCGCTTGACACCAGATTCGAAAATTTTGGAGCAGGAGCGGAGTCTGAAAAAGTTACTTCGGCCCAGTGTTGAACATGATCCAGTTTTCGTTTCCGGATCTCGATCCAACCGGGTTCTGCAATTCTGAACCGGAACCGGATCGGACTGGATTTCGGCAAAACTCAACCGGATCTGACATGGACATCCAAACTGCATTGATCGCTGCCGTAAAATGCTTAATCAGAGTTTTTTCGTATATAAACTTGAGTGGATCAAATATTTGGACAGGTCTACTGGATTATGATCGCACCGGATTACTGAATGAAAATTTTGGACAGGATTAGGAGTGCAAAAATCTCCGATTTGTTCAAAACTGCTCCGGCCACCTCTGGCTGGTTTCTCACATAAAGTAAGTTCGCTAGAAGGGTATTTCCCCAGCAAGATAAAAATTATATAACCTGAGAATTTCAACTGGGGTTTCATGTTGCCAACTTGGGTTCCAGTTCGATTAGGGTTAGCTTAGGATTAGGTTGTAGGTTTATCTTTTAGTTATACATGCTTCCTTTCTACCAAGCCTTTTGCTGCTGCCATCCTGGTGGCAAAATAGACACTGCCTAACCCTAACCTAATACTAACCCGTAAAGGTAACACGTAAGCCTGAAAAAAAGTAAAGAAGAAAAAACTAAAGTCAGCAAGGTGAGAGTCGAACCGAAAACCGCTGGCATAGCAACCGCAGCGCATAACCCCTAGGCTATGAGATCCACGCCGTTTGAATGATAAACTGACCCTTTTATTTGAATTGTGTCAAGTGTGTCTGTAGTCACTTCCTTAGAGAAAAGTTGCTAATACTAATAGAGTTTGCATGGCTTGCAAAGCAGGATTCTGCTGATGCTTTCTTTGTATTCCTCCTGCAAAATGAAAAAAAAGTAAATTGCAAACCGCAAAGCAGCTATGTATGTATTTTACAGTAATATGGTGGATCACCAATGAATAAAAATGCAGTTGCAGGTGGGGTGAGGTTGAATTATTCTGTGGTTAATATACTTGTCACTGCTGAAGTAAAGCAACTTTCTTAGAAAGTAGAATTGATTTTGCAGCTTAAACTTGATGATGCCACTGCTTAAAACAGCAACTGTTGATCATCTAAGTCAAGGGCTCCTAACCTGTAGTACGCATACCACTGGTATGCAAAGGTCTTCCAGGTGGTACATGAGTAACTTTTATTTTTTCTCAAAAACCTGGATGCAGCTTTCTAGTTTACATATTGGCCTTTGTTTCTAATATATAAAATTTTTTGTACTCTGCTATTCCTACTGTATTGATATTGCAACATTATGACTTTCGATGCATTGTTAACAAATCATGCATCGACCAATTGGAAGGTAAACAAAAACAAAAATCTCATTAAATTTAGTTGTTGTCTTATATTACAATTTTAATATGTATTCTTGTGAGTAGACTAAGATTCAATCAAATTAGTTGTACTGGAAGAAGTGATACACGTCCAAGTGGTACGAGATCATAAAAAGGTTGGGAACCCCTGATCTAAGTGAATTAAAAGAAACATAAAAAGCATGCAAAAACAGCATTAAATTTCAAGTGCTTTGTTACAGAAATATTTGGTATATATTTGGTATATTTTTAACCTAGATTTTGTTATATATCCATTGTAAGAAGAGTAGACAACACTGCTTGAGTTGCCAGGGCATGTGGCATCTCAAATTTCTAGAAATTTGGTCTTTTTTGATGTGGTTTGGCATGAGAAAATGTTGTTTGGCATGCTATGTACATCATAGTTTGGCATGGTTTTGCCATTTTAATGGTGGTGGCAAACAATGTTGTTTGGCATTTTTTAAACCTGGTTGTGTTGACCTTAAACTTTGGAATTTCTTCAGCCAGTTTTTTTGGTATTTATTGAAGCTACATATGGCATATTTTCACCAGCAGTTTGAGATATTTGGATCCATCAGAACCCAGAAAGCCTGATTAAGAACAGATGGTAGCCTTCCTGTGGTAGCTCTGTGCTTTTACATTAGATGTTTTGTGGAATTGTGTCGTTTACTATGCTAATTTATTCCACATAAACATGCTCACTTATCAATGCTGAACTCACATTATTATTCACATTACATGCACTACAACCAAAAAAAGAAAAAGCATAAAAGAATGACAGTAAAAACAAGGGGGCAAAGAGTACAAGCAAGAAATTGAAGAATGCAGAAGGAGGTGGAAAACAATTTCAGCAAAAGCAAAACAAAGGGTGCACTGAAGTTAGAACAGAAGAGTGCATACATATATTTTGACCAGCAATTTAGCATTTTTAGTCTATCTGGACCTAGCAACTCTTATGTAGCCTTCAGCAGCTCATGCACGTGGGTGCTCATCTAGAGTAGATTGTGTGCATATTGGTTTACTGAACCTGTCTTGGTATAATGACTTATTCTTCCATAAAGATTGGCAGTGAGATTTGGGATAAGTGAAATTCTACTGTGTAGCTAAAGTGCTTAGAGGTTTCAGTGCTCAACTGTAATAAAGTAATTAGTTTGCAACGAATTCCATGATGGTGTATTCTTAAACTACAGAGCAGGTACACAAACCAGTATCAAACAACTACTTACAATGGCACCAATTCTGTTATTGTGTTATAAAGAAGGTTGTGGCTAGGTAGCTGATTATGGCTATGCCAGATTAACTGTTAGGCAGATTGAGAATGGCTGTGCAAGTCGAGCTGTTATGTTGGTAATCATGGTCACATAATTCAGGGCATAGCTAAATCTTACTAACAGTTTGTAATTTCATGGTTACGGTGCCCTTCAACTTGGTGGATTAGAACTGTTTAAAAAGCAATAAACTCAACTTAACTGACCAAAAATGTAAAAACTGAGAGATACGCTAGCCTAGTTCAAATGATCCTAGAATATTGAACTGCCTATGTAGTTTTGCATAGCACAACATACCAAAATATTTAATAGCCAAAATCCTAACCTCAAAACCTTGACCATAAAACTCTCACCCTATCCCTGAGACCCTTACCCTAAGATCTTAACCCTAAAGACCCATATCTAACCCGAAGAAACTAATCCTAAGACCCTTAAAATCCTAACCTTAAAACTGCAACCTTAAAACCCTTACCCCAAAATCCTAACATTTACTAAAACGTTAATGCCTAGCCTAAAAATCCTAACCTTGAATCAACCCTAATTATGCGACCATGGCATTATGCGTTATGCACGTTATTATGACAATTATGTGAAATTAACCTTATATAGCTGTAGTCACTAAGTCAGCTACCTAGATACTACCTTTAAAATAAATAGTTGTTGATAGACAATTTGTTCTTTGATTCAAAACAGTTTGTATACATTTATTCAATGATGTACATCTTTAACTTACCTTTTAATCTGCTCATTTGAAGAAGTACTTAATCCACTGAGCTGTATGGGAATGAACTCACTGTGTACTAGAAAGGAGCTATAAAATATTTTGTTTTGCATCATAATTTCTTTTTAAATGCATGAAAATAATATGCTGTACACACTGCAAAAACATGAAAGAAGGACAAAAATGATACACAGTAAAAGTTTGTCTCTACTAATATATGTTTGTGAATACTCTGTGCTTACTTGAATCTTCAGAAATATTTCTTAAAAATAAAATAAAAAAGGTCTGCCATCTTGTCCCAGGAATAGCATTGACACACCTCTGTAGTTGGTAGAATCTTTCTCATTCATTATTATTAGCAATTTAGCTTAAAACTTTAGTTGCGCTCTTAGAACAGCTATGTCCAACCCATTTATTTGATGGCTTACTGAGTCAAAAATCGTCTATCTTCACCAGGGCTGCACACTGAATGACATATTATTGAGGCTGTGGAATGAATGGCTTACTTAGATCTTAGCAAACTAAATTTAGCTTAAGCTAATATACTGAAAGGGTTCAAATCCTAACTTCAATGGTAACAGGTGTGATAAAAGTTGCGGGCAGCATTAGTTCAGTGGTAAAGTATCCGCCTCCCAGTTGGAAGGTTGGGTGTTCGATCCACAACCACTGAGTTAATTGCCGTAGCGCTCCTTGGGCAAGAGCGTTCACCTCAATCGCCCCGGCAAGAAGCACAATTCAAGCTTAGGCCTGCCGCCAATTGCCGTCGCCAAAATTAAGAAAAAAAAAAAAATTGCACTGAGGACCACTTGCATTAAATACAGGGTG
>JGI24021J15306_10010888_pt1 | contig 11307 bp, 8 predicted proteins | sample Ectturendosymbi1_FD_15306 | JGI IMG/M metagenome (IMG submission 15306)
AGTGTGTTTCACTCCCCTGTTTTAATGCGCAGCCTGATATTTTTGCAGTTATGAACTGCTGTGTCGTAGCGTTGAGTTTATTTTCCTCCGATATCGTAACTTGGAGCGCTGATAGTTTATATTCAGTGCAATGACACATGAAATAAGGGGAGCGCGTGTAGAAAAATGTGCATTATTTTGTCAACAAACTTCGCCAAAACGTTGGTTTGGAAACATGGACATGACGTCAAATTGTGACGTAACAAACAGCGCACACCAAATACAAATGACCACCATATGACCCTGAACCAAAACCCCCCCATGAAAATTTTCTGCGTACGCCACTGCATTGATCACTTCGAAAGATGGGTATTTAAAGCTTCAATGATCTTCTCATTGCTTTGGCTTAAACAAACGGTACAAAACCGAACCAAGAACCAACGTCATTCGAAGAAGATCACGCAGAGTTTTGTAAGTAATCGACCAAGTGTTTTCCAAGTTAGCGCAACATACTTTTGCTTTTCTCTGCCTAACTTTTGCGTACCGCAGCCAAACACTGAGATGCTCTATTGATTTTCAACTGATTTCAACTCATGGGTATTTTACTTAAACCAAGTAATTTGTATTTTAAGACATTTGTCCATCTTACTTCAAATGATGGTAATCGTGAAACTGGGGAGACTTCAGGAACGGAAGATGGTAGTCGCAATGGTTGATGCAGGTTGCAATCTGACTAAGTATTAACCACAGCCAAGTAAGACTCAAATGCGCTCCAACCAAGATTGGTCCAGCGACAAGAGGCAAGAAGTTTGAGACCTGCAAGCACAATAAAAACGTAACTTTTTGCTGTTATTTAAAATGTCAATAACATGACATAAGGTTGAAGCAACGCGCTTGAGATATAAGGTTGAAGCAACATGCTTTAGGTTGCAGATTGGAATGCAGGAGACGACACAAAAAGACACTGAAAGCGCAGCAAACGGTTTCCGAAATCAAAAGCACATTGAGAAACGTCGAAAATTACTCCCTCTAACCAGTTAAACCAACTAATTCAGTGAGTGTTCCAGCATATTTTGTTGCTTACACCACGTGAGCAACTCAGTACTGTGAATCATTTCGCATTGAGGAACCGCACGTGGAAGAAACGCTTTCCTGGGCAAAATGTTACTTTATTTGAATAAGATTTCAGGACTGAGAATGTGTAGAGTTATGTGAAATCGATTTCCTATGAACAAAATTTACTGATTGATTAGATTCAGAGGCGTAAAGAGGTTAGATAGCGCCTGGGGCAAGAAGCAAGTTTGGCGCCCCCATGTTCAACCTGATCTCTTTCGCAAGCAAATTTACTGTATTAAAGAAAGTGCTTGTGACATTGTTGGGACTTGTCTGCACCCCCGCAGTCATTCGGCGCACCCACAGTGATTTGGCGCCCGGGGAATTGTGCCCCTCTTGCCCCCTTTCGTTGCGCCCCTGGTTAGATTTTGTCGCCTTCGCGGAGACCGATTACTTGAAAACAGACTTGTGCAAGTGTTCATCATCGCCAAGTCATGAAAGTAGAACCCAGTCCGCTGATTACTCGAAAGCTCGCAGCAAATCTAGAGCTTTTAATCGTTGAAGAAACACAAGCCGAACTTTTTTTACTTCGCAGGAGGGTGAAGGTGATCGAGTCGAAAGCAAACCTACAAAAAACCTTGTGTCCTATCAATGGGATTTCATCTAGATCACATACGCAGGAAATCAGCTTTAGCAGCGGACACTGGCCATTTTCAACATCCTCCGAGCGGCGCTAAGACGATATGTTTCATAACTATTGGATACAAATGGTTACAAGCAGTTTTCTCAAATCTTTGATTCCTTTTGGCCCCAGGAACTGTGGTTTAAAATTGAAAAGCATCCTCACATGTGACCTTGATTCACAACAATGTGTGCTTGAAAAAAATTTCTCACTTACAAGGTGCTCAAGAGGATGGGCGTAGGAAGCGGCGATGCTGATTGGAGCGATCCACTCGTGATGCTTTTTATGAATGTGCTTGTACAGCGCTGGTGTGTGAAACAACCTGATCAAAACGGAAGATAAGGTGTGAGTGATTTGTTTGCCAAACCGTTGAAATAATAGAAAAACTGTTTGAAAACTTTCAATAGATATCTCAAAGCTTATACCTGCAGGTGGCGTGAACAATGAAACTTCGTTACAGGCAAAATGTTGCTTTTTTGAAAACCGTTCCACCAAATGGGCCTTTTTTGTTTTAAATGTCTATATTGAAAAATATTTAACGGTTGATTAACAAAAATTTTATTCTTACATTTCAACGCTTAAGCCTCAGCCTCACCAAAACGTTTTAATGGCAATTTAAGGAAAAAATGAGGCTATGGCTCTATAATTTTTGCACGGGTGCGTCATATCACAGCATCCCGATTTGAAGGCCTTGCACTACGAAAAGCTGCTATTAAAAGAAGAAGTTTTCTTTATTTGATAACACTTCGCTTTTCCTTTTGCACTCACTTGTTTCATTGCAAAGCAAAGGCGAGCAATTGGATTTTAAAGATCTACAAAAATCCCCTTAGCTTACCTGTGCGAGTAATAAAAGATGAACTCAGCCACTAGTCCAAAAACATAGTAGTGAGCCACTGCTTTCCACACAGGTGGTAGAGGGTTTGAGCAAGACATGCCTGATGCTTTCATGATCGGGTAGATCAAGAAGACGAGAGCGCACGACATGAGCTCGTTGGTGAAAGCGACTCTGGCGCAATGGATGAATCGATGTAGTTCTACCTACATTTAAGAAAAAACTATGCAACTCTACAATCCACAATTGCTGCGATTTTGAGATGAAAATAAGTTTGAACGCATCGTGTAGTTGTGAATGGATTTATGACACATGCGTGACAAATACAAAACGTATTTGCAAGTTTTATCTAAGGTTTTATTACTGGTACACTCCGCGTTTTGAGATTTTGTATAAAACTTGTAATTTTATCAAATTTGACCATTCGCAGAACTTACCATCGTCCAATCAAACTATGCCACTGCCATCCACATCATCACAGATTGACTGCCATACGATCACCAATCACTAAACCCACCGCAACATTAGCCTGAATGTTAGCATCATTCAAACAGAGCCAGTTTATCGTATAAGGCAGGGCTACTCAACCTGCTTTAAAAGCTTTTATAGGGTTGTTTCTATTTCTCCTCTGTACATGAGCATCAGCTGTCGCATTGGGGAAGTTGTACAGTCGGTGGGTCACAGACCCTCTGTGCGTTTATTAATTGGGCCACATGCTTGAAAAGCGAGAGAACCCTCAGGTGAACGTAAGGTGAATAAGGCGAATGTTTTCTTCAAGTAAAGTGAGAATTGGTACAAGTTGCCGTCGATTTCGGATCTATTTATATGCAAAGAAGTACTTGGATGTACGCTTGTGTTGATGCATTAATCGCGGATCAATCCATCTTGGACAGACTGGCAGTGGTGTTGTTCCTGAGAGACGTAGCGCCCAAGAATTTCGTGTTTGGCGGTATTTGTGGAAACTGTATACCTCTAAACTTTGTTTGGGGATGTAGACTCATCTAAAAGATGCCGTTTGTTTTCATCAAAAAAGAACCTTCCATTTCTTGTTTGTCACTGGAGAACCGCTTACTGAAACTGGGACTATTGCTACAGAGCAATGACAAAGAAAAAAAAAACTATTATTTTTTTATTTTATTTACAATCCGAATTTCACGTTGCTCTCGTTGCTCACATTCACGTTGCAACTCCCATTTTCTTTAACACACTCTTATAACAATATAGTTACTGGTCTCTGGCATTTCTGGAAAAAAATGTCGCCTACGAAAACGGTTCTTGGTACAAAAACGGTCGTTGGATGGGTGCTTTTCTGAGTCAGTAGTGGCGAAGAAATTACAAAATGCACATGAAACAACGGAACCTGACATCGTAAGTTTTAGAGCGTGATCTTAGCGATGCCAAACTTTCACAACAATTAAAACACCTCGATTCTTCAGTATGTTGTGGAAGTTTTAGCTGGATGTGAGCTAAGGAAATTTTATCTGAAATTTCACCACTTCTCTCACAGTCGTCAAATCTTCACCAATACGAGAAAAAAGCGTAAGGCTTGCAAGAAAACATTGAGGTATTCGAAGTAAAATGAAGTTACGAGCAAAGATGCAAGGGCTTAAAAATAAATGTTGTGTATATTTTTGTTTGTTTTGAAACATCTGGAGAAGTTAGTTGAAACGACAGGGGTGGCGCGGTCGCTGAGTGACCGTGTCTGCCTTTCAGGTCGAAAGATTGGGATGTCAATCCATGTGAGATCGTCGTGGAAGCGCTCTGGGGATGACAGCGTCAACCTGAACTGACCTGGTAAGAGTTGCAATTCAGGCTTTAGCTTCGGGCCAATTGCCAACATTCAAATAATAATTTTAAAATGTTTTGCACGCTTTTCAATAGCTTGTTGCACAGTACTATTGTTGGCTAAACATTTTTGATGCTGTACAAGTTGCCATATTGTGTAAACAAATACTATTGCTGGAAGTTTCAATAATGGTGAAATGTTTTAACATTCTAGCATTTAACAATTGCAGTGTTGAACACCCAGATGCATTGAAAAACTTTAAACAATTTGTTAAAGTCACGACTTTTACTCGGACTCAACAAACGTTGGCACCATTCACTGTACCGGTGTATTCTTGTCTTTCTGGATCTTGTATTTATGGAGACACTTGGGATGTCCGGTAAAGTCCAGAAACATGAAGAACACGTTGACCCCGCAAAAGGAAAGAAACAAGACCATGGAGGTGCCTACGCAAAAAAGTAAGACTAGAACCGTTCGTCCACAGCTGATTGCCGACTAGGCTCAGCAACATTTTGCAAATTGTGCACGATGTAAATTGCTGAGTGTCATCCAAATCAACAAAAGGTTAGTGCAAGTACACCTCAAAAGTCTGAGAAGAAAAAAGACGTTGTTTCAAAAATTCGTTTTTGAGTCCGATTCACCATAGCAGCGGCTAAGTGGCTTAGTGGGATAGACCGCGCGCTACTGAAGCTAGAAGGGTGGGTTCGCATACCAGTGAAGTCACACCGAAGATTTGAAAAACAGAACTGCCCAGCATTAATGAATGAATGGTGCAAATGAAAGTGTCACACGCGGCCTTCTACCAGTGCAGCATTCACAGTAAAAGCAGCCATCTGATCCATGGCGCAAAGTAAAGGAGCTGAATCCCTGCAGAGGCAGACCACTCGTGTCGTGACACTATAAAAGTAGTAGCCTACAAAGCAAGTATAATGCAATTTTCTTTCCAAAATTGTATCAAGAAGAACTCTTCCCCTGCAACTTGGAAGATAACGAGAAACGCTCGTGTAAGGCTCGACGACTTAATCATCAAGTTAGCGTCAATTGCAATATGATTTTCTTTTTGAGTTTGCTGGCTTTCCCTGCCCTTGTTTTAGTCCTTCAGCGTTGTGAAATGTGCGAATGAGTGGTGAACAACTCATTTCTTGTGGGCAACCCTCTTCCCGACAAAAATGTTTGCGTTTTTCAAAATATTTGTCGCTCAATTACGGAACTTTTCCGCTTGACTATCTGGACTTTTACATAGCTACATGCTGCCCAAGATGGTTGGACAACAACAGTCACAAAACCGTTGCAACTACAGCTGGTGCATTCAAAACTAAAAAGGTTTTACATAGAAGTACGCCGTTGTCGCAGATATATTTGTCAAAAAAACTTCTTCGGATTTACACTTGAAAACTTCACGTTTCTATTTCGGTGAGTAATTTATAAACTGTTACACTTCCTACGCTACTTTTGAAGAATCCTTTCAAAGTAACACACAAATATTTGTTACACACCTACCGAAAACAAAAATTATACAAAAGAAGATCAAGGTAAATGGCTGAACAAACAGCATATGCAACAAAAATCGTTTCCAGTGCATTGGGGTATGCTTTCAGCAAAGTTGTGTGAGATATTTATCCTGAACATTACCTTAAAATTTAGTGAAACCAGGGATTTGAATTCGTTAAAGAAAAAAAACTTACAGACAGCGTCGTTACCCAAGTCAAAGGGATGCGCTGGCGGTTCCAATGAAATGCCAGTGAAGAGACAAGGAATTCCACATTTAATGTGACAACTGCAATTGTAACTGATATGGTGCTTAGTGGTGATTGTGCCCAGTGGTGGATATTAGAATTTAGGGGCCCGAGGCAAATTCTCAAAAAGGGCCCTAAAATATCGCCAAATTGTTCTTTGTCTACACTCTACACATTAAAGTTGTTGAGGTGCCCTTTTTGGCACATTGCACATGATTTTGCTTTATTTTAAAAAGCATGTGACTTGCTTCAGAGATTATTAACTATGGCTCTGTAGAGTATTTTATAAGCTTTTTAACAAAACAATGCAAAATTTACATGCGATACTCTCAAAGGGGCTCCCACTAATCTCTGAAAAAAGGGGCCCGAGGTGACCGCCTTGTTCGCCTCCCCTAATATCCACCCCTGATTGTGTCTATCAGAATATGGCGAAGCACATTGGGGCTGACGAAAAACTCGTTTGAGAAAGCACAATTTAACAAGCACCTAACTTCATTTGGGTTTTGAATCAAAACAGAAAATATGCCATTCCAACTCCTATGTTTGCCGTAGAATCAGTGACCCCTGCTGTTGAAAATCCATTAATTCTCTGTATTGGTTCCAGGCATTACTGCGAAAAATCCTTTTTCTCAAAGTATCTTCAAGTTAAAACGTATGTTTTCTTTGCCCACACAGCCATCGCGAACTACAGCGCCCTTACCTAAAACGAAGATTGTTTTCTCATCGGGCCCGAACCAGTCCAGCACCTGAGACCAACGGGCTTCGGTTAAATTGCGAGCCAACGAAAAGTATTCCATGATTGTTTTAAACAAAGACTATCACTCCGACCTAACTCTGCAAAAATAAACGAGGGATGCAAAACAAGTTTTTTTATGGATCGCAGAGCGTTTTAAATGCGCTCACGCTGAAATCAATCAAAGAATGATAAGAAAAAACGCTTTTAAGATTTGTTGACTGTGCCAGGTTTTGTCATCCCATTATTTGTGGCGTTGTCGTGTTTCTTCAGCTCGTAAAACCTATCGATCAGGACCAGTGTGGTGAACTTACAGCGCCGTACCACAGTAAACCTAACTATGTCTTTTTGACGTATTTGAGGACCTTTTAATAAAACGCTTGCCTGTTATTGCTCGCTGGGTGATCAGTTTCTTCCGTTTCCCAGTTATACGAAATAATGACTTTCATAGTCCGGGTTAAGGCAGGACAACGTTGTGCACTTACTTTATGAGAGGTGAAAACGTTTTTCTGGTATTTTTTCTGGACCCAAAAATTTGACATTTATGTTGTGACGTTTTGTGAATTCTTTGTTAGCTATTTTGAGTGTAATAGAACATGTTTTTCACATCAGAAAGTTTCGAACTTCTACTAACTAAGTGCTATATATCTGAGTATTATGGCTACTTAGAAAACTTTCGTAACAACATGTTTGTTCTCATAGAATCAAGCCGAAGAACATGTTATGCAAAAGTGCAACTGTCTTTTTCGCTGCAGTGCATTTAACTTTGTTTTGCTGAAGTAGTGTAACAGGGACATTATTTCCGCGAACAACATATACGAAACATGGAGGTTCGAAAACAAACTCAAATGACACAATAGCACAGGTAACATTAGAGCAGCGTCTCCAGAGGCGTAATCCTAAGAAGTGCCTGAATGTCTAGATAACATTTTATGGTGATTGATATCTTCAAAGTAGATAATGTTGTTAATCTAAATGCAAAATTTATATTAAAATAAGCGTTTTCTGCGCCCGGAATCAGGAAAGGAAACAAACCAATTTACCAGCGATAAATATTAAACTGCATAAAAAAGCTTTTTATAAGCAACAGTTGGAACGAGAATTTATAAGTGCATATGTCAGTTTTAAAATCACAAAATTTTTAGATCAATATTACTGCAGTGCCTATCATATACGTTATGCATTGTTATAAAATTTGTCACTCATTAATGTGTTTAAAAATGAGCTAGAAGCGAGATCTTACTGGCTTTGAAATGTATTGAACAGATTTTTTAGCTTGATTGTCGCAATTGCATCTGCAGAAAGTTCCCCTAATGCACGTCGGGTAAAAATCAGCCCCGAGTGGGACTCGAACCCACAATCCCTGGCTTAGGAGGCCAATGCCTTATCCTTTAGGCCACCGGGGCTTCATTAAAACAACAACTCGCCAAGTTAAACATAACTTCATTTCAAGAGCTATCATTCAAAGCAGACCCTGCTACCACAGGTACATCGTCAATGCACACCATCGCATTTGCACTCGCAGTTGTGTGACAGGCACCATGTTTTGCAATTCCGTCAAATCATAATGAAACGAAATTTCGCGAAGTGTAAGACCACTGTTATACCAAACACTATTGTAGTTAAACATTAGCCAAAAGTGCCTCAGCATCTCAAAGAACCTTCGATAAAATTTTCTTTTTTTAACCACGACTTGCATCGTTAAAGAGTCATTGCGTAGAATGAGCGAACTACAGTGGTGCTTCCGGAAAACTGTTATTTCGATAATTTGCTTCATTTCACAAGTCAACAAAATAATGCTATTCCAAACAATACTCAAGTCGAATCTTCATCGAAGTGCCGTATGTTTCATATGATGAGCTGTGCTTGGTGAGAACTCATTACAACACTTCCAAAAATTTTTTGACTCATTAAATCAGTGCTTTCAACCTTTTTTGTACCGTGACCCATTATAGCAACCTACTATAACCCAACGACCCTCATCTTAAACTCGAATAAAGCAAATGCACTAAAGCTGTGTACATAAAACATCCACTAGCGACCCCTCCAAAAATGGTTCACGACCCCTCTGAGGGTCGCGATCCCTAGGATGAAAACCACTGCATTAAATGATTTATCAAACTGCTGTTCTGCTTTGGAATTTCTTACACTTTTTGAAAGACTCTGTTTCATGCAGAATCTGAATTAGACAGCAAAAATTACTTGCTATAGTATGCTTGTTAATCGTATTGTTGCAGACCCCCGGGGCTAGGGCCTGAACATATTAATGAGAAATAACTGTTCTTTCCAAGTTTCGATTGTTTTCCTGTTTTGTCGTCGACTTCATTCTAAGGAGCTTTCTATTCACACATATTGAAATTATCATCTTGATGGATAAGAAATATTTCTTGCATCGTGCTTTATTGTCCTTATCATAAGTCATAAAACTATATTTTCCTTGCAACAAATGAGCCAATGCACTTCATAAAGTCAATAGCGCAAGGCCAAGCGGCCTCGCGAAATATTACAACCGGTCAGAACTTTCTGTTTTGATCACTTCACAGTTAAAAATCAAATAAAGTACGGCGATTCGAAGGCAGACTATCTGTAGAGAGTCCTTTACTCGAAACGTGCGTTATTGGAAGAGGCGCATGGTTTACGTAGCAAGTGTTTTTAAGGTTCTGCAAAGCTGCGATGCGCGTTGGTTCGCCGGAAGTTTTTACGTCACAGATCACTCGTCAAGCGCAATGTCTTCATGTCACAAAGCTTTCGCTGTGGTTCGCACAAGTTCGTAGCGTTCAAAACAACATCTCAAAGACCGCGGTGCACAGATTGGTTTGCATAATTGCATGACTTTTAAAAGTAAGACTTTAACAAACTCCACTAAATTAATCCATATTGTGACACTGCGTCACAATAATGTCACGGAAATACTGTATTTGCAAATGAAAGAGATTTTTCATCTCAAATACTGGCATCTGTGAAAACGTTTTTAACTGCACGCCTCTGTCTAGGAGATGTGAAGGCCACGCATAAACGGTAATCTTCCTTGACTGAGCACTAGAACATCACTTCACTCACACGAAAAAACGCGAATTGGTCGACGATGAAGCCAAAAGATATTTCCTAGATATTGGTGGCATCCATTCGACTAAGCGTCATGACTCTAACACTGTAGAGCTGGGCGATGGGTGGAAACTTTTCTATTTCAGTATTGAGTCCTCAAGGTTTGCCCAGGCTGGAGTGGGAATACTTGTGAGCCCTCGGCTGTCAAGTTGTGTAAATGGATGGACTATAGAGAGAGGGAGAGTTTCTGGCGCAAACATTAAACAATTTCATACAAAGTAAACTTAAGGCGCTGGGACACCGAAAAAAAAACTGTTATACAGGTTGTCGCGTTGGGCGCCCCTCGACAGTTTCATAAATTTCTATTGTGGTTTAAAGTTGATGGCCGAATTATAGCGAAGTTGATAAGGTTATACTTTTTGAAGAGATTGCAGTCTGTTGGATGATCAACACAGTCGCGCGGGAGTGCTGGGTCGCAACCGGTATCTATCGTGGTTTGCTCAGTTCCGCAAGGAACTGAGAATGGCAGAGAAAGTGCAAACCCAGCTAAAATGAAACTCTGCCCAGGTTTCCATAACCCTTTCGCATCCAAGCAGACAACTGTTACTCTGTAGCAGTTCGTATTTTGACTATAGCTAGGTGGAAGGATGTGCTTGTTGAGGTTGAACTTGTTAGACAGCTCCACGTCTCTAATCCACGTATAAACCCCAAACTCAAGTGCACAGTACCCAGATCTCATGTAGTAAACTAGTGATTCCCTGCGAAAAGTTAAAAGTAGCGAATCCACGATCCTTTTGGAAGACTCCTAAAACCAATGCACATATTTGAAACGATCCTAGGGCATCAAAGGTATGATTGGTCAACATGGTGATGTGGACGTGGATGACAACAGAAAGCTCCTGCTGCAACCCTATTATAACAACGTGCTGTGCATCATGAACACTTCCTCCCAACACAGAAATTTGTACGAGTAACTATGGTGCAGAGACTCTTTGTATCAAAGGTCATTCATTGACTTCTGTGTAGTTTGAGCTGACTTGTTCCAGTCAGTGTTAGACGTTCGTGTCATAAGGGGTCTGGAACTGCGGACCGACGACCACCATGGTAGTGTGCAACTTACGTCTGGAAAACCCAAGTGGGCCTACACGAAGGTGCGGAACTAGGAGGTCCTACCAAATAAAGTGAGAGGCCCTGGTGGATGTAAGAAAGAACTTTGTAGACAGCGTATCATCCTTGTATCTTCATCCTCGGCTCGGGTACGTGGACGGAAACAACTCAATGTAGCGAATAAGTACAAAAAAGTAACCCTTTTGTAGAACCAGGAGGTGAAACCAGGAGCGTAATGAAGTTAGATGGCGCCCGGGGCAAGAAGCAATTTTGGTGCCCTCATGTTTGAACCAGAGGTCTGTCGTACTGTACTGAAGGAAGTACTTGTGACATTGTTGGGAATTTTCGGTGTCC
>JGI24021J15306_10010890_pt1 | contig 11306 bp, 8 predicted proteins | sample Ectturendosymbi1_FD_15306 | JGI IMG/M metagenome (IMG submission 15306)
TTTTTTTTTTTTTTTTTTTCAATATGCAAAGTAGTCCAGCCCACGGATGCTGGTAAAATCGTGAATTTGGCCCAGCATCCAGAAAGTTTGGTGACCGCTGATGTAGCCCAACTGTCCCTTTCTTCCCCACTGATATAATCCAGGGGTCACCAACGTGGTGCCCACGGGCACCAGGTCGCCTGCAAGGACCATGTGCGTCGCCCACAAGCCTGTTCTAAAAATAAACATTAGCATGATCAATGTGTTCACATTAACAAATATCAATACTAAAATAGTTGAAGGTAAATTGAGCAAAATTTTTATTTCAGAAATGTGTATCAAACTAGTAGCCCTGCACACTAATCGGTGCACAAGAAGTAGCTCGCAATTTCAAAAAGGTTCGTGACCCCTGATATAGTCAATCAGAAACTCTCTTTGAGCATCCTGTTCATATAATCGAGCTTTCACATCTTAGATATTTCACATCAGAATATTACATCAATGTTTAGGAATATGGTATTCAAATCTCATTTTTTCCAACTTTGTATCTATGTCATTGCATCATGAGCGTTTCACGTGAAATGCTGTATCAGCCTCTTATATATGCTTGTGATAACTCTTTCTCTTTATTAGGATTCATGGTCATAGGTAGAGATGAAAACTGATTTTGAAATTATTACCTGTGCTGTTTATGAAGGTTGTGTTTTAGGATCAACAAACCCGAATGTCTATACATTAGTTGTGCTTGCCTTTCAAGCACTTGTAATTGCCTTTTAAGGACTTAAAGTTGTTTATTTACTAATACAGTAGAATTGCCCTATAGCATCATTTCATGGGACTAGAGAAAAATCGTCGTTACAGCCAAACTATTATAAATCATTCATGAAATGACTTTTTAGTTCAATGGCAAAGCTTGCAATGGTTAAGTGTTATTTGATTAGGAATGCCGCTTATTCTATCATGTTTTGCATTTAGTCTGATAAGCAATTCTTTCTTTTTTCAAAACTGTAGTCAATGTTGTTGTTGGAATATTGAGATCTCTTGTAAGTTTTGCTGCTTTCGTACCATTTTTGCTATTAAGCAAAACAATGATGTCATATTTTCCGTAATGGGATACTGCTTCTGTTGTTTGGCAATTTATGCATTGCTCCACCAGGACTATTGATTGAAGTGACTACAGTCACAATAATCCCTATTACTGTAAAGTAAAATTTGTGTAATGACTGACCCCATTGCTGCTGATGGCACAATCCTTGATGCCATTCTCATGTCAAACCTGTCACAGCTCAACAGTTGGCCACCTAACTTAACTGTGTTCCTATTTGGTCGTAAAAGGTTTGTGTGGTGGCTCCACATAGCCGAACTTAACTTCAAACTGCAAAGAAAACTTGCAGCTGTCATTATAAAAATGTTCTGTAGTGACTGACAAATGCGACACCATAGACAAAGTGGCCATAGTCATTATAGCCCAACTTGAATGCACATAAAAGATAAGAATTCTGCCGGACTGATAAAAAAATAATTATAGGTGAAGTATCATTATAGCCAAGTCGTTGTAGGGAAATGTACTGTATGTTTAAGCCAAAGTCAGTTGATTGGAAGCTGCTTTTGATGACTTGTTTTCAAGCTCCTTTAATCCTTGCAGAACAAATAATTTGATCCTACCAGAACAAGAATGTCTACAGTATGAGGTTGTTTTTTAGCTGAAAATTCCTAAAAATTTGTATTGGCTTTGTTTATACTTGTTACAGGGGAGTTTCAGCTTCTATAGTAATTTTGCTCTGGTTTAGAGTAGAAATCCATATGAAGTAAAACAGTGTCTTGCTTGTAGTAGTTTTCCTAGAAAATTCAGACATTGCCCAAGTGGTTTGTGGCAAATGTTTTTTGTAGTTTGGTGTGTTTTGTGTAGTTTTCCACACCTATGCATGCTAAAAAAATTTTGCAGTTCAAATGAAGCCTGACAATTTTTGTAATTCTTGATAAGCACCAGACAAACCGTTTCCTGTTGGGTTATTCCTATGAGATAACCTAGAATAATTCACCTTTTGCTGGATGCTATTATGATTTTTGAAATTTAGGCATTTGAGTAGCTCCACTCTAGTCACAAAATGTAAAGCATAATCTGGTATTTCATTATATCTATATATTTTGCATTTTAGAATGCAGAACCTTAATTCAAAAATACAAAACCCTAATTATGGTCTGTGGAAACATTCAACAACCTCAAGGCATTTCAGATTAGTAGGTTGATCAACCCAGATTTGGCTTTCTGGGTTGGCTTATTGGCTTTCTGCATTTGACAACCAATGCTTATAAGTGTGTTCTTTATTTATGGAATGTATTGTAGATCGTGGATTTGATCTGATATTCAAGTCTGCTGATGATGCAAGCTTGGAGCTCATAAAGTATGGAGTACATGTTTACGATAACCTGATAATTTTTGCACCATCTGTCGAAGGTATGTGAAAAATTTCTGTTTTCTCTAAGGTTATGAATTTTTTGACTTATAGTATCAGATATACCTTTTGTTTGAATACTACATCTCACAGTGAAGCCATAAATATAAATCAGTACAATTGAATGAAGTGCGCTTTTAGCACTAGTTTGATTGCTTAATTCTCCCAATTTGCATTTACACAGTGACACAACGTGTGTTTTGCAGGCAAACAATTGAAAAATTGATGCAATGCGATGAGTAGCATGGACTTAGTTCTCCTTATTAACTCCAATCATTTTGGAAAAAAGCACACTTGAGGCTTTACCTTATTGCTAGTCAAATAATACCAGATGTGCATCTTTCAATTCCTTCTTAATGGTTGAGTGATTGGCTTGGTGCATGTCACTTAGCAGGCCTTGTATTCAAAACCTGTGTAATAAGTCCAGGAGGTAAGCCCAAGATAAAATATGGAGCATTGAAGAGCAGCTACAATAGATCAATGTTTAGTGGTGCTCTTGGTTTGGAAGTTCTTAGTTATATGACTAGTTCTGAAATGTTTCAGATTTTGGTGGTAGTATCAAAGTCTCCACAATAACTGAATTCATCGATGGAGGTGGAAATGTGCTGGTTGCAGCTGATTCCAGTATTGGAGATCCGATTCGCGAGCTAGCATCGGAATGTGGTGTAGAATTTGATGAGGTATTGAACCTTGAGCTAGTGACAGTTTCCTGCTTTTGCAATTTTGGTATTGCAGAAAAGTGTAATTCTCTGACTTGTGCTTCTGGTATATTGTCACTCCTTTTTATGGGAACTCCAAACAACCAGAATCCTTGCTATCTCACAAGAAACTGCCAGAAACAAATTTCCTCCTATGCTGTAAATTTGAAAACTTCGACGTGTGACTCCATAACAAAAAATTAGGTTCAAGAAGTGTGTTATATCAATGCTCCTCAACCTTTTTGTGATTGTGGAACGGCTGTTATACCTTTCCCATTAACGAAAATTAAAAAACACAAATTACTTGTAAGAAACTCAAATATTTTGCTATTAGACACTTCAACAAATAAACAGTTTTTTCAGAAGTTAAAAAGCAAGAAATTTAATGACTCCGTTATTCTTGCATTTCTGGAATGTATCTGCTACATGCACAATTTGGTCATCCAGCAAAAAGAACCTGTGTATATCTCAAAGACGTGTCGTCACATTTTCTAACTTTGGAAATTGTCTCTTCTAACTTTGGAAAGGTGCCTCTTTTACATTTGAACTGCATTACCCATCCACATCTTCGCTGCTGTTATTATTTCGCTTCACATAAGAAAATATGGTATTTTGCTTCATCTGGCTTGACTGAATAGTAAAAAGTTGGGTTTCACACTGTTTTTACTTTATTCCCGCAAAGGCTGAACAGCAGCTCTAGTCTGTGACTCAGTTACTAGGCTCAGGCTGAGTCCACTTTCTACTCAGTCTACTTTACTGTGAAGTGTACATCAGCAACATTATATAACTATGATGCAACAATAACGTTCTTCTTAATCGCACAACAATGAACAACAAGTGACGCAACAATTCTTAATATTTCTTGTTCAGCTATCTGCACTAAACCTCCTCGCGTAAGTTACACAGTGATCATCACTTTGGAGCCCGTATTGTAGAAGTTTATTTACTGCAAGTATAATCTTACATAGATCTTGACTGATATAGCTTTTTTCAGTCAATACCGATGTTTTTCATTTTTATCTTGTCAATAATGGATGCCGATACCAGCATTTGCATTACTCAAACAACAGCTGAAATATATTGCATCACTGTGATGAAGAACCGTACAACATCAAACTCTGTGCAAACCTGGATCACTAAAACAGTTAACCACTACAGCACGTACCCTGACTTGTTTGCAGGCAGTCATCTGCTTAACATGCAAAACTTTTTTTTCACTGAGACATTTCGGTCACCTGTGTCACAGTTCTATTAAAACTCACTGTAACAGTGTTTTTTTAGCCTATATTTTCAGACAGTCTGACAAAAATACCTTAATTTTTTTCAGTCATTTCAAAAACATTTTGGTCTATGACAGAAAAAAAACAGATGCAAAAACTTGCAAGTGAATGTTATGTCATAGAGCGGTTTATTGAGACAATTGCACAGCAGTCTGCATATCATGCACTACTTTGATGTAATTGGAGGGCTGCATGCTGTAAGGAACAGGACAGAAAAGAGAAACCTTAACAATTTGAGAGCCGGTCTATGAATATATCGTACCTGGATTTCGGCCTAAAACCAGCAGCCTTACCAATGCCATAGCATCTCCGCCGATTGCTCTAGAAAGCTGTTCAAACCCTCAAAAGATTTGGCAAGTCTTCTAGTCTGTGCTGAAAAAAATTGGTTTTAGGCTGATTTCAAAGTACGAATATATCATACCCCGGCTCTGAAAGTGTTAATAAACAAACAAAAATCAAAATTATTTATTGAAGTTAGTAGAAAATTTGATGTTTCATTGCTAGCAAGTGAGGCAAACATGGCTGCAATGAAGTTTCAGAAAGACAAAGTTCTGCATCAAAATCCAAACAATTTATCTGTCTGGTTTTGATTAAAGGATTGCTAAAAAAGTTCTACTGCATGAGTACCATAAATACTTGAAAATATCACTAACAATTTGATACCTTTGTTACTGAGAGACAGACATTCGTTATTGAGGGATATCTAGAATCGAGGCAGTGATTCTTTTTTATGTCAGCAAAGTAGTATCACAACACAATTCAAGCAGACTTTCTTTTTCACAGAGATTAAGTTTGCATATTTTTACATTGTCAATGCAAGGGTTGTTGATCCAGAGGTTTTTGTTTTGAGGATCACCAAGCTCAGAAAAATAAGTCAAAATTGTAAGCTAACTCCTTCAAAATGTTGACATATGTCTAATAACTTTTTAGCATTAACAGCAAGACTTGTCAAAAAATTATTAAAAGTTGGAAATTTTTCCCTTTTTTACAAAGCTTTTCTGGAGTGCTTCTTTTTGAATGCATAGCTGTCTTGTTTCTCAGTATAAAGATATTTGTGCTTTAAACCCTTGCAGAGATATATTAACATCTCTGCCATCATAGCTCATTGTGAGCACTTCTTGACATTGCCATGTGAAATGGCCTGTTGATGGCAATACCTTCATATTTTCCTATGTCAATTTTTGATTGTCCCAAATACTTCATACCTGAATGTTTTCTTGTAGTGCTATTTGCACACGAGTTGATTTTTTGTCAGTATGATATTGCAAGTGAGCTCCCTGCCAAACCTAATTTTGGAATTTATTTTTTTAGGTGTAGATATCAATCTTTTTATGACAGGTGTTAATCTATCATTTGTCATCAATATGAGAATAGCTAGCTTTTTACCTAGTTAATCTTCAATAAACATATGTGTTATACTGCAAGATAACTTTTTGCTTCATTGTTTTGATATCATGTTGCATCAATTAAAATGAAATGTTCTTTATCATTTTTTAACTCTGCAGAATTTGTTTTTATGCTTACATGTAAATCACAAACAAGTTCAGTTTTTATTTTTCTGATATTAATGTGGTATAAGCTTGAGATTCTTTCTGTAGTGTTTCATAGAACTAGACACATTTTATATTGCTTAATTTTTTATTTAAGGAAAAAACATCAGTGATTGACCATCACAACTTTGACACAACAGATCGTGGTTCTCACACAAAGCTGGTCATTGAACCTAGGAATTTGATACAGTCTGAGAACTTGGTGGGAACGCCCCAAGCTCCTATCTTGTTCAAAGGTGTTGGGTGAGTTGATTGTTAGGTTTGTGGTGTTTGTGTGCCATTTTGCAGGGAACTGCTATCATGCCAACTGATGGTGATGGTCATTTTGACCTGCCGAGTAAAATTCTGTACTTTTTCTTACAGCATGGTACTGGATCAGGACAATCCTCTTATTTTGTCAGTGATGAAGGGAACGGCCACTTGTTATTCGTACTTCCCTGAAGACAAGATAGAACAGTTCCCATTGGGTGTTGGAACAAACACAGTTTTGATTGCTGGTTTGCAGGTGAATGCATGGTTGCTACTTGTGCTAAAAATGCAAGCAAAGCCTGGAATAGTTCATACTTCTTGCCCTCATGTTTCCAAGCTTACTTTTTTATACTTACCTTCTTCAACTGTGATCTTGGGTGGAGTATATTTCTGATAGTGTTCAGGAAAGAAGTTGATACTAAGTACTGATGCACCACTGAATGTCAGGACGTTCTGTGTTTTTGCTTCTTCAATGTCAATGACTTCAGTAACTCAACAACAAACGGTACCATTATTATAAACCTGGGTTTAAACAAAGCTTTGTAAGTTTTTCAAATGTCTAAGCATCTGCTTGGAGACTGCTATCAAAATATTTTCCCACATTTTTAAATCTGTGTGTCATGTTATTATTGTATTGCCACTGTTAATCAGACAATATTGTATGGTTTCTGGTCTAATGCTAGAACCTGAGAATACTAAGGTTCATTTTATTTTTTCAAAAGCCATTTTTTTGACAAGTTTGTGTTGTAGTTTTGTGAGTTCCACAGCCTTTTAATAACTTCATTTTGCCTTTTATTCGTTTCAGGCGAGAAACAATGCACGAGTTGTTTTCAGCGGTTCTGTTCTCATGTTTAGTGACGAATACTTGACCTCTGGTGTGAAGCGCGATGCTCCTGGTTCCAGACCGTAAGTCTAACACACTTTTGCGCAGGCCACGCTGTGAAATCGAATCATTTATGTGTTCTTGAAAACATGATTGTGCATGTTTCGTGCTGATTTCTGTTTATATATATAATATATTGTATAAATTCGCATCAAATGTAGTGCGTTTTTATATTTACGAGGTTGGTCCATACTCAACTTCTCAACTCGGGTATTTTTATGTTTGCTGGCTGCAACAGTTGGGTGCCACCTTCCTGTGCCAACCATCCCAGCATATCAACACAACGATTGCCCCGCAGCCTGTTGTGCGCTTCAGCTGTGTCATGCTCTTGCGTTGCAGGTTCGGCAAATCCGGAAATGAGGACCTCGTGAACGCGCTCAGTAAGTGGGTATTCCAAGAAGTCGGCGTCCTGCGAACAGGCAAAGTGGTTCATCACAGAGTCGGCGAAAAGGAAGCTCCAGAGGCGTACACAATAACGGACATGGTGGTAAGGACGTTGTTGTGGCACAACATGTGTTCCTTATCAAGCAGTGAAATTTCACTACGAGATTGTTTTCCAGATTGTACTTCGTTAGTGTAGCGCAGAAAAATTTTTTTGCTTATTTTTGCTCAGTCCATTTCAGTTTGATAGAATGTTACGGCGACTTCCTTGCAAATTCGAACCAAGCACGTGGGTTCGAAAGCGCGGAGCGGAGTATGGCCGCTACAAACTCATAAATCCTCTTCAGTTGTTGGCATTGAACATTACTGAGTATAAGCGGGACGTTTAGCTTAGGTTTCTGCAGTACCTTGCATTCTATGATGGGGTAGCCGCAACGTAGTCAAAAGGAAAGTATTGGAGTGATGGAATACAACACCAGTAAATACCACCTAAATATATCGTGTTGTTGCTGAGTGCTACGTGGTCGCGGAAAACTACCAGGTCACAAAAATAATAAAGGAAACGAAGATATCTGATTTCGAATACCTAAAACCGTTTTGTTATTTAGCACTTTGACGCAAAAGTCCGCTTCTTCCTTGCCATTCATTTTCATACATGCTTTGGTTAAACAGACGTTTTATGCTTTCGAGGTCCAACAGCGTTTAAAACACGCAAAAGTTCAATTTGCACCGCTTCATGGCAAACCAAAGATGTTAGTTCGTTATGTTATTAACGTTGACTGGGTTGCAAAACAAATACATGACAAATGAGTGCGATCTCTCTAATATTGCAAAGAAATAGGTATAAAATTGCGTATTACCATCACAGTATTTTGTCTCGAACAATTCCTCTTTGAATTCTCAAAATCAAGTAAGTCAGCTGTTACCAAACGCGTCAACGGATCTTTGTAATGAAAAGGTTTTTGCAGATAATTTAATTCTGGAGTTAGCTTCGAAACTCGTCTATTATCCTGGTTGGTGCGTGGTGGTTCTCACCTGTTTTTCCTTTAAAGCCTCAGTTGTGAGGTGAGTCCTGGAGAGTGGATTAAAAGCAGTGGAACCACGACCATTGTTCGGAACGTATTGTCTTAAATGAAATGTGGTAGTCGACACGAGCAAAGTGTTTTACTTTTGCCAAATTCAACCCCAAGCGACCCTTGCATGCGCCTGGCTGCCGACACGTCTTGCCAATCTCGTTTTTTTTCCCCAGCATTACGGCATTGTTATCGAGGAGCGCAAGCCGGACGGCACTTGGGCGCCGTACAAAGGCACCGACGTTCAGATGGAATTCGTTCGCATCGACCCGTTCGTTCGCACCCCACTCAAACTTGACAAGCGCATCGGCGCTTTCGCCGTGGACTTCAAGCTGCCCGACGTTTACGGCGTTTTCCAGTTCAAGATCGACTACACCAGGCTCGGGTACACGTTCTTGACGAGTGCGACGCAGGTTGGTGATAAGTGTGCGGTGGCGCGCTCATAAAGTTTCCGTTGTGACGACACCACTTGTTTGCAATCGCGCACCTGTCGCATTTAACAAGACGGTAATCCAAAACCAAGTTGTCGTTTAGGATTTATAAAGAGCAGGCTGACGCGTTAAAACTAAAAATGCTTTTTTTTGGAACGTAGAGCGACAACCAAGGAGTTGTTTAGATCCGAAAATATTTAAAAGTGTTGCCGTGGCAACTGCTGCCATTACGCATCCTGTGCAAGCCAAGCAGAAAATGTTACTATCGTTCTCAACGCAACCTGCACCACTGCTGCTGACGTGTGTCTTGAGAAAAGTCACATAACTTTTTCTGGCTGTCGAGTTGTTGTTTACGAAAAACTCAGGTATTTCTCGTGGCGCGCAAGCTTGCCTGTCATCAAACGGGTATTTCTTGAAACAGCGCCCTACCTTCTGTGGCAAACGTAGGCGTACGTTCTGCCTTAAAACCAAGCATGTTCAACAGCATTGCTCCGCAACAACAAGCGGACAACCACGATCATTGCTCCAAGTTCTTCTGCTTCCTTTTCGCAGGTGTCGGTACGCCCGCTCCAGCACACTCAGTACGAGCGCTTCATCACCTCGGCCTACCCCTACTACGCCAGCGCTTTCAGCATGATGTTCGGAGTCTTCGTCTTCTCGATTGTTTTCCTATACCATCGCACCGACAAGAAAGCGAAGTCGGAATAAACCGAAAGCTGTTTTTTTTATATTGTTCGGTTTAAACCGAAGCGTGCGCTGGTGGAAAAAAACTATGCCTGCTGCTAGGTTAGGGATGCGCCAGAACCGATCGTTAAAGCGGATCAGCGATTGTTACGTCAAAATTCCAGTTCGTTTCGAAAATGTTCCAGCTCTGTGAGACATTTTTGCACAAGGTACAGATCCGACTTCGACACAGTTGCTCCTTTAGCATATACCTCGTGCCGATTGACGATGCAATCGTCAGCGATCTCCCAACTACGCCACTTGTTCGCATGTAGCAGTGCGGGCTTGACTTTTCTCTGGCGGTGCGTGACATGCAGAGCGAAAACTTCCTCGTTTCTGTTGACCGCTGTGAGCACAAATGTTTTGTGCTTTTTTAAATCATGGTGTCGCGGCTTCGAAAACGATCTGCTGTCGAAAAAGTCCGTACTGCAGTCATCTCGTCTTTGTCCACCAGCGTCGAACCCTTAGCAAGTAGCTAAAACGATTGTAGCAATGGTGTGTCTTCGTTTCGGTCGGTCTCTTGCGATTAGGAACCTGTTACGGTTGATTGGTTCTCAGTTGCAGTTCGATAAGTGGTGCGTTCCGTCAGGTAGCGCGCATGGTCACGTGACAAACTGCCCTTTTGAAAATTTATCTGAAGCAGGTCATTGTTTTTTCGGCGCCAAGCGTTCGTACCCGCTTCCGCCAGACTTTCTGAGAGACGTTTTGACGAACTTGACTTCCGTTTGAACATCGCTTGTGAAAGGTTTTGTCGGTGTGCAATCCTCAGCCTTGCGAATCACAGATCCCACAAGATGCTTTTGAAAAAGCGGGACCTGGTTGCCGGGAGGTCTGCCGTATAATCGTAGAGTGCTTTTTAATTTGATTATTTTGTGCGGCAACGTTGTTGCAATCGGAACGAGGCGGTTAGGAAATCTTGTGCCAGTTGGCCGCTTACATATTTCACAAACCGCCGGATACGATATCCAGATAATAAACAACTGTGCCATTCCGTACAAGATGCGATCTCTTCCGTGCGTGTCGAAGCAAATACAATAAATCTCTCGGTTTTCAAGATTTTCTTTCTGATGTCTGAGGCCAGCTTCATGAAACAGCTTGTAAGCATTGTCACTATATGCAGTGAATCTTGCGAAAATGCTACTAATACGAAGAACATTATATCATGTGCATATCTAATGTCTGAGCAGTGGCTAAAACATCCAATTAAGAGCTGCCATGAAAATTGAGTAACCCTTTTTTTAGTTACAACCCAAAAAAAGCCTAACCTGATTTTCTGGAACTCCCATCAGTAACCCATGACACTGAGCATATAAGAAAATTCCAGGTGTGTGACCTAAAAATACTAGCGAGGAGACAGATGTCAAGACCACCGACCCATTTCGTGGAAATCCCATTGGACAAGCCTGACAGAGCCGGATTAAGGGGTAGGGGGGCCCGGGACAATTTTTACTGGAGAGCCCCTATGACGTAATGCATAACGTCATCGTTTGGAAAAGTATGTCTTCACTGATTCGCAAGGTTCCCGTTTGTTTTTTCCGGTAGTCGAGAATGTGCTTACTCAAATGCACATACAGTTAGTGTAGCTGCGAGAAGATAATTTATG
>JGI24021J15306_10010891_pt1 | contig 11306 bp, 6 predicted proteins | sample Ectturendosymbi1_FD_15306 | JGI IMG/M metagenome (IMG submission 15306)
TGTTTCGTAATAGCACTATGCAGCGTTACAAGGGAAATGTAGGCTGTTGCCTGTTCCAAAACAGCCGCATTAGAGACCTGCAGTGGCGTTTGATATTTTATTGGCTTTAATGCTGAGTACCCGCGGTGCAAAGGAGTCTGTCATGACAGCCAAACAGACCCCTAGATGCGCCCCTGGATTGAAACAAGCTTGTGCTGCTTGGTCCTAGATCCATGAACAGTTTGGAACCATGGCTATGGATCCACACTACACCCTTATTAAATTAAATTATGATGTAACATCAACAATGCTGATAGGTTAACCATCATGTCAGATACATCTGGCGGGTGAAGGGTGGATACTGGTATATGCCAGGGCATAGCAAAAGTCTTCCATGATGTTAAACTCAACTTCAAATTTGCATGTTTCAGCAGACTATTAGAATATGCTTTGTGGACCCCTCTGAGGGATCATGGACCACTGGTTGAGACCCACTACTCTGAGCTTTCAAAAACATTTTTCATCCACAGATATCAATATAAAATCTTCCGGCAATCAAGCACTTTGAGTGAATACAAGCAAAAAATTAACATCCTACCATAGCTGAGTTTCTCCGTTTACAAGCTTCTGTTAAAGGACTTCTTCCATCTTCTGTCAAACAATTGATATCACATCCTAAATACAGCAGAGTCAGCACTTCATTTACTGCCCCATTTTCACATCCATTCACCAGCAAATCATTTCTATAGAAACAAACATTAACGATTTAGATTTTGTACATCCAGAAGTTCTATAGAAGGGATGCACTTAACATTTACAAATCTATTAGCTGAAACAACATTTGGTCTAAACTTTCGGGAACAAAATATAGCCAGCAAACAAATGAAAAAGAAGTATCAAGTTGATAACAATTTAAATTTGCAAGATTGCTAACATTAGTTCAGAGCAACAAATACAGTTACAAATTCAACCACACACTGGAACAACAAGGTTATTTGATAATTAATGCTAATATCTCTATTGTTGGAGTAATGTCAGACTTTCTACAGAAACTAATTAACATAACAGCTTGCATCAAAATTTTGAACCTGGCATTGGACAATGAATCAGCAAGCAATAAGTACAAGCATTCAGCCAGCAATGAAACAACAGGTTCCTTTCCCAAAACATTTCCATGTGAGGCTGAATGCAAAAACAATCCTTGAAACATCAGGGATGCAACATTTTTAGTCACCAAATATGTGCAAAACCATGCATCATCCATGATGAGAGTCTTAAAAAGAGTTTGAAGAGAATGAAAATTTGTACTCGTCATCAAATAAGAAAAACATTTTTGGGACATGACATGCTTATTTCAATACTGAACTTCAGTAGGCTGAGTTTTTAATACAGCTCTTAGTCTTAACATTTCTAACTACACGAAACTATCCATAGTAGAACACGATCAAATAATTTCAAGAACAATGAATGGTTAGTAACAGCAACAAATATACAAACAAAAACCATGTTACACTTTATTCTTTGAAAGTGAACAAAACGCATGAAATGACTGCCTCACCTTAACAATATAACTGATTCTAAGAAGAACATCTTCAATAGACAAATAGTGCTTTGTCACATCCACAACAAGATCACACAATGATTCACTTTTAGAAGAAATTTCAAAACTGTATGAAATGCAACAGATTTGGGTCAAATTAGTGCTTCATGTTTTCATGGGGCATTAGCAGTGACACAATGCAGAGGTAAAAATAGAAATGCTATTGACTGTACCCACCATCATACTGGTTTACATGGAAAATAAAAAGCAGCAATTACTTTACCTAGCATTGTGCAATGATTCCTCAAGAAGTAGAAGTGCTTCAATGAGGATATCAGTATCATCAATATGAAGCAAGCATGTGTGTATCAAAGAGTCAATCAACCCATTATCCAGAAGAGTACTAGCACCTAAAATTCATATAATACCTAACGTATGAGACAATATTCATAATCCTTGAAATAAATGAGAATAGATAAGATAAAAATGAATTGATGATATATTTGAATAAGCTGGAAGGTGATACATCTCTGACCAGGGTTCTTGGGTAGATTAGATCAGGTATGTTTACATACATAGGTTAATCTGATGATTAGATAAGCTCTAACAAACTTTTTGCTTTGATAAAATGGATGAAACTACAGTATATGGAGCTCTAAGTAATTGCTGTGATTATTAAACTACTAGTGTGGGACTATACTTACCATACTGAAAAATTGATCGCAGGCATTTGATTCCATACAGCTGAATCCCTGGTGATTGGCCAAGAAACCGATTCATGACAGCTATCATACATGTGGCAGCAGGAACCATATTATTGTTCATTGACAAACACTGCTTGCACCATACCTCTTGTAGTTTTGCAACGTTTTCTTTTACTATAATAGATAAACTATCAGAATCATTTGTGTAAAAGTTGTTCAGGTAGAAATTTACATACAAACCTTGACAAAGTACTACTGGAGATATTAATGATGACATAAATTTCAAACACTGAAGCATGGTTTCTTTGTTCTTGCTTGCTACCTGCAGAATAATATAAATGTCCCATTAGTTACATGAATAAATGAATATATGCTGCCTAATCACATTACTAACACTGGTTAAACCTGTTCACCTATTTTAATTTATACAAAAACAGCACATTTAGGAAGAAAAGACAATGAAGAATTTCTAGTAGGTAAAGTGCATATGCCTTTATAAATGGTTTTATTTATGTCTTGGAATTGATTTGTACCAACAAACTGAATGTCAAGATTTTATTAAAACATTATCTGCAGTTGTAAGTAAAAGTTGTACCAAAACATTTTACTTCAATCTTCAATCCAAAGTTTCACATTATGTGTTATTTGAAAATTATCTGAGATATATATTCGTAATTGTCAACAATCTTGATTTTTTATGAAAATATATTTAGCACAAACTATGCGAATGAATGCAGTACACGTACCTTTAATGAATGGAAAACTACAGAAATTGTTCCAGCATCTGCACACCATTGGAGATTTTCTGGACAATCAATAGTTAAAGCAACACATAATTTTAAACAACATAAAAGGTGAGTATCTGTTTCATCCATGCTTTCTTTGTGAAGTGGAAATATATCTTTCATGATATTGAAATAAACGCCTAAAAAAATTTAGAACCATGGCAACAACATCTAACACATTGTTCACATATGCAAAAAAAAACATTAACTAACTTGGGAAACATTAACTATCATGAAGAAACAACAAAAAGACCGACATCAAAAGAACATGCTAAAACAAACAAGTGAAAAGAAGAAAAGGATTTTTCTATGCAAAGATAGTTTATTATATTTTGATCATAAAAAATCTGCACAATATCACAAACAAATGCAATTAAGACTTTTATAATACCTTTGCTAGCACACAGGTGCCTTAGATTAGGATAAGTTGTAAACAATTCAACCAGAGCATTTGTAGCAGAGGAAAGTACATATTTGTTTCCATTGTTAGACATTAAAACACTCATAAAGCAGTTTGCCATTTGTTCAATATTTGAAAATCTGCATCAAAAAGTTCAACAAAGAAAACTAGCTAGTATGAAACTTAAAACTTCCAAAAAGAGAAAGCAATCAATGACAGTATCATTCTCAAAGCAGTTAACAATAACCAGTGACACATGTGAAATACTGACTCGTTGATTGCAAGCTTTGTTGATTATACTGGCAGTTAAAAAACAACTATCACTAACATCAAACAGTAATTGTTTCTAATAAAGAAAAAAACATCACTGATTGTTAAACAGCTCTTGTAAAAGATATTCATAAAAAGTGTACCTTTCAGTGTCATTATTTCTTTGGGATCTGATGCGTCTGTATGAAATGAACATAACAGCAATAAGAATGGCTCAAGAGAGCATAATATTTCCAAGCAAACAACCCTAATACCATCAGCACATAAACATTAATAAATATGCCAATCATAATGCATGACTAAGTAAGTTTCATTATATTTGTTTGTGCTCACTGAGGAATGTCACAAATGGTTTGTGGGCACCCTTCTTTGCCTACTCTGTCCCATGGGTCATGCAGCTGTTTTCATTATGACTACTGAATGGCAGCACTGTATTGTTGCAAGTTACAACCTCTCGGTTGCCGTTGAAAGTGCAATTCACCACAACGGGATGTGCGCGAAGAATAACATCCATACGTTGCGTGAACAAGCAATAATAGAGTGAGCACAGCATGTGATCTCTGTTGTTGCTTGCTGCCAGTGTGAAGCTTTGTGCACTTGCCGCTCGGGCTTTTCAATTGCAACAAAATGGTGCTGTGATCAGGATGTGAAAGACGTGCCAGGTGCAACTTTCACAAAAAGAACCTGCAATGGTGCGGTTTGTGTAAAAAAAGGGATGTTGTTGCAAATAGCACCTTTCCATTGCCATTGCCATTGGCATTGACTGTGCATTGTGCAATCCACCACAAATGGGATGTGCATGAAGAATAACATCCATATGTAGCATGAACAAGCAACAATAGAGTGAGCACATCATGCGATCTCTTTTGTTGCTTGCTGCCATGGTGTGAAGCTTTGTGCACTTGCTGCTCGAGCCTTCCGATCACACCAGTATGTGAAGTTTTCCCTTGCACCCTTCCACTAATAAGCTACTGAGCATGAGGCTGAACAGGCTGCAAGTTCCATTTTTTCAAGTGATCAGCTGACTAGGATTCAAATTTTGCAATACAGCTTCAGTGGCATGCACTGTATCCCTCTATACCACTGAGCCAGTCTTATAGAACTGCAGAACTGTTTTGAATTACACTTGACTCTTTGCATGCAATAATGATGCTCATTTACTAAAATCTTGACAGCTTTTGTGCATCTATACAACAGCATTTAAAACATTTTTGTCACATCAAAAGAACTAACCAAGAAGATGAGAAGCACCAAGAAAAATGTATCAAGTGAAAATCTCAACCTGAAATAAAAACATTATGCACAAAGAGGTGAAATGCAGATATGACTTTCAAAATGATTCAAGTAAGTGCTCTCCACGATGGGTGTAAGCAAGGAATTGTTCAGCAAATTTTTAATAGGAAATCTATTTCACGTAAAATTACACATCCCCAGTCCTGAAAATTGCAAGCAAAGCTTACGGGTAAAAAGTTGAAAGGCTAAAGTAACAGCAGAGAAAAAAAATAAACTCAAGACTATAATCAAAATATTGTAACACAAGCTCAGAAATCATAACAGCTTATCACCTTTGGTACCAGGTGAATCCCCTACAGCAACATCAACCGTTACTGGGTGTTTTACCTTTAAGGACCGCAAGAACCACTGTTTTCACATTTTGTCAGAGTTACTGAAAGCAAGATTTACTTAAGCAAATACAGTGCTCTTTATAGCACAACTAAGCATGATTATCACAAGTTACCACACCAGACTACAACAATGGATCAACGAGACTTTAATGTTTCTGTTGTTAAATCATTGCTAATGTTGTGGCATTGTAGCTGGACAGGCATGGTGTTACTTTTAGAAGAGAAATTTTTGTAAATTACCACAACATCTTACTTTCTAGTCACAATGGTCAAATTTGATCTGTAGTAGCATTTGATCTGTAGTAGCATAGCAATCTGTAAAAAACTAAGCTATAAAACAGTAGGTATATAATATCCATAGTTTTTGTAGCTGTGCAGTCATGCTGATGGTTTTAGCAGAGAGTACGATTCACATAAGATATCATTGCAGCCCTAAGCATGAAATGCACAGTATCCCATTGTAAAGTAGGATTTTTTAATTGAAACCATTCGGTTTATTAGCAAGGTTGACTAGATCAGTAGAAAAGCTTACTAGAAACCATTACATTAACTAGCATAGCATGAAAAGAATGTTGTAACTACTTGGTACCAGCACACTAGCATTGTTTTGAATGGCAGCACATTTTCAGAAGGATATAAAGTTTATTTGTCACAAGACAGTATAGCAACATGGAAGCAAACACTGCTAGAATGTACTTGCAACCAGGATGCTCAAAAAAACAAAGTTATCTAGTTGAAGCACCCTAAAAAATTGTTAAAACAATGCAAAAATATTGTACAAAGCACACAATTGACAAAAATAAAAATACAAGCAAATGAAAGCATCACATACTTGAAGACAGATGTTACCATAAAGAATCATATATATAGCTAAATATGTTCATGTAAACATAAACCTATTCTTAATTGAAGAGACGATCCTTATACTATTTGCAGAAGGTAACATCTGCTCGATTTCTTTCCAGAGTGCAGACCCTTTAAAAGAAATAGTTATTTTCCTGAATTTGTAGAGGTCCTTTGCATAAAATAATTATGGTTGTCAGCGAATCTGGTTTTGTAAGAATGAACACTAGAAATATTTTGAAAAAAACTGTCACACATTTTGGGCAATGCACTGTGATGTAGTTTATGCATAAATTTTGCCAATTCAAATCTATAGATATCACTTAGTTTCAACACATTAATGCTTTTATATAAAGGAATGACATGACAACTGTAATTGCTAAACGTCATTATTCTTGATATATTATTATGCAAAACATATAAAGGTTGCAGGATGCCTACACTTCAAGAACTGCATGGAAGGTTTGATACAGCAATATAACCTGGTAGTTAACAGAAGTGTCAATATCAAACTCTAATTTGTAAAGAAGTTGCTCTTCTAAATCTACTATGAAATCTTCTGCTCATGGTTTTTACTTCATATTCTTTAAAATTTTGTTTTGACTTCACTCTTTTTAGAATCATGAATATAATATAGGTAGGTGATCCAAGATACCATATATTGCTATTCCAGGTACAATGTCAGTATAAAAATGCAATGTACACAAATTGCAATGTAAAAATGCAAACAAATTTTATGTTTTTCTTTTCAGTAAGGTAACCACTTTTATTCTCACCTAAGCCAGTGGTTCTCAACCTTTTTTATCCCATGTACCCCTTTATCCATTATTCACAGATAAAATCACCCCCTTAGAAATTTGGTTTGCAAAGAACGATTTCATATCAGTACACCAAGAGAAACAAAACTCTTCCCAATTGATAAGCTAAACGATCTTACATTTCAAACTAAATCCTAAATACAAAATTTCCCCCTGATGGAGAATTCTCCCCTGATTGAGAACCCTGACTTAAGCCTTGCAGGTTAAATTGTGCTTTACCATTCACCACTGCTAAATATGAGTGCAAAACAAAAAAAATCAGACGTTTTTAATCATTGTAACACTTTGGGTACCGGGTGGATTCCCTACGTCGATATCCACTGGTACCAGGTGTTTTACCTTTAAGGACCACAAGAGCCACTGTTTTCACAGAGCTTTGCAACACTATTACTTGCCAGCCGATTGAGCTAAGGAGCTGTTCAAACCCTCTATGGATTCAACAAGTCTTCTAGTTCAAATGGAAAAAAAAATTTTCTTTTTGGGTTTGAGGTTTTCTTTGGGTGACATCATAATGGGTGCATGTTTTTGCCCTTGTGGCCAAGTTTACCTGGCACTGGGCGCCAACCCAACAAGCCATTTTTTTGGCTCAAATTTTTTCGGGAATCTAGGCTGTCATCCAAATCCTTAGAGCCATTGATTGGCTTCCTAGCATATGTGGAGCCAAAATAATGGCTGAAAAAACAAAAATTGGCAAAAATTCTACCCAGGAAATGCTAACCTGGGGTGTATTCCACCCCAGGCCATAACTCACTAGGCAATTGAGCTAGAGAGTTGTTCAAACCCTCTAAAGATGGGGAAAGTCTTGTAGTTCGCAATAAAAAAATATTATTTTAGATTTGGATGTCAGTTTTTTATTGATGTTTGCATGATGAGAGTATGTTTATGCATGCATATTGCATATTTCTTGCATATGCATATTTGTTTACATTCGAATGACGTCTTCGGGCCTTAGACGCCAACACCACGAGCCATCCCCTACGGCATTCTTGAAATATTTGGAATTTTTGGCAAGAACTTTGGACCAACCAAGAAATGCTAGAAAGTCGATCAAGGGCTCTAAAGACTCGTATTAGAGCCTAAAATCCAAAGAAGTTNTNAGCCAAAAAAACGGCTCATTGGATCAACCGATGACATCATCCAAAAATGCAAAACCTACCCCATCCTGACATCATCAACTAAAAACCTCAAGCCCGAAACTAAAAAAAAATAAATTTTCTTCTAAACTACAAGACTTTCCGAATCTTTAGAGGGTTTGAACAGCTCTCTAGCTCAATCAGCTGGCGAGTTGTGGCTTTTAGCCAAAATGACTAAGGTTACTACCTTTTGTGGGATTTGAATTTATATCCAATTTTTGGTTTGTGAACCATAATTTTGGCTCCAGATAAGCTAGAAAGCCCATCAGGGGATCCATAGACTGAGATGACAGCCTAGTTTCCAAAAAACACTTGAGCCACAAAAATTGCACATTGTTTTGGCTCCCAGGGTCATAAAACGAGGATTTTCGTTCAGAACGTATATATATATGTGGCCCGGAAACCTGTGAATAATTTCTCCCACATATATGCGTGGGCCAGTACCCAAAGCGTTAAGAAAGTCAAAGGCGAATTTTCTTGCTGGTAGCCTATTTCTTCAAACAAATGGCTTTTGAACACTTCTCGTCATTTGTGTTAATGCAAATATGTGCATGTCAGAATGAACACATGAGAGAAGTAATCAACTATACGTTTTGCACTCTTTGCATGGTTTGCCTGTTAGTTGGCATGGGCAGAGCTGATAGTTGGCATTGCTAGGACTACAACAGGCAAAGCTTGCAATGAGTACAAACCACTGGAAGGCCTGGAATGAACTGAGTCAAAATACTTGAACACAAATTGATTTCCAAACAGATGTTTATTTGATTCCAGTTGTCATTAATACCAAAGGTCCTCAGGCAAAACCAGTTAGTGATTGCTTATTTTATCATTAACTTTTAACTTGAGTAATATATCCGCCAGTAACTGCTTGCTGAGTTGTCTGATCTTGTGATTGTTGTTTTCTTTTCTGATTTTCTCATGTGATAAAAGCACTGATTGTACAAAACTACCAGATTCACACCTATTCTTGAAAATAAGTGTAATATATTCTTTTAATTTTGTATACTAGATTTTTTAATTTTCTATTCAACCTGAGGCACACCAAGATAATTGAAAATATTAATGTGTAAAAATTATAGAACAACCGATATATCGGCCGATATTTGGGTTTTACGGTTATATCAGTATCGGCCAAAATAGCCGATTTTATCGGCCTCAGTAAGTGTTGACAAAACGCTGTTGTATTCCTCTTGTGCAAGACAAGCCAATCAGACAACTTGTGCAAGACAAACCAATGAAGCAAGTAAAACAGTAATCTTACAGCAATGCTAGCAGGTGCGGTTTCATAAACAAGCAGACAAGATTAACCATGGAGCATGTGCCAGCCGTCACAGCTGAAACAAAAGCATCATCGGGAAATTTTGCAATGCTTGAAGCTACCATGTGCAGTTGTTGTGTACGAATAAACTCCCATTGTTCTCCCGGAATTTTTCACAGCACGAAAAGTTTGACTGGAACTTAAGGTGCAGAAGTCCACTCAATGCCTAGTTTAGCGCAGATTAATTTTTAAAAAGCTTGCACGAAAAATGAATTGCGTTATGTTAAGCTACATTTAAGGCGTTATGAATATGATTACAAATGCAATCGCTATGCACTACTGACGACAACTGTCACAGAGAAGCAGTTGCACGTAACATCTTNTAAGGGTTCNACTTTTCTTAACTTGATGTATTAGGCTATAATTGNGCTGGTTTATACTGTACGCAAGCTAAAATATTGTNTTTGTAGGTTAAGTTAATCAACATTTTCCACGAGGCATGATAATGACGATTGTGATCTCACAAACCAAGCTGTTGCAACGTGAAATCAGCGTTTGTAGATGTGGCACACAAGGGAAGCGCTACTCCAGCATTTCACAAATAAATTGAAGTGGTGATTTGTCNTTTGGTCCAATAGCAACGCAGTANTCAGTATTCATTGTTGCATCACACTTGTCCGATTGTTAAACACAACCAGCAAAAGCAGTGTTTGCAACAANACAATTTACGCAAGTTAACACCTTCGGAGCTGAATGACGCATATATGCGTCATACGTTAAAATGCACAGGATGCGGAACGACGCATATATGCGTCATTCAAACACCAACACGATACCTTTTCAGGTACTTGTTTGTTTGCAGCAAAATTTTCCACAAATGTTCTTCCTATCCAGACACGCTAATCCTGAAAATTTCATACAAATTGACCAAAACTTTGAGTTATGAAGTTTGGTAGCAAACCATCTTGCTAGGCCTAGGCTACAAGACTTTTTCGAAAAAGTTAGGTGCGAACAGTTGTTTGGTTACACACATTAACATTTTTTGCACTCAGTTGTTTGCAGTGAAAATTTACAATAATGTTCTCTATACCTACCCGCACAATCTCATGAAAGTTTCAAGTAATATCAGCAAGAACTTTTTTAGTTATGCTGTTTGCTATCAAGCAACAGTTTGCTAGGCTTAGACTACAACACTTTTTAGAAAACACTTAGGTCTTGACAGTTGTTGCGTGCATAAAAATAACATTCTTTTTAGTTGTGTTGGTGCACAGAAAACTTCCACATATAACAATCATACCTATTCTCATCATCTCTGAAAAGTTGAAGTAATTCTAACGAAAATCTTTGGAGTTANGTACTTTCATTNCGTAACAACAGACGCACGCAGGCTACAAAACTTTATCCTATTCAGCAGGGTTGAGCAGTTGTTCTGTGAAGCACCATAACTTTGTTNAAACTAAAGTTTTTGCAACTAAAATTTACAAGATTTTTTTGGAATTGTTATGAATATTGTCTGAAAATTTGAATCCAGTACATCAAGAACTTTGTGAGTTAATATTTGTTGAATCGAGCAACCGGACTCTTGTTCCCGAGCATCAGACTAATTGTTTGTGCCCGTGTCTGCAACGCGTTGTGCGCTTGGCTGACAATGCGCTAATTTGGTTTCAGTAGTTGTTATGTAGGACACAATTACTTTTAACATGCTTGGTCTTTTGCAACCAAATTTTAGATGAATGTTCTTCGCGTGAAAATGCCTCTTAGCTGAAAATTTGAGGTCGATTGGGCAAGTACTTTGAGTTATTCAATTTTGAGTACAGCTGTTGGATGAAAACAATCTAAAAACCGTCCCGCACCTGCTAAATAATCGCACGGGAATTCACACCGCACCGAAGGTGTTAACACTTTGAGAGCCAGTCTACGATATATTCGTACTTCGATTTCGGCCTAAAAA
>JGI24021J15306_10010892_pt1 | contig 11306 bp, 7 predicted proteins | sample Ectturendosymbi1_FD_15306 | JGI IMG/M metagenome (IMG submission 15306)
GGTTGCTGCATACATCTAATACTGTATTTTAAAAATGTTCCCCCCCTTCTGGTTTTTGCCCCCCCTACTGCTAAATCCTGGCGACGGGCCTGCCTCTGTTGACAAAAAAATTGACATTTTTGAAACGCGAACCTCAATAACTGCGTTGTAGGAAAATCGTAATACCGACCCGTCGCCAGGATTTAGCAGCAGGGGGCGCCAAAAACCAGAAGGGGGGGCACATTTTAAAAATACAGTATTGGATGTATGTAGCAACCGGGGTGCCAAACGTGAAAGGGGGGGTCACCGATTTCAAATGGGGAGGCCGGGGACCACTGGCCCCCCCGATGGCGACGGCCCTGTCGTAATGTCGTAATACAAATAGCTGAAGCAATGACCTTGAGTCATGTCGTCAGCAGTAAAAACAACCTACTCGTGGAAACTTGTATCTTTGTTTGATAGTTGTGGTTTCAGATGATTTTTTTGTCATGCGTGCCGTTCACTGAAAAGGACACCATCAGCTATCATTCAAAGGGCAAGAAAGCACTAACCCGTTTTAAAAGGCATGGTGTTAATTCAATGGCTTTTGACAGGAATGTGCGCCAAGCTTTTTAAGCTTCAATTGCTTTGCAATGAATATTCTACCAAACTGCACTTGTAGGAGTCCTTGAAAGCCTTTTCTCTTCAGCATCTGCATTTTCATGATGTCCGAATTAATCTTTTTCTTTCAGCAAACAGAGTTTTGTTTGTTGATAGCAAAAGGCAGTATGGTCATATTTCTGCGTGTAATGCACAGCGACTCTCAGGGTCTTTTGCAAAACAATTAAATTCTCCGATCAAGTCATGCATTCACGTTTTGCGCCACGTTGTAATGTTGTTCGAGTAGCTGAGTAGCAGTGCTCTTGCTGCTTGTCCAGGTTAAATTTGGCTTGGGAACTAATTGTCTTTTTGCAAGGCAGACGAGCAAGGCTTGGTTGAGTTCATCGACTCCGGTTATGGCTTCGTTTTCGAGAGCAGCACTGCGAATGGCGTTACTTCGAACAGCTTACATGGATACGGCAGAAGGTTTTACCTGAAAAGTGAGAAATTCAAAAGCTCGTTGCCCTACATTGCGGTCATTCCGTTGTCTTATTGGCGCTAGGTATCAGAGATGCACATAAGAAACTTTCCATTGGTGCAAACGAGGGAACTTGTGCTTTGTAGCAAGGTTGTGGAGTCGGAGGTAAAATGTTCGGGTCCGACTCCAACTCCGACATTTCCAGAAATTCCGACACCGACTCAGACTCTTTAACATAAAGAATGAAGTTTGGCTGTCAACAATTTTGTAGCAACCAGTACTCAGTGGAAATCGTGGTACGCAGCAAGAATTATCTGCTTCAAGAAAAGTTTCATAGACATTGTATCATTTAAATAGGGATTTCCAACTTTAGGAGTGTGATCTGTAAAACGATCCAATTGGGCTTCCGGAGTCGGAGTCGGACAAAAAAATCTGACACCGATACCGACTCCTAGTGTTGTTAGGAATCCGACTCCGGCTCCACCCAAACGCTTTCGACTCCTTGCGACTCCGAAACCGACTGCGCAACCCTGCTCTGTAGGGAATGGCCATAGTAGACAATAGTTTCTTTGTGTTGTGCTATATCGAACTTAAAAATAACTTTCCTGGGGAAAAAGTTGTTGCTATCCCTTATATGATAACAACAACCAAAGTTACAAACATTGTTCTTGAAACGTATATGGTACTGTTAAGCGTCAAGCGCATGACTGTTTTTCCTATTTTAGAATCTTTTATACATTGTTGTGAGTTGTGATCAGTCTATTAATCCTGGGCGGCCAGACGTCAGATTCTGCGCCACCACGTGTTTGGACTGTGTAACGTAGGCATCTTGCCAAAATAATCTAATCGTCGGGGAATGTTTAGCGTTGGTTTTTGAAAAGAAAAGCAAATAAACAGATGTGAGGCAGATAANATGGTTTCTTTTTGAAGAATGCTGTTTTCTTAAACAGAANGTGGACCCAGTTGGGCCGCGGACCCCAACAAGCAGCCCACAGTCAGCCCTCCNATTTCAAACAAGAACAACATTCGTGACTTGATGACAAGTAAGTTTCAGAGCTTTTGACATAGATTGCGCGTCAACACGTGANTGTGTTTGCTANTGGCGCAGATAGCTTCAATTCGTATTCCCTTTAAAGTCAAGCGATGCTTTTCATGGTTGAAGCTAGTGTTGCGTAACCTTTGCGTGGCCCAGATAACTCTTGGTAAAAATTGCGTGGCCCAAGCCAGTGGTGCAGGAGACGCGGGTGCAGGGAGTGCAAGCGCACGCCAAAAAGTTTTGATTTGTCGAAAATCTGGGCAAGATCGTTGAAAATCCGGGTAAAAAATCGTTTCAGAAAATGACGCCCAACGTTTGCAGAAAAACACATCAGGACCTTTTTTGTGACTGTCATGCCTGAAAAGGTCTTCATGATGTCTGTGGGAGAAAATTTTGCACAAAAACGTTTCTGGCAAGTTTGGGAAAATTCGAGCAAAAATCCTTCCCGCCCCCAAAATTTTGACTGCTCCTACACCTGTGGTCCAAACCCACTACCTTGTTAGTATGGGATCCTTTTGTACGCATAAACAAACGCACATTATTTTAAAATAGCGAATTTATTCCTATATGCAATTCAGTGAGAATCTTGCTGCTGTGGGCCACGGCCCACATGTTGAGAAACAATGTTTTTGAGCCATTCTGGACAACCGCGCCATGCACTTCTGTTACTCTTGACGCTTCCATAGCTTGTTCTGTGCTTAGTAGTGGTCGATTTCTAGAAATCACTGATTCACTTTGGTTCTTACCAGGGGCGTGCAGAGGTCTGGTGATGCCCGGGGCAACTGCTTGATTGTGTGTCCCCTACCAAATTCTAGTATTGAGGAATGTGAGAAACACCGGCACAGNAAATAATACCTGCACAGATATTTGCCATGTCCAATTGATTTATGCCCCAAAACCTCGTCTCAAGTGAGAATAAAGANGAGAAAAAGCTGTACGAGTCTCGTATACCACGTTGCGCAACAATAACAAGGGTCTTGAACTTTGTTAAAACGTACGTGCAAGGGCACAGAGTTAGACATGGCACTTTTGGCGAGAAAAAAGTGAAGCATCTTTCAGCAAGTACGCTGGCGCTCTGTTGAAAAAACCAAGTACGTTCTTAAATGTATCGTACGTGGCGTGAAACGTGTTTTAACAGCTCCGAAAGATGTTCTTTCTTACAAATTTACTGTATTATTTTGATTTTTTGCAACAATTGAAAAACAAGAGTCTATCGCCACATCGTCACGCGTGTTGTACGTCTGTCACAGTTCACATTGCCACAAAAAAGGAAACCAAGTAGACAAGACACCATTGAAACATGAATAGTTCTTTACTCATAAATCCAAGTCTGAACAAGAAAGTTTAAGAGGTCTCGGTTTTTGTTCACTGTGCTGTTCGCTTTGTTTTGATTATGACCTTTACAGTGAAGCGATAATAAATTTACAAATAATAAAAGCAATACATTTAATACAGTACTTTTCAACGATATGTCACTGCCATGCTCGCACCCGGTTGCGAAGCATTCACCCCCTCCAGTTTAAGGAACCCAGGCTCCTAGAGCTACAGAGAATCGAGAGGTACTTTGAAGACAAGTCGCAGTTTAACAATAAGCTTGCAGGAAGCGGCCAACCTACGATGGCGGGAAGAGAGATACAATGTAAGGCCTTAAGATAGCGATGACTGTGCTTCATCTCTCTCTTGGGTCACTTAACACAAAATTGCATAGTTCTCATCAGATCGATGCAATAGCCTTACAATACGAAGAAGCAGCTAGTTGCAGAATTAAAAAAATGTAACTTTTGTAATTTCACACTTTGGATGCCCCCTGCCTTGGATGCCCGTGACCGTCGCCTCGTTCGCCTCCCTCCTATGCACGCCCCTGATTCTTCCCGAGTGAGACGTCCATCGGAGGGACGACTGTACAGGCCAGTGGTTCCCAACCCTTTTTTGCCCATGCCCCACCTAATCACCTGTAAATTACTGATTGCTCCCCATGTTTTCAAATATAAATCTTTTGACTCAAAAAGTGAACTAAGAAACAAAATGCTAATGCCTTGGTTTAAATAAACCTTACACCCAGACGTCTTCAGTCGGTCTCAATGCCCCCCTGAAAAGTGAAATTGATCCCCCACGTTTGGAACCATTCGTATTGGTCTAGATCAGACGAAACATTTGTTTTTGGGCTGCTACGTTTTCCTTTTATCTTTTTTTAATGAATTATAGAATAAGTGCTCAGTCACAAATGGCCCCAACTGGTTGAACTATTGCAAATTGTTAATTGATTAAAGCGGAGTCTTGTTTTTTAAATAAAGATCGATAGAAGCATTTCATTAAAAAACAGATTTTCAACTTCTTTTACCAAGGTATTATTGCAGTTTTAACCAAAAAAACATCATGTTTACTGTCATGCATACTGATCTTATGCCTCCACTGGAAAGCGTTTGCCCTCTATGTCAGTTTTTTTTCGCAGTTACCTTTTTGATGTTGCAATTTGACGGAGTGACGATGAATTATCCTGAGATTCAACTCGGGAACCCACCCCTGGCGGAACAGATCAAAGACAGGCTGAACGTTCGGGTTAGACCATTTTCATTTGTTCAAAGTATTGATAAACGTTTTACAGCAGTTTGCCTGTGTAGACTTCAGGATTAGTTTCATACAGCATGAAGAGTTTTTAGCTTTGTTTTTTAAAACAACGCTAGTGAATTTACTCTTCTTTAGTGTCTACCGCTTAAAGTTTTAAAGATTTTTAACAGGATTCTCTTAAGTTTCCAGGTACATTTTCACACTGAAAGCTTATCTTTCGAAAACTTAAAGTTTTTTCTTGCTGTGGGTACATCAGACAGTCTCGTAAAGTCTCCAATTTTAGCGACGAAGAAATCGGTTCTTTTTTTTAAGATGCGCAGAGCGATGGATTTATTGGGGTTTGTACCCAAGCGCGCCTATGTCTCTGCATTTCAACCTTCGCTAGATGCCAAGAAGTGGATTCGAGTGAAGGCCTTAGTTACTGGGATCTATCAGGAGAACATTCCGGTTTGTGCGATGCAGCTGCTTTTATTTGCATTTAAATCACGTGACTGATCAGAGATGCTAGGAGAAAAAGTTATGTTTGATTCAAACTCAGGGATACCTGAACCAAACTCTTCGGCTTTTTAAAGCAGAAGCTAATGCATTTGGTATGAGTATATCTTTCGTCAAAAAAAGTTACACACAGTCGTTGTAAAAAGGTTTGTCACTTGTTTGAAGCAAAAAATTGTTGATGAAACGTTTTGAGTTTTCTGAAAAACGTAGGAACGATGTTTCTGAATATTTATTTCAAGAGATGGGGTAAGCGTTGGATAAAACTTGTTTTTAGAAGAACATTTTCCAGATCTGCAAGCAAGCAAATGTATTTATTGGTTAATTTATTGATCAAACTGTTCATGTTGCAGTGCGCACAAGAGCTCGCGCCCCACTGAAATGTATTGACGCTCCCCCTGGGGAGGCGCGCGCCCTCCGGTTAAGAACCACTGATATGTGCAGTGTTGCATTTTTTTGGAGAAAACAAAGGTTGTGACTAAATTGCGTTGCTTTACTTTTCAGCCGATGTTTTCTTATGAACCGTGGAATGAAGACGATCTTCGAAGGTTTGCTGGAGATTTTATGAACATCATCAAACAAAAAGATTTCATTTTAACGGACGGGGAGGTTACGCGTAAGTTGTGCTGGTTAACTGATGCATACAACGGTTTTAAAAGAAACTATCTTGTCGCGCTTTTTAAACGAAAACAAGCCTTGTATTGTTACCCCCCTTATTTCGGCAAGCTGTGCCATACGAATACTTTATTGAGGAAATGTTCTTGAATGATTTGGGGTTTACGAAACAACCTTAATGTTTAAGGTTTCGGCTTAGAGAGAAAAAAAGAACGGCGGATTTTCTTGTGTAGTGTTGAGGTACTTCAGTTTAAAACTGCAACGTATACACGTTCAGCGCGGAATGTCAAGTATGCCTTGCCGTGGCCGTTTCAGCATCCAACACAGGCCCGTAGCCACGGAGAGGCATTCGGGTGCAGTGCCCCCCAAATGCAGTGCCCCCCAACTGCAGTGCCCCCCAGTGCCCCTCCCCCAAAACAATGTTGGAATTGGGAACTGCGCCCGTTCTACAACACTGACGATGAAAATCAAGAAAACCTAAGGATTGAACTCGAAATTTGGGCAAAATAGTTTTGCTCTTGTTGCTAATATTCTGATACGGAAACCCAAGCTTTTGATGTGGTGCAAAGTATTCAAGGCCAAAATCTGTGTAGTGTTGGGAACATTCTGTGGCTCGCTTAGGCAGGCAATCTGAGCTATTTGAAAAATACTTGCCGGAGTTAGTATTACGTGTCATTTGATGCGATATTTTGAGTTTTTGCAAAAGATCACTCACGTTCCAGGCTCGGGCCCCGTATGCAGCATTCCAGAGCATATTATGTAAAGGTATCGTAAAGCACGTTCAGTACCGTGCAAGTGGCAGGTTTTGATTATTTTTTTCGTTTTAGCACAGCCACTGTATTTCTGTGCAGTGTGCTTCAGCAGCACGTGTTGTTTTTCAGTCGAAACAGAGTATTTGCAATCTCTCCGGGTCGCCTTCACTTCCACTGAGGCTCCGCGCACGAAGTTTTCCGGCAGTTGCAGGTAACATTTCACATATACACCGTTGTTTACGCACTCTTCGGTCAAAGTAGCTCATGTGCACTTCTTTAGGAGAGACGTTTAAGCGACTGTCGAACAACGCGAATCTTAATTGATAAATGTTGTTTATCAAATAAAATGCTGTTGCTATTGTGGCCTTTTCCTTTCCTGTCTAGAGTGGGCAGCTGGGGTTGCAAAGTTTCAAGTAGATTCTCTTACTTGGTAGCTTTGTTGTTTGTGGGCTTCATTTACTTCGTTTATAATTCATGCACTTCACAGAGCTGATGATGCCTACTCAGTACGCGAAATATACACTCTGTAAGATCTTTAGTGTCTGATTCTCTACTGGGAAAGGATGACATTGATCTGAATATCGTCTTGTTTAAAAATTCTTGCGCATGACGCTATAACTGCAACCGGTCACAGGGTTTCATTTCGGGGGTTTTGCAGTTTTGAAAGACTGGAATGCCTTCAGCGGTCTGTATCCTAAGTCCACAATGGCTTGACAGGTGCCCAGCTATGGATCAAAGCGTATTTTTGAAAGGTCTGACTGAGCTCTACAACCATACACGGCAATTGAGTCTTGATATGCAAAACCAGTTGGTAGGTGGGAATATCCATCCACTCTAGCAATCCCCGAAGTTGATCTCGAAGTATTGGCCACGCCTTTCCTTAGGACTTTATGGGTGGTGCAAATGTGTGTTCTACTGAGTGGGTAACTCAATATACGCAACCTTTACCCTGGCTTGCTTTGGAATTTTTGTTAGCGACCATCCGCTCTTGTAGAGGCTTTTGCCACATGCAGAAACAACTTGTGAATACGTTTATATATATCGCGTTTACTAATTTTACAACTACGATTGGAAATGAAAAGTGCAAATCAAATTCTGGTCAAACGTGGTCTGAACATCAGTAAAACGTGACTGAGGTGTGATACACAACAGTAAGTAATGAACCAGTTGATGTCATAATCTTGCTCTGTTGCATTTCAACACTTATCGACAATTATCTTGATATTCAACATTTATCGACAATTATCTTGATATAATCATCAGAAGAGCTTATTCATCTGTTTGATATCTTGATATTGTTCGAAAACATTCAGTTTTTTAAAAAACGCATTGTTTGGAATAAAAAAGACTTGATACTTGTTCTGGCTCTGCTAAACAATGACATTTTTTGTTTTTTTTCTAGGTGTGGTGAGGTCTTCTTTGTACAAAGTATCGAGTCGTCTTTCACTCTCTCTGCCATCGAAAACATCACCTCGATGTACAACGACATTTTTGATGAATTTGGTTTCGATCAGGTCAGGATTGTTCGCTTTAGATTTTTGTGTTTGCATCACCATATTCAGTTCAGGTCATTTGCTGTAGACCTTGCATAACAACAGCATCGGATGAGTGTTTACTATGCTGAAACATTTTGGAAAAGTTTCTATTATGCAAACACACATGAATCTTCAGAAATATTTTGATTTTAAGCTGATGGTATAGACATAGGCTTCGGAAGGATTTTTTCCAGGGTGGAGCAAGTCAAGTGGGGCAAGTCAAGTGGGGCAAGTCCAGGGTGGGGCAAGTCTTTTTTCCTGGTGGTGGCCACAATCATTTTTCCAGGGGGGCAACCAGGCCACGGGGACAGGGTTCTCCAAATGTTTTGTGCCCCCCAAATTTTGTGTGCCAAGAAAAATTTGTTTTAGAAATATAATAAAAACAAAACTCTTTCCTTCCTAAAAATATATGTTGCCTCCCGCAAAACCTTAAAACCTGGCTACGGGTCTGACAGTGGTAAAATTTTAAATTTTCATAAAATTTCATTTTACCGAATCGAAACTAGGAGAAAAGCATGTTTCTACTGAAACGTTAATGGAAAAATATCAAATTTCAAAATCCAGGGAGGGCCTTTGCCCCCCTTCCGACGCCCATGGATATAGACCAACCATGCAAAACTTTTGTTGAGTTTGATTATGAAGCTAGTGAAAAGTGAGTAAAAAATTGTGAGTGCATTGCGTTCTACAAAGAAAAAATAAACTGGTCCTAAATATGCCTCAGCCACACGTGAAGTTGGCCAAAAGATACAGAAAAATTCTGACCTTTAATTTTGTGCAATTACTATATGCAAAAATGCAATCAGAACAACGATGCAAAGGCTTGTACTTTCAGGTGAATTTTGGCTTCGGCATGGCAGTCTTGTCACCTCAGCCGAAAAGGGTGTTTTCAAGGAAGGTAAGGCGCAAATTAAGGTCGTCTCCTCTTTCAAATTCGCACAGCAGTTCTTTGTTGCATTTGCTTTGAAATCGATCTTCAGTTATGCTGAGCAAGAAGCACCTGTGGCAGAAGGGCAGAAGTTTCCGTAAAGAAAAAAGAAAAAACGGTCACGATTTTTGTGCACTCAGGGACAAGGTCTGTTTGTCTTCTTCGGTTGTGAGTTCAAGCTTTATCCCTTCATGCTTTGAGTAGCATTTTGTCAGCCCGTCGATTGCAGCACTCGACACACGTGCTTCTTCGTGACGACCCTGATTTTTTATCTGATTTATTTGAACTCTGTGAACAAAGTTATGTTTCAATGAAGCACTTATTGGTGACGTCTGACAGGACACTGCTCGCAGTGGATTGAAGACTCAGTTTGCTCCATGCGCTTCTTCCAAAGAACAAACTGAGTTTTCTGCTTTGCAAGGCAATCAGTCTCGTTATTATGAACGTCTGGACAGGTAGACCGGAATGTTTATGCACTCTAGCAACCCCCGAAGTTGATCCCGGGACCTAAGTATTGGCCACGCCTTTCCTTGGGTCTCTGTGGGTGATGGAAAGTGCGGTCTGCCCATGAGCGGGTAACTCAATGACCCTAAACGCCTGCTCTAGCTCGCTTTGGGATTTTTTCGAAGCGATCACTCTCTCTCTCTCTCTCTCGTAAAGATTCTGCCAAACAATGACCAACAGCATCTGCTAAAAAGCCAATCACATCAATCAGTACGTAAATATATTTTTAATAACGCCAAACATCATGGACCTTATAGAAGAGTAGAAAATTTTGAGTTTGCTTTTTAGTTTCTCGCTTACGTTTTACTCTGGCCAGAAGATTTGTTTGATAATGTTTAAAAAAAATTTCCATAGGTTTAGCGAGCATTTACCCATATTTTCCATCTGTCTACGTTCGTTACCGTGCTAAATTCAAACACAGCAATAGCGCTCACGCTCTTACAGTCATTTCGTAGGTCAAGAAACAGTTCCTTCTGCCCGACCAAGCCACAGCATCATCAACACGTGACCAATCAATTAATGAAATCATCAGTGACGTGGGTCAGGACTCGACAATTGGGGCGCTGCGTCAACTGACGGATGCTATGAAGGAGCTTGGTATCGAAACAAACGATGTGTCGTCGGAAAAACTCTGGATGACATTAGATGTTGGTGCTCGGCTTTCGATCACTAGTTTAGAATTTTGAGGCGAACTAAATCTCGATCTGAGCTGAATGGCTATTGACGAGACATTAAGTTTTCGTTTTGAAGATAAACTTCTTGAAACATATCAGGACTGTAGTAAAAGGATCACTGGTCTTAAGTGCTGATTTTAACGTCTGCGCGACTAGCTTTCAGCGTTTTCACGCTTAGAAATCCACTTGACAAGTGTTCCAAGCAAATTCTGTGTAAAGCCGTCCTCATTACTGCAATATCACTTCATTCCGTTCGAATTAAAAATTGCTATAAATAAGTTGTAATTAATTATTAACAGGTCAATTAAAAATATTGTTGATATAATCAATAAACATGTCAATAAATAATCAGTAATCAGTTGATATAATCAATAAATAAGTTGTGATTAATTATGAGCACGTCAAAGGCTATTAGAAATGTTGTTGATATAATCAATAAATAAGTCAATAAATATTCAATAATCAGTTGATATAATCAATAAATGAGTTGTGATTAATTATTTCCAGGTCAAGCGCTATTAAACATATTGTTGATATAATCAGTGGAGGTGGAAAAAGCTTCTGGAACTTTGTATTTCAACACAGGCGGTGAAACAATTTCCAGTGGTTTGGCTTCGGCACTAACTTTATTTTTACATTCAGTGTTTTTTTCTCCAGAAAATCGAAGCTGAAACCACTTTCCTCACTCATCGTCTGAATGCAAGCCGCAAGCTCCTCATTGTCTCGTCGAGGTTCGTACTCGGCCCAGACGCAAAAACAAACCAGGCATACTTCGATAGAATAAAGCAGAAAGGGATAAAAGTTGTCTACGTCGGGTACAACTGGAACCTCAAGGAAATGCGAGCGTAAGTCAGATGACTGCTGTTGTTGCGTCGTTTCACCAAACAAATAGGTTTGGTGTCGCCCCTTCAAGCGATAAGTAACGCAGTGTTAAACTGACGTTGTATGCAGTGGCGTAACTGACGGGGAAGCAGAGGGGCGAATTGCCCCACCTGGCAAGCTAAATGCAAGAACACCACTTGGGTTATATTTCGGTTTTAGTATTCTTTTGGTTTTCAGTAAGTTGTTTTTTTGCGTTTTTCAGAGTATTTTCCGGTGATTTAGGGTTGAAGTATAGACATCCACATCCGGATCCTCCATCATTTCTCAAGTTTTTTTTTTTTTTTTTT
>JGI24021J15306_10010894_pt1 | contig 11304 bp, 9 predicted proteins | sample Ectturendosymbi1_FD_15306 | JGI IMG/M metagenome (IMG submission 15306)
AGTAACGTTTTCTTTATCTCATTTGCAGCAATTGACCTAGGCCTTCGTGGGAAAGCCTGCAACAAATGGATTGACGGCGATGCAGGCAGTCTATGCGAGCAGGAGGAAGTCTATGTTGAGGCAATCGTGAAAGTTTGGCCACGGCGTAAGCGCTTCAACCTGATCAGAATACAACGTATTGGATATATCATTTGCAGATAGTACAGATGTAAATCCCCAGCATCTTTTATGTGCATAGTAGAGTGGCACAAAAAAGAGCAAATATGGGATTTGAATTTATAATGTTTGCTGTCGATAGACTTTGTAAAAACCATTACGGTGAAAACAGGATTCCTTCTTTGGAAAAATGACCATATTTCTTATGCTGGTTGAAAGGTTTCCCCCTAATAATAAGTACTTAAACTTCATTCAATATGATAAAGCATCCTGCTTGCTTGAAGAAAGTTTATAGACCAGGGTTCCCACCCTTTCTCTGCCAATGTACCCTTTCAGCATTCCGACAGACTAGCATGTACCCCTTCAGCATTTCGAAAGATAGTATGCACCCCTTCAGCATTTCAACAGATGAACGTGTTCCCCTCAAATTTCTTATGACAAAATAATTTATCATGATTAATCATAGATATATTTAACAATAGGGCGTATAACGGCTTTTGAGAATAATATTCACTGATATTATATATAAATATTTGGAAATAAAAAATATGTAAATATATATTTCATTTCTATTGCTAACCTCAAATGTACCCATTCGGACAGGCAAATCTACCCCCAGGGGTACATGTACCCCAGGTTGGGAACCTCTGTTATAGACAGATGAACGAGTTTGATTTTTTCATGTGCTAATACCCAGTGGCATAACTAGAGGTTTGAGCCAGGGGGGCAAAGTTTATCTGAAAGGGGCTCACTGGTCACCATAGGGGGCCCACTAGCGAAAACTCAAAAAAAGGTCAAGAAGTTACATTGAATCTCTGGATGTCGTGGATGTCCATACTACATAAAAAAAGAAAACACCCCGAAAAACGCAAAAAAACGAATTAAAGAATACTAACTATCAAAATGTCAAATAAAGGGGGTCCAGTTTTTACATTTAGCTTGCCAGGGGCTGCGGCTCGCCCTCTTACCCCCCAGCCAGTTACGCTACTGCTAATACCAGCTGTTAATAAGTGCTCATTTAGAAAAACACATTTCCGCTTTATTATCGTTGCAGTTGAAGCAGATCGACGAAAAACACGTGCAAGTAGGCTCTTGTAGTTGATAAACACAGCTTGCCACTCTTTTTGAAGCCTCTTTGCGGGATCCTTCGGTTCAATCACGTCACGTAACAAAAACTACAATAGTGGGTTACGGTAGCAAATTTACGGCATTTAACGCTGTCTGAACTTTTTTTGTTCGCATAATGCATATGGCCGCTTATGGCAACTTATCGAAAACCACAAGTGGACGTGGCACAAAGTTAGATGCGGAGCTTTTCATACGACTTTGGGAAACTTTTTCCTCATACAGTGCGTTATTGCTTTAGTCAGATGCGCGTTTCAACATGACAACTCNATCGTAGTCGTTTAACAAAAAATTTTCAGAACTTTTTTTGAGTGATATTCCTCGCTTATANTGCGCTGTATTGTAATTTCTTTTGTTTTTTTTTATGCTTTTCACGAAAAGCTAAAGCAGAAAACATTTTGACGAATGGAATTCATACGTTTCCNTTTTCGTTCCAGCTTCCCAAAGACGTCCCGAGCAGCTTTGAAGGTATGGCTGGGCAACGAGTGCCAGTTTTTAACCAAAAAGAAAAAGGTTATGACTTTTCGTGCTCAAATAGCATTTATCAAACATTAGTTTTCTTCCATAGGCCAAACAGGCGATTTTTTGATGCGGTGGTACCAAACATCCTCTTCTGCGAATAATTTCTCTGCTTTTTCGTTTCAAGCAGGTTGAAGTGGAAAGCGTGACATTTATTCTTTAAATTTTTGCTCTATAGCTACGTTCTTTTGGTCAAACAGTTTGTTTAACATTTGACGAAACCAAATTATAAACATTTTTATGTGAATTTTCCATTCATAAAGATGTCGAAAATAGATTCATACGTTAATTTCAGGTACAGTGGGATGGGTGAGATACAGCATCTGGTTAAAGATTGAAACAATAAAAGAGCCGCCAATACAGCACGAAACGCTGTTTGCAGTTTTCCGNAAAACCTATCTTAAAAACTACCCCTTGGCTCAGGTGAGAAATGGCGTTGAAAAGTTGANTGATGGAATGCANTGATTGCTTTTGTTAGCATTTGAATGACAGGCTATGTNAATGAAACGGACTAATGAAATGCTTTCATGTTTTCCGAAACCTTTTAGGCTCGATCCACGTTTAAAACAGTTATCTCTGAAAACTATATCGGGCAATACCCAATTAGCTGTGAGTCATGTCCGATAATAAGTTTTAATAAGCCATAACGACGATTATGAACGAAGAATAACTTTCACATAATTTTTAGCAAGATCACCTCTCATGATGGCCGTGCTGTTGAATACGACTGGGTTTGAGAGAAACTTTTACTCTCGCAAATACAGTGCTGTTTGAGCTCTTTTGAAGTAGAGAACGTTGGTAACCAAATCGTTTTTACAAATATATACTATTGTTTTGTTTCTGTTGTCCTTCTTGTGTGACTGGTTTCATCTATCCGCACTCTCGCACAGATGGCATTTGTATTTCTCTTCCGGAATTGTATTTTGAAACTAATGTTTTCTGCTAGCTTACATTTTTTTGTCTTTTCCTTTCAACGCCACTGCAGCAAAAAAGCGTAACTGAAATACCTGAAAAAGCCTTTTCACGATTTTCTTAAGCAAAAAATGTTAACTTTCTTGCAGAGAATCTCAATCACGTCCGGCGTTCGCACGGTTGGCTCCAATTTCGTGGTCGCTGCCGCCCAGTGCAGAGGTGGTTGTGTGCGGGGCGAGCCGCTGGGATTTATCGTTGACGTGAAGAATAAGACTAACAACCCGATTTCCAAGACTTTCATCTGGCTGGAGCAAGTAAAACCTTTCACACCCGCCTTTCCTGTTCACTTCCTATTTTGCCCGCATTCAAACAGTAAAAACCTTGAAAAGTACTTTCACAGATTTTTAAAGAAAAAACCCAGAATGGCTCAACCCAGCACGCCAGACGAATAGAATGGAGCGCAGTCCTTGGTGATAGAAATGATGTAGATTATGTGTTGCAAAAAAAACGAAAATCCCCAAAAGTAATTTAATTGATGGCAAACCACCGCAAACTCGAAAATCTTTTTTACTAAATTAAGGAAACTGAAACTTTTGGCGCTGGACACATACCCAAACAAGAACAACTAACCGAAAGAACAAAGAGACAGTTTGAGCAAACTGAAAATTTGCAGATCGCATGAAGGGACAACAATTGGTATTCTTAATTATGAAGGTTACAAAGCTATAATTATCAAAGATCTGCGGCATATGGAAAGAAATGGATGTGCCGATAAACAGATACGATTATCTTGACAAAACCAGAAAAGAACGTAAAGATGCTGTTGTTGAACTCCAGTACTATGGGTACAGTTAGTGATCAGCTGCTGCTACACACAACTGGAATGAAACTGAAGAATAACTCATACCGCAAGGTCAATAATGCATCAGCAAAAGTTTTCGATGGAGTACCCCTACCTGCTTATGCTTACCCGCGTTTCAAGACACAAATAGTTTCTTAAAAAGTCATATCAAAGACACACTGGTAGGCTTGTTACAACCTGTTGGGAATATCAGCACCTCACGCATTGCCGCGTTTTTAGAATTTGTCCTGTGACCTATCAGTGCAAACTTTCTCAAAAACGGCCAAGACGAGTTTTGTCAAGATAACCGTCAGTGCATCAGAGATCTGCTCGACTTCAAAGATCGCCAGACTTAAAACCTAGGAATTAAAAAGCGAAGGCCCGCTTTATGCATTGTTGCGGACTGGTGGCAGATGTACAAGCACTTTATCCAAGCTTATACAGAGAAATTGTGACTAAAGCTCTTGAATGTGCAATGGAGAAGCTTTCATCTTCAACACCAAGGCCCACAAATCATTGTTGAACTGAAAAAAATTGCCNTACCAACGTTGAACAATGTGGCAANCAGTTATGCACAGTGCACCAAAAACGGAATTGTAGCCAGTAATAAAANCAGAACGGAATTATACCCTCTGTNTTATTGGCAAACCTTACTGTGCATTACGTCCTATAGCCGATTGCTGCTGCGCTAAGTGAGGCGGAACTTTTCCGTCGATTCATCGATGACATAAGTAAGATAACCATATCAGAAACGTCTCATGGACACAACTGACAGGCTCGCACTTCAGCAATTGTCCAAAAAGTGGTTTAAAACTATACGTTTCTCCAAGCCTGCACAGTTGATCAGATGGTCGAAGCAGAGTTCCTCAAAGTTAATCATTGTGTAACCACTGAAGATGATTTTGGAATTGTCACCAAACACATTGCAAAACCCACAGCGGACGACAAATCACACCACCAAAATGCGACATTTAAGTCAATCTTTTACGGAAAGACCAAGTCAACTCAACCACAGGAAAGAAGATTGCCTTACCATCCTGTACCTTCTTAAAAAGCGTTCAGCTCAAACTTTGCTTTGGATAGGACAAATGACATGAGAGCAATAGTATAAAATTGGGAACAAAGGCTGCTTCCCGTTAAATGTGACAAGAAAGGTAACTCGCAGGTTTGAGGTACATCTTTCTCCCACCTCTGACACTAACAGAGAGAGAAAAACTTAAATCTGAAGTCAATGATGACCTACATAAGACACACCACGGTTGGACAAAAACTTACCAACGACACGCACCTCGCTTTAAATAAAACAAAAAGCGACCAGAATGTTCATCAGGGCATTGTAAGAACTGTTCCCGTTGTGGTTTCTGTGGAAAACGCAACAATTCCGTGGACTAAATTGTTTCACATATTCAGGCAAAAATGCAACTTTCCCGCTGAATCAAAAGTTGACATGCGCAAACTGCGTTACTTATGTGGCGGCTTGTGTGATATGCAGTCAACTGTTTGTTGGCCAAGCAATAAACAAATTTTTAAAGAGATGATCAGCCCACCGATTTGCTTGAAACAAACCAGATGATAGGGATGACAGCGACTAAATGACCTTATCGCGGCACGATACAGTGTTTCATTGCACTGTAAATGAAACACCTATTTATGACTCTTACACTGTTGCTTTTCTAGAATAACCCATTTTGAGTCAAAGGATACTTATGAAGATAAATGGCTTAACATTCCAAACGCACAAATTAACATTAAAAGCATGATTCTCCCTCATGTGAAATAATTCTTATTTCTTGTTTTTATGAATTTGCGATGATCATTTAAAAATATTTTTCGTCTTACCGCAGTGCCTAATTGTTTGATCCCCTTTCTTACCACCAGGCAATTTTTAGTTTCCGACTTTGTCTCTCCCTTTCAAGGTTTCCCAATTCCTCCCAGGGGTGTAACGAAGGGGACAAGAGGGGCACAAATCCCCTGGCGCCTAATCACTATGTGGGGGCCCGAATCACTGCGCCAAAGTTGCTTCTTGCCGCGCGCGCCTCGTTACGCCCCTGGGTCCTCCCACGGAGTCTGTAAACCTTTAGACCGTCTTTACGCTTACGCATTCTGCAGATGCTTTGTGTTGAATCATCGCCGTGTTATTTCTTATAGCTGTTGTTCTAATGCCCCGTAATTGGTGTCAGATAATGTTTCAGTGTTAGTAAAAGCAGTTTTATGAGAACGGCTTATTTTCAAGTTCTTCTTGACTCAGCTTGTATTTTGATTTATTCAATTTCATCTAAAGTTTGCTTGCTTTCTCTGCTCTTGCTTTAGTCCTTCAGCACTTTACTCGTAAGCTGCTGTTTCCAGATTTCAGGACTGACCATGCGTACACTTACGTAACATAGATTTCATATCAAAAACGTTTGCTAATCGATTCGACTGCGTCACCTTTGTGGAGACTAATTACTTGAGCAAAGAAGGATACCAGTATTCCAAGTTGCTGGCATTTGGCTGTAGAAAGAGGTTGTTCGAAATGTAACAAGGTTTGCAATATTTTCCATTTCTGCCTTTTTTCAGAAAACAAAGTATGAAGGACAAGGACAAGGAACACGCTTTTTTATCGAAAAGAAGAAAGTTGCAAAAATTGAAAAAAACATCTACATTGCTGGTAAGGAACATGATTGGTTTGCTATCCCAAGAACGAAGACTTTTTGAATGACTCGTCGAACACGATCAGATATAAGTGACTGTATACATGGTCGTGGAAAGGATTTTTTACAGGGGGGAAACAGGTGATTTTTGCAGCGGGGGCAAAAGGATTTTTTCCAGGGGGGCGACATTTTCATGTTACCCACTCGAAACTAAGAGAAATATATTTTTCTACCAAAAAGTTAGTAAGAAACTATCAAATTTCAAAATCCAGGGGTCCAGGTGGCGCACACATTGCAGTGATGTTGTGTGTTCACTTTTGCTGTTTTTCATCTCTGTTTATTTGTACTAGAGTTAGTTCGCAGGAGCTTAATTACATCTTCAGCTGGATTCATGGGCTTTTTATGTGTGTCGGTAAATAAAGACCGCCAACCTGAGTCACATGGCTTTAATGTTAAGCGTAGAATAAAGAAGCAAGCAGATGTGTTGCGTTTTAATCGATTCATCGGATATTCAAGAAATAGACAAAATCAGTTTAGATCTGGCTGACAAACGCGGGGCGCGCTCCCCCCACGGGGGCGTCAATAAATTTATAGGGGGCGCGAAGCCTTACGCACCCTACAACATGGAACATTTGATCAATAAATCTACTGATAAATTCATTTGTTTTTACAGTATATTTAAAATTAGGGAGGCTTGAAACAAAGAAATATTACTTAAGGGAGGCGTGGTAGAAAAAAAGTTAAGAACCACTGATCTCGCTACTCCTGAGTATTACTGAGTGGAGTGATAAGTTTGATTTAACTAGCTTACCTGCAAAACGTTGCTGATGAGCAGAGCTACATCTGACCTGTCTCTGAGAAATGCTTGCTCACATGGAAGCAAAGGGCCATGCACAGTTTTACAAGTTTAACACGCAAAGAGGCTTGCCTTTTTTGTTTAGAGCATTATTTTTGGTAAATGGACGATTCTGGTTTTACGCATGTCGCAATTCCATTTGTTTTTGTTTCTTCTTTTTTTGATATCTTGTTGCCAGTAGTGTGTGATGTAATTGCTGTTTATATAATTATGATAAGCATTGTTTATGTAAATTATTATGATTCACAAAACGCCATCGCCAACGAAATCAGGACGTGAAGGTCTATGGAATTAATTAAAAAAATCACTAACGCAGCCAAAATAGTGAATTTCGGAATATCAATTTTCTTTCTGATACCTTTGATTTCACGACTTGTTTGCATTTCAGTGAAGTCCAGTGGTCAGTTCCAAGGACGGTTTTTAATCCCGAACAATGTCCCACTGTCCGGTCTCCCTGGCTGCAATATAATCAGCTTAACGTACGGATTGAGGGTAATGCTTTATTTTTCATTGCCTTATTTCTTGATAGTGAGATAATGTTTTATTAATCATTTTATTTGATGAAGAAAACATAAAGACGGATGACGGGTATTGTTTGACGCCGACTTTTCTGACACTTTTCAACCCGGCTGGAGATTTAGTGCTTGTTACAGAGCAAGGTTTCAGATCAGTGAAATGTTTGTGTAAGGCGTAACGATAGTTTATTCATTACTCCTGGATCATCGGTCCAGCACGATGAAAGTAGCTGAACGACGTTTACTTAGCAAACCGAGCTTCACAATTTGCAAGGTTTACTGTAGAGCACACTCATGAAATCAGCTACGCTACAAGTTTCAAAGATCGTTTGTCCTGTTTCTCAGCGTTCAAAGCCATTTGCAGTAACGCTCAGCTGTATTGACAGGATTGCATTAAGTGCCAGTTTGAGGTTTCTATTTGACCCAATCACGTTTTTCACATATAGTTAATGTGTACAATCGGTTCAACAAAAGTTCAATAGAGGAAAATTTTGAAGCTATGTCCATGCAGTATTTTTGTGAAACTTGAAATGCACTCCATTTCACTTCTGCCCCGTTGACAAAGGAGCTCAGGCCTACTATGTTTCTTTTGATGTGTTACAAACAAGTACATGCATTTAAATAAAGTTAGAGAACGATTTGTTTAGTGCGTTTCTTAATCGCAGATAACGAAATGTTTTTGAGAACTAGCAGGCCTGGTGTTCTTTGCACTGCCCATATTTTCATTATTAGGATAACACATACAATTTATAGATTTCTCTTTTCAGATTAGAATACAGTGCCTGTTGACGTTCGATCTAAAGCTACCAATTCATATCGGCAGTGTGAAAGAGGACCAGGGCAAGACGTCCAAGCAGCAACGTAATATTTAAATAATTTGTACTGTACATGTTAACAAATTGGGCATGCTCAGCATACTATCATGTTTTCGTCGTTTCTTAGATCTGTGCCAGTCTTTATTTAACTTCAGTCTAATGGCTGCTTTCAGGGTTAAACCAGTGATCCATACATAGCTGTTTATTAACACACATCAAAGGTTTTCTTTGCATCAGATAAGTTATTTAGAATATAAACTCTCGCAGGAGCTTTTTAGCATCGAAATGTTTGCAGTAGAGCAGTTGAAATGATTACACATCGCGGACATTTGACAATTTTTTTCGAATTTTTTCTTAAGCCTGAGACAAGGGAATAATATTGAATATTTCATCAAGGAAAAAATAAGTTAAACAAATTGCTCACTGTTAATGCTCGTACTTTGACAGGCCTGCCACCGTCTTACATAACTAGAGCAACAAAGACGTCAAGATCGCTTAAAAGCATTCATGAGAGCATCAGCTGGGACAGTTAAGTCTTGTTGTCTAAAGAAGAAAACCCAAGCGCAGTTTAGGAAGAAAAAAGTCAAGAGTTTTCTTTCAACTTGTCGTGGTATTCCACTCTCCGATGCTACTGGTTTCGAGCAAGGAGGGTCTCCTTCAATAAGACTGCAAACTATGGCAGCCTGACTCAGAAAGGAGCGTTGTACGCGTGCAGAATACTTTTGTTTTGAATAAACCTTATACGGTCACTAAACAGACATTTGAAAATTGTAACACAAATCCTTCCATGCTGTGTCAGTAAAGGCGATCTTGTCTATCTTTTGTCAATGAGCTTATGATGAATTTAACTACCTTTAAACAACTGGAATGCAGCCTTTCAAACGATATGAATTTCATTGCTTGACTTGCACCACACATTTAGTTTCAGTATCACGAAAATTTGCCAATGTGCTAATTTTCGACCAACGTCAGTGGTTTAGAGTTTGCAATTCGCACCCCCAGCAATATTCCTGTAGAAAGGGATTGGTTTGTATCAGCATTAGAAGTAACCACGTGACTACGCTGCCACCGCGAAATTCGGATCAAAACAAGCTTTTGAATCTATCGTTCAATTCTAGTTATTGTGTTGGAAAAATGCGACGTTGCATTCTTCCTTTCGCTCTGAAAAATGAGTACTTTATACAAACATACAAAAGGGCAGGAATACACAAAGGCACATGACAGCTCAATAACCTGTGTGTTTGTTTTGCTGCCTGTGTTTGTTTTCATAAAATCTTGGCCATTACAAAAATGGAAGTCAAAAAAGTTTACCAGGCATGACTATTCCAAGTTTGACTCAGAAACGTTTGTAACTAAAGTTCAAGAGACATTGAATCAACTCCAAATTAACCAAACTAAGTCAAGTGAAGCCCTAGACTTAGGCATCTTATGTCATAATCGGTACCTCAAAGAGCGGGCGCCTTTGAAACAACTAACAAAATCCAAGAAACGATTGGCACGCAAACCATAGATAACTACAGGCCTTCTTAAATCAATAAAAACCAAAAACAATTTGTATGGAGCTCTGCTACGTTCTAGATTCAAAAACCAAAACGCCCATGAGAAATACAAGAAGTATAGAAAAAAAGTAACTCATTTATTGGAGGAAAGCAAAAGAAACTATTATCAATCACAGTTTTTGTCTTGCGAAAATGACTCTAAGAAAATGTGGAAATTGATTAATAACCTCTTAGGCTCAAAAGCAAAAGAACTATCCCCTCCAGAAAAACTGTTCGACACTGTAAACCTAACCTATACTTGCAACCATGAATCAATGGCCAGTATCTTCAACAATTATTTTGTCTCAATCGGAAAAAAGCTAGCAAGCACAATTGCTCCTCCTAACATCAGTGCTTACCCTGTAGAATGCAGTGGACCTGAACAGTCATTTGTGTTGCATGAGACTTTTACTGAAGAGGTCATTGCTGTAATCAATAGCTTAATAGAATCAAAAAGCACTAGACAAAATGATATAATACCAGTTCATATTCTAAAGCTGTGTAAGAATGTCTTATCACCCTTTCTAGAGCAAATATTTAACCTCTGCATAAAGGAGGGAATATACCCTCAAAGCCTGAAGTGTGCAGAGGTTGTCCCAATTCATAAAGATGGTTAAAAAGATTTATGTACGAATTACAGACCAATATACCTACTCTCACCGATTAACAAAATTTTTGAAAAACTTATCTACAATCGCTTGTACCCATATAGAGAACAGAACAAAATGTTTTCCACAGATCATTACGGTTTTGGAAGTGGGATTTCTACTTCCTTGGCAGTATATGATATGCATGAAAACCTGCTGCAGAGTGCTAAAGATGGTCTAACAACCTGTGCTGTTTTCTGTGATTTATCAAAAGCAATTGATACCATAGATCATGATATACTGTTGTGGTAACTGGATACCTTTTATGGGATTAGAGGCTTACCCCTTAAACTATTGGCTAGTTACTTGCAGGGACATCAGCAGTAGACCGTAGTTGGGGACTATAGATCATCTACGCTTGAAACAACCCAGGGGGTACCCCAGGGGTCATCACTCGGACCCTTGCTTTTTGCTCTATATGTAAATGAATTACCAAAAGCATCTGCATTCAACTCTACTCTTTTTGCTGATGATACTGTTTTGTCTATATCAAGCGGAAATTGTATAGAATTGCAAAAATTATGTAATACTGAGTTACAGAAAGTAGATGAATGGATGCGCTTCAACAAGTTGTCTCTAAATTATTCAAAAACTTCTTACATGCTCATAGGTCCCAGAGGCAAGCGACTTCATGACTTTACTGTAAAAATTAATGAAAATACCATATCCCAAACAAACTCCACTAAATACCTGGGGGTGTACATTGATGATAAACTTACTTGGTCAGACCACATTACCAACCTTGAGAAA
>JGI24021J15306_10010895_pt1 | contig 11304 bp, 5 predicted proteins | sample Ectturendosymbi1_FD_15306 | JGI IMG/M metagenome (IMG submission 15306)
AAAATTTCTTGTCTGGGAGAACACAACACGCATGGAACTTCAACCCCTTGAGTTAACAAGCAAGGTAACTATAGAATTTGCCTATAACGTCATCTCTAGGGAATTGTACAGTATAAAGAACGATATTGCCGAATCGACATTATAGGCGAATTGCAATGCATATAAAAGATGCCATCGCGACCAAATAAAATGTAACGTTATGGGCGAATTAACGTTACAGAGGAAGCCGTTATAAACGAATTCAACTGTATGGAACAAATTTACATGAGGTTTCAGGCCCCATTCGGATTAAACTAAAAAGTTAGTTTCAGGGCAAATTGTTTATTTTTAGGGCAAATTGTTATTTTCAGGACAAATTGTTATTTTCAGGGCAATTTTGTTCCGCCCCCACAGTAAAATGCCTTCCCGTACGCCTATGTCGGTGCGTTTAAAAAATAGCACAATTGTTCTGAGACACGCTTCAAGATCGGTTGATTATATCAAAGATACCGTAACATTCATACTATTTATGACGCCACAGTCAAAGCCGACGGAAATTGCCTTGATGTCCACGTTTAATCTCTCTTCCTAGATTGCAGTCAAGTAGAGAAGCAAAGAGACTGTGCAATACATGCAGCAGGGGTGGTTATCTTTCGCGCAGTCAGCAATTAGCATTTAGTTTTTATTACGCTGACACAAAACTACAGGCTTTCGGAGCACTTAAGTTAATGACGACTGAGTTCGAGTCGGTGTCATGCTTCATTAAGAATGCACGCCTCTTTTAAAAGTTTGGATAGCGAGTCTTTCGCAATTCGTGGGAAAGAGAAACCGATGCGTGAAAACATTGGCATAGGAGGGGCCAAGCGGATATGCTGTACCCCCAACTATTTTGCTGTCGGGAAAGAAATCATTTCAAACATGAAACATTTCTTTATAAGTTTATGAAACTGGTGCATTAGTTGTTTTCATCAGCACTAAAATGGATAAGTGGCTTGCTTACCTTCCAGTAAGTATAATTCCTGCATTTAATGCATCGTCTCATGTTTGAGAACCTGACAAAAACATTCATTTTAGGAATTCATCAGGTTGTTTGGTCAGGTTGGTGTCGTGTTCTTGCTGTGGACAATGATGCAGTTGCATCGTTTTTAATAAAAATTCATATCAGTGTCAAAGCTTTTCTTGTTTATTATACATTCCTTTGGCTTCACTGGTTTAATTCACACAATACGAAGTTCAAAGTTACTGCCGTAACTTTTGTTCGCTTGAACATCGTATTTTGTGAATTAAGGGATATTTTGGAATTATAACTTGATGAGTAAGAGTTCTTCCAATGCTTCCTCTACGGAATCGTGAATGTTTGCTGCGCTATCGTTAAATTCTTGGTTTTGTAAATAATAATCATTTGCCGAAAGTGTAATCTTTCAAAAAAATTTTTTGCGAATTTAACTCTTGTCTGGTTTTAATGGAGTTAAATTTACATTAGGTGTGGCTTTTCACTACATAACGAAGTTAAATTGTAATTTTTTTGAAAAAATTACTTTTTGCCCATAAACGTACTTTTTCGGGCAAACCACTGCAGCCCGCCAGATTTTTGCCCCCTACCCCAATGCGTGAAAAGATCATTAAGTCGTCAAACCAGCAGTTAGAGGCTGGCGCTCAGAAAACTGCCTTCGCTCTACACGGAGCAAGTTCTAGCACAATGTGTAGCCACCAGACGGTCGGAATAACAAAACCTTTATGGTCTTCTTTTCAGTAATCCTTCCTCGTACGTGTCTCGACAAGCCTTTCGTTGCATGCACCATTATCTTGACCTGTGTACTGCTTGCCTTACTGCTTGATTGCTCCCTAACTTTGACGTTTTTCTTTCCGTACGTGTTTTTATGAATAACCATGCGATGTACGCAGCAACAAGGCATTGTTTCATTAAATTTTCGTCTATCGCGGAAACTGTCTAGCGTTATGTTGCTAGTTTAGAACTGATTTGTTTATTTTTCCTCTGAATGACAACATCATAACGCCAAAACAGTTTCCAAATTTTCATTTTCTGATGTCTGTCCCAGGCCCGTAGCCAGGTTTTAAGTTTTAGGGGGCGAAATACATTCTCAGGGGCACAAAATTTTTGTTTTAATTATATGTTTAAAACAAATTTTTCTGGGTATAACAAAACTTGGGAGCAACAAAAAAGATTTTGGGGGGCACTGTCCCCCGATTGCTCCCCGTGGCATGGGCCTGGTCTGTCCTATCAAGCCCATCTGCACAGCTAAGCTATCCATTGTCGGATGATAAAGATGTTCGGTTTCTCCCGAGCGTACGTTTTGTTCTTCTTTTTCACGAGCTGCCGAGAAAATATCTTAACAACAATTCAATTTTAGATGTGGACGTAACTTCACATATTTCCATTTCGGCGACGGAATGTCAAGCTGCGCCTTCTGCTGCAGCAGCTCCATTCGGGGACGGAGATATGGAGTCTATGACTTTTTCCGGACTTGCAGCTTTGGGTTGATTTTGTTTTTCAGCCAACGACCTGTCGCCTTCTGCGTTGACGTCTTCGTCAACCTCCTCCAACGCAATTGTTTCGACGCGTTTTTCTGGAGAAACTGATTTAGCAGCTGATGGGCTTACCAAACTCCCACCAAATAGCCTTTTTCCTACGGACATAAAACGATATGAATTCTTTAAATAAAAGGAAATACAGCCATGTCCTTTTGCAACAGGATCTCAGTTCGTTACAAGGGATTGTCTGTTGATATCTTCAGTATTTGAATGAACTCAAGCGCGAAGCTACTACTCACCCCATTATTAAGGTGCATAATGCCGGTTTCGTGTCAGTGGCGTAGCCAGAAAATTTTTGGGGGAAAATATTTTGACTTTAAGCGAGCAACAATATTTTGTTAGGGACACCGCCTCTCAAAGCACAAGACGACAAGATAAGCTAGAAATTTTGAGGGGCATGCCCCTCTTGCTCACCCTGGCTACGCCTGTGTTTCGTGTGTACATACTTTTATTTTGTTTCGACAGCAACAAACTTTTTCGTTTGTTTAAACTCACCACCTTTTCACAACGCGAGAAGATCGCAACTGCAGTACAGTACATCATAGAAATCTTAGTTTGTTGTGGTACTCTGGTACAAGAGAAGGAGTTGAACGAGCATGTTGAGGATAAGTTGAGACCCAAGAGCGATCAAAGTACCCTACTACATTCACAAAAATAGGAAAACAACAAAACCAGTGTTAAAAAACAAAGAAAAGTTTATGCTGCTGCACTAAGGCACTTCTTGTCTGGTGCTCCTTGGGAAAATGGGCAGCAAATGGCTTTCTTTTGTCTCTTCCTTTCGGAAATTTGGAGCTTTGCGAAGTATCTTAGACGCTAGAGGCGTATCTAAATGATTTGACAAAAGGCCAGACGGTTGGACAATGGTTTACACGGAAGACAAATCTTCTGCAACAGCATTTCTGCCTCTTACTTGGGAAGATAAATTGGGGCCAACAAAGTGTTTTGGGTTGAGCGTTCTTCCCCGACCTCCCTGTCGGCATGCCTCTGCTCGCAGCAGTCATTTTTTCTTGCTGTTCTTACCAAGAGACGTGTTCTGAACGCTTGAAGCAAGAGGCCGAGCAGTAGCTGCTGATCCTGTGGCGCTAGTGCTCCATGCTTGTTTTGCTTGTCCATTCATCCCTGCGGTGGAACTGCGAGACCACAGGTCGTCGCCCGGTTTTTCCGGTTGGACGTATCTGAGAAAAAGCAGACGAGCGTATATGTCATTGGGTGAATGTACAAGGAAACCCGTAAGCGTCCCATATTTTCCTCAAAAACTTCGGTTAAAACAAAAAATTCCTAACACTCCCTGTTATGGAGAAAATTTTACGCAAATCAAGTAAATCGCAATTGTTTTGAAGCTGTGCACTCCATCTCAGCCGACTGCACGTCATCCTAAGATTTGACATCTGCACTCCAGGTCGGAGACAAACCGTGACGTAGAAAGTTGGTTGAGGAGTAAAAACTAACTTGATTCGGTGCTATGCTTGTAAATAACGGAAGACTTGGTTCTTTGAAATTGTTGACTGTTACTTAATTTATCTGAAACTTTAACAATGTGAAACGAAGATTTTTCAGTAGTCCATGGTTCAGAACCGTCGCCAGAAAGTTTTAATAAGGGGGCTTTGCGTTTCTGCGGGGGCGGCTTTGGGTTTTTGCGGGGGGGATTGACACTCTAAAAATTGACAAAACCTCAACTGATTTATAGGGTTTCATGTTCCAATTTTGGGGGCTTGGAGCCTTGTTTGGGGGGTCTAAGACCCCAAAAGCCCCCCGTGACGAGGGGATTGCCATGGTTCCTAAAAGGTTGTCAAAATTTCGTTTGGTGAAGCCGGGGCAGACTTCATGTTGTAAGCAGTAATCACTTGGCAGGTGTGCACGAACAATACTTCTCGTACTGACGTTTAACAATTTGCCACTTCTGCGAAGAGGCAAACGAGGATTTACTGCCCAAAAGGAAGCTGAGTTTTTATAAAAATGAGAAACGTGGATGTGAGTTACATTTGTAGTCGCAAGTGGAAAGGCCTTGATAAATATAAAAGAAAGCTTTGAAATAAAGAAGTTTACCCAGGCTATATTTTCTTGAAAGCTTGATTATAAGACGGGTGGCCTTTTAAAACACCCATAACAAACAACTTGCAGACAAGTTTTCGTTGTGATTCATATTTTCTTTGCCACACAGCAGTAAATAGATGATAAGCACTGCTTTGCTAGTTTTTCTAGAAACAATAGTTAGCTGTAAGGCTTTTTAGTAATATTGGCCAACGCAAGACTTTGATGTTATTCACTTTGTTACTTAAGGTTATTATTCAATGCATGAAATTAGCTTCATCCAGAGCTCTGGCAGTGCTATCAACACAAGATCAACCTACTATCTAGCAATTACTTTGTTTATAGTTTCAACAGACGAGCACCAGTTTTTGGAACAGTAGCTCAACTGAACGTTTTTGGGAAGCCTGAGACCTTTCTTTACCTCAGCTGTTTGTTGCACTTGAGTGTTTATAATATATTCTAACCATTCCTTCTGCAAAAATCGTAAGTAGATGAACTTGTTCCAAAAGCATACAAAAACGCAAAATCACAAGCATTTGACTGTGTACAGTGGTTCGTGCAAGTAAACATATGAACACATATTTTCCAGGTTCAACGATTGCACTGCTGCAACATAGTCCTACGGATTACCCCTTTCCAGTCTGCACCATGCATTCATCCAAGTAGTTGTCCGTGAAACGGAGCATCTGCTGCAGTGCGCTCAATGCCAGAATGTCGACCCAGGGATCGAGTTCTATTTCGTGAGTGTAATTTTTGACGGGCAGCACGTGACTGACCGGTATGCCGATTTTCGTGCTTGCCTAGAAAGAGACTAAGGTGAGATTACTGTTGTTAAAATGTTAAGGAAAGCTCTTCCAACGATAAATTACAACCTCTTATAATTCTGAATGCACAGCTTTATGCCAGTGCAAACACATAAGCTTATACAGGAGAAAAGGGATGCGGGAAAGAGGAAGTGGAAAGAGCTGGAAAACTTCCTGCAGGGTTGACAAATCTACATCTAGAAATCATCCAGAGCAATGAAAACCGCCTAAGATTGGAGATTCGTGTTTTCTCCAGAAATAACACAACTCGCGATTGCTGTCTTGTTCATGCAATAAGCTTTCTAAACTTGTCACAGTTTTTTCCGTCTACTGTTATAAGTAAGTGCTTTTTTCAAACAAGCCACTGAAACTTTGCGTTATTGATCAATGCCAGCAAATGAACTAAGCGTGTATTGCATAAGTTTCATTAGAACTATATCCGCAACGAAACAATCTTTTTGCTTTATTAACATGTGGAATAATAAGAAACGCGTAAGATCTTTAGAAAAAGAAAAATTTTTGTACGATTTCAAGCAAACCTTGAGATAAATCCTCATACACCAACGATCTTCTGAAAAAGCCAACTAACGTAACATTTGTGTGGTTAAGTTGAAAAACAAAATCCGATGTTGGCTCCCGGGATCTATTCTTAAATTAAAATTTTAAGTCGCCGAACAAGAAGCTGTGGTTTGACGTTTTCATCACTTTTTGCACAGAATGTAACGCTTCAGTCATACGGCGGCTATACTGTTCTGGCAGTTCGATAAAGTAACGAATGATAGGGCGTCGTGTCCACGATGAGTCAAACGTTTTCGTTCTATAGATTTTCAGTACGCCGTTTCATATGTTGTAAATAGACCAACGTGCAAATAGTGTGCAAACCGCCTACCAATAGGTACAAATCCAACGAACAAGACGGCTCTACATTTTTGAAAATTTTGAAAAACCGAAATTTTTACCAGGGATACGTAAGGGAACAAAGGTTTAAAACATACAGAGCTGTTCAGAATGCAACTATTCTGTCGAAGCATTCTGTGGTGTTTAGCAAACTGCATGATTTTACAGCACGGTTTGAATAGAGCTTTGAAATGTATTTGCATTCAATATAGATTTTGATATTGCTGCTGTATATTGCAGAATCGCAAGTATGTAGGCGCTTTTTATGTCAAGACACGGTTCCAAACTCTTTCAGTTATTGCGTTCTCTTCGTATCAACATCAGAAATCATCAGACATTTTGCTGTTGCTTGGTCAGCGCTAGGTCCTAGGGAAAAATGGAAATAAAATGTTCAATCCTGCATGATTCTGGGCGGAAAGCAAAAGTGTTTTGTCACTTGGTTGGAGTACCCTGCGTTTGTAATAGTGGCCCAGCCGTTCTTGCTTTGTATGAAGCAGTGATTTGCGTTACCACTTTACAGAAAGCTGCCTCTCAGGTACTGCGTTTAAAATCTCCACAATTTCGGTTTGTTGTTTTTCGACGCTAAAAACAGAAGGTGGTAATTGTCTGGGACAAACAAGAGATTAGAAAAAAATGTTCCCTCCTTTGACTTTGCGTGTGACTGAACTTTCAGTGTAGGCAAACCTGACAATACAAAGCTCACCACCGCCAAGAGATGCTGTAGTGTCGTACTTCTGTAAACCACCGACACGTCCTGGCACGTGCTGCTGCATGCTTTGTCGACTTTCGTGACTAGGACAATGAGAGGAATGCCTAGAAGCAAACATAAATACGCTACTGATCCCAATTGTGCTGCAGTGGCTCAATCTCAAGTTCTCAAATGTCATGCTTCCCGCAAACTAAGATCTAAGTAGAAATTAAGACCTAGCAACGTTTTTCAGAAGGCTGGTAATACAAGCCCTGTCCTCAAAATAAACCCAAGCAAAGATCGCCATCTAGAAAGAAACGGGAAAACTTCTTTGTAGATCAGTGTTTGCAAACGATCGTGTTTGTAAATGAGCATTTGCTTAGATTATTACACGTTTCGAGTAAATGTAGATTGTTGTACACACGAAAAAATAAAACCTGCCGTGAACGTAATCTTAAGTGCGTCATTCTGGAGTATAAACTTAATACAATCTCTGTGTTGTTTTGCAGGAAACATACACAGTACATTCTTATAAAGATGTAGAGATTGATCAAGAATTTCATCACAAACCGCCACAGTCCAGCAACTATGGTGTTGGTTAATTAGAAAGTAAGGTCCCATTGAAATAAAAATGTTACACGGTTGACTCAAACCTCTGGCCGTTATCTTCGCTCTCATGTCGGACAGCTTGCTCAGCAAAGCGTCACTCAACGCCAGGATCGAGTTGGCGTCGAGGACGAAAACGCAGCAGTGGATTTTATCCTGTAGTCCGGGCACTTTGATAAAACCTGGCATTTCTGCCGAAATGTTTCCAGAAGGGTCGAACTATGAAGAAAAGAACGCACTGAAACTATTCAAAAGCCACAAAGCATGGATTGTCAAAACCCTTAAGAGCGCCCGTAATGTACCAGGCATGTTCCATCGGGATTTGGTTGATGGGGGCAATAAATAAAGGCGGGCCATATTTTTAAAGAATAATCAGATGGGGAACTATTTGCATTTTGAGGGACCGCGTCAACACCGACCAATAGTGGCAACGTCTCTACAAAATGTACACCCATTACTCCAGGGCCATAACCAGCTAATATTTTAGGGGGGGAAATGATTGCAACTTGTTGTTGTACCTAGCAACTGAATATGTTTTCAAACCTTTGGGGGGGATTGCCCGGTTGCGTCCCCCCTGTTTGCGGGCCCATGGTATCAAACGAAGAATGAAAATTTCTCTCGAAATTTCAATCCAACGATAGCACAACGTGGCACATGTCAGTGAAATTTCACGGTGTGTTGTTATTCAGCAAACAAACATCGAAAAGCAGTAGTACGCCTTTGAAAACCATTCAAACTGTATACTACATGGCTCGGCGTTATTTGGAATGTGTGACACGTAGTGTGGCGACGACAAAGTTTTATAATCTTACTGCCTAAAGACAGGTTATCAGCCATCACGTCAGGACAGAACCTGTAGGCGAATCTAAAGCAAAAAGATCGGTTTTCGTCCGTACATGGTATTGCGTTTTACCTGATGATTATCTGGTACATGTCCGTCCAATACGTACGAGAGCTCGGAAGGCTCGAAGCCCTTTCTCTTTTCCTCTTCAAGACCCATCGTGTCCACGATTTTGAAGTTGAGCACTTTACCGTCTCGGCCATGTCGCACTTGATAGCCGCGCATCTGCACAAAGTTTATTGTCTGCAACTCATGCGCCACACTACAACCAGCGAAAGGTGTCGGAAACTTTCGAGGCGATGACTGAAAGGTAGCAATTTACACTTAACTTCGAATGAAATTGTTCCTGTGACCTTGCAAAGCTGGTCGAATGAAAGATAGCCTATAATCAGTAGCATAATCAACCATTGCACAAGCCTATAGGCAGCCGGTCGCAGGCAGCTTACCGCGTCCATTCACCTGAATTTTTCTCGAAGCCGTGTCTGCTCGTAACACTAGAAAACGACTTCTACCATAAAAACACACACATTAATTTCACCTTTGTTCTCATCCATGCAATAATTCGGGCAGTCCGAAGACAAATTTGATAGCATCAAGAAATTGATGCATTAATAATTTAGTAAATAATAAAACAAGCCAAACGCAGAGAGAACAACACCCCTGTTTAGCGCATTACTTCCTGATGCAGTGAAAAACTTGTTAAGAATGTAATGAAATTTGCCAGACGTAAGTAAACTCTTGTATTACACATACATCACAATACTTGAAAAAATAGAAATGAGCAGATGTCAATCAATATCTGCTCACAACCGCAGAAGAGTTTCAGTTTTAATATTTTGATTCAAACTTTCCAAAACTTTTACAGTTTAAAAAGCAATTATCCACTTGTGAAGATTCCACTCACGCTAGTATTTCTCCATTCAAAGTATTTCTTTCTGCTCTGCAAAAATGTGCATGCTTTTCAAATACTGAAAGTTGCAAATTTAATTTCTTGTGCATTAACTTATATATTATAGAATGAGATATATATATGTGTGTGTTATATAAATAAACAGTTTGGACGACGATTGGCATCTTAGAAGTCTCTTCGTCCAAATGATATTCACTATATAATGTTGAGATTGCAACATACAAATTCCAGCATGAATGAACTTGGTGTGAAGGTCAAGGTACTCCTGGATGATAAGCATCATAGACGCAATAGCAGCCGTGAATGTTTGACTATCGTCTTAAGGTCATTCCACAGCTGGTAACAGCAACGTGAAACATATTCTTGTCTTTGTCTTACTCGTATACATGAAACCAAACCGTGGTGCCCTTCAAGCTGTAATGCGTAGTTGCTAAAATTGCATAAGAAAATTTATCAGTTTCATTGTGTTCCAAACATAAACGCAAACCTTGCGGGTTTTCCACAATAATAAGTGGACCTACCTTTGTCGTCACGGAGCGTTGGTCACGTGGACTTCCCACTGGAGCTTGTGCGGTCACGTGATTTCGGAAAATAGAGTTTATTGTGTTAAAAAATGACGACTTTCCAACGTTGACGTGGCCCAGCAACAAAATCTTGGCGTGCTGTATGTCAATTTGACTAAGAGGTTTGTATTCTTTAATAGTTTCAAGAAGTTGGTGACGTGTTCTGTCAAAACAATTAACATCTTCAGAGAAAAACCACAGACAAACTCTGGCTTGAGCTAATTTATACAAATCTGCGGTAAGCGAAATGTCACCTCTTTACTTTCTAAAGGGCGACGTGTTAAACATATTGTGCATCGTCTTTTAACCGTTTCAGACGCCTTAAGGATTTCGTGGAAGGAATATCCGAGACCATGCATGCCGAAGGTCCATGGGCGTCGGAAGGATTTTTTCCAAGGGGGGGCACTAGGAGATTTTTCCAAAATTTTTTAGGGGGGACCAAAAGTAGTGAAATTTGTTTTTTCCCACTCGAAACTAAGAAAAGAACCTTTTTTTGCTGAAATTGTCAAAATCCACGGTGTCCTTGGCCTCCCCTGCACCCCCCCTTCCGACGCTCATGCGAAGGTATGCGTCATGTGCTGACGTTTAAAATGTCAACTTTGAGATGATCAAAGTGTTACTGTGGAGTGGTGACGGTTATATGAACCTACCCTTAGTGCATAGCTTTAAAAATACGCAGAGAAGCTTTTCCTAAGCAATTGAACCTAAATCAATTTCAACCCACTTATCTTAGATACAGCCGGGGTTTAGACAGTGAAGCAAACAATTGCTTTTAGAATCAAACCAAAGTTCCAAACTGTGACCTTTCTTTGCTTAACTACGTACTTCAAAGTGATCGAGAAAACGGGCTTAATTTGAAAGTAGAAGGTAATGTTGCTTAACGGGATGGTACAACTGATGCCACCGTGTGCTTGCAATTCAAGCGTGCGTGCAGAGAAAACTGCAATGTTTTGCATTGTTTATAGCAGGCGTCTCAAACTCAAATTACTTCGTGGGCCACATAAGGACTTACAAAGTAACCGCAGGCCGCATTATGACGCTGACGCAACAATAGCGGTACCCGGACTTAATTTTACATCTTATTTCCTGCGAAAGGTATAATGCCCTGTGGGCAAATCATTTCTAGACGTCTCTACGTTCTTATTTAATCAATTTTAGGCGTCTAAGGAATTTGTTCACTCGCTAGCTGAGCACTTTTAAACACCAGTGAATAAACTAACGTAAATGCTATTCATTTCATTCATTTTCATGCCCGATTTTCCTCAGGGAGGGTTGCGGGAGCAACATCCATAGAACAACTTGGAATACTTCCCGGTCAACAGCAATTTCAGTTAGTTCTGCTTCTTTCACACGAAAACGGGACCAAGCAGCAAGGTCGGAGATGCAGTTACTCCACCTAGGCCTTGGACGACATCTGGGTCGCTTGCCCGTGG
>JGI24021J15306_10010897_pt1 | contig 11303 bp, 7 predicted proteins | sample Ectturendosymbi1_FD_15306 | JGI IMG/M metagenome (IMG submission 15306)
GGTTCAAAAGTTGTGATGTAAGTTAGTAAAAATATTTGACTAATTAGCTAATTAGATAATTAATTAATTTGTTTATTTTAGATCATAACTTTTGGCATAAGTAAGGCTTGTAGTCGTAAATTATGGCCTTACGTAAATTTTGTTTTAATATTCTCTGCATAACTTTTGGCCCTGCATTTGCTTTCAGCGATTTTGATGTGGCTGGCTGTCTTGGGTTTGCGTTTGACGTCTTTGGCGTCACAGCATTGTCTTTTCTTGCGTCACAAAGCCTTATGGTTTTGAATTGCTAACATTGCCAAGTGTTGCTTCATTTTTTTGATTGAAGATGGATTAAGAATAATCCAAAACATCTCAAAATAAAACATGTATAGTTTTTTGAAGGCTTTTTCAGTGTTGATGAAACTGTTACTGTTAAGTCTATCCCAATTTTATGCTCCATTGTTTATTTTAGATCAAAACTTTTGATCCAGAAAAACTAAAAGTCGATCAAAGGCTTAAAAGACTCAGGCTTGAGCCTAGTTCCAATGAAAACTTCAGCGAAATACTTTGGCCTAGGGGTTGGCTCCTAGGCCAGGTAACATGAGCTAAACTGGCCCCAAAAACTACTTCACTTATGAAGTCATTCACAAAGAATCCGTAACCCCCAACCAAACATTTTTTTTCAGTGCAGACTAGAAGACTGGCCGATGCGTTTGAGCCATTGAACAGCTCTCTAGCGCAATCGGCATAGGAGCTACGGCNTTGGTAAGGCAACTAAAAAGTGCTGGTTTTAGGCCGAAATCTAGGTACGATACATTCNTANGCCAGCTCTCAAAGTGTTAGCTGTATAAATTGCAACAAACCTAAAATGTAAGACTGGAAACAGATGTACATATACATGATATACCACATCATACTGACAAGCAGTAACNTTAATAACTGTTTATCAACGGATCTATCCAATAATGCACAGTACCCAATAAGAGAGATNTGTTGGTTAGTTCTTCAAAAACTTTCAGAACAAGGGACTATGTGCATTATGAGCATAGATCTGCAGTGAGCTCACGCACAACAGATTAAAAGTGTTTTATAATATCCTGATATAAATATTAATATGAAAAGCTACATCTTATTAAAACATAATTTTATCAAGCAACTCAAACTTGAAATTTTTTAGACTAACCTTTTCACGCATTTCATTGCACTGCTGCATTACTGGTCCAATAACTGAACTACTTCTTGCAAGATGCAGTACTTCATTCTGTGCCAAACGCAAAGTTGCTTGTCCAACTTTGGCAGCACCATAGAACATGCATACTATGTCAGAAATCCGCTGCATCTTGACAGTACACAAAACTGTCACTAGACAATGCAGGTACTACAGCTTATTAGTGCGGTGACTGTCACTAGAACATCATGAGGCTTGAAGATACTAACAACAAACAAGAAACTTTGAAAACAATCCCTCAAATCAAAATCAGTAATCATGATTCAACATTTAAAGCCTTTTGACAAGAAACCACGTATCAAACCAAATCTGTCTCTACATGATAAAGAACTTTGCAAAATGCACATATTCAGCACGTGATCAAGTCTACAATACATGTTATGTTACTGAAACTAGTCAAAGAAAGCTCAATGTCTATTCATATATACATGGAAAATAAAACAAAAAAATGCCTTACATGCAATCACAACACAAAAAATTAATACAAGCAACATCACAGTTGTAAGCTAAGCACAAAGCCAGCAAGCAACTCCGTATGTAGAATACATTTGATTCAAAGACAATCCAATACGACTGATTCAAATGTTTTTACATTTACGATCAACTGCTTAAAATGTTTTGAAAACCATATTGTCCTGGCATGTAAGCTCAAGTAACTCCTCAGAACTGACAAAAAATCAGCCCTACACATCTTAGTATTCAACATACCACATATTTTAGTTAACATTGATAAAAAAAGGAACATTCCACACAGGTGATCACTGCATTACCCTGTACACAAATGGCATCAACGTCAAGTTAGTGATGGCAATGTTACTGCTGCACCTGCATGTACTTCAGTGTAAACTTAGAATAAAGATTTAGTACAGATCATCTCATGGCAGTTTAAGGGTCTATCTTACAAACACATTCCAATGTTCTTAGAAGTGTAGTAGATTTCATGGACCATGCAGTTTTGCATCCAAATTTTATTCTGGTGGTATAACACTACAATCAAGTAATTATCATATAACAGGGGTGGCCAAACTCAGCAGGGCTTTCCAAAAAATTTTATATTTCTATTTAATTTTTAATGCGAAGTTTAGAAATATTGTAAAATGGTACTGTGGTAGCTAGCGTGCCATACAGTATTACTTTTGCAAGTGGTTCCATAAAGAATTATGATGTCACCCAAGCGTAGATTGCAAATAAATTTGTGTTTTTAGATTTATATTTTGCGGCTTTGTAATTTGGGTTATACGGTATGCGGTTCATACATAAGGCAGGTTTGGCCACCCCTCTTCTATAATATTACATCCACCAGTATAAAATTTTTACAATTAATGATTTGCAAAAAGTTTTAACCCTTTAACGGCTGTGATTAGCAGGCCCATTTTTGGCCAAAAATTGCCAGCCGCTAGAGCTAGAGAGCTGTTCAAACCCTTTAATCATTCAACAAGTCTTCTAGTTGAGATCGAAAAAAACGTTTTTCGTTTTCGGTTTGGCGTTTTCTGGAGGTGACGTCACAGTGAGGGCATGATCTCAAATTTTTGGCCACCTTTACCTGGCCCTGGGCCCTAACCTATTCACCTTTTGAATCAAAGTTTTCTTGAAAAATAAGCCAAAATCTGCTTTCTATAGAGCCCTTGATTGACCTGCTACCATATCTGTAGCCAAAATTATGGGTTAAAAACCCAGTTTTTGACAAAATTCAAAAAGTTTCAAAAAAGGCAAATTTTTCCCTGTTAGGGTAAACTTTGGCCAGCTATAACTCGGCAGCAGATTGAGCTAGAGAGCTGTTCAAACCCTGTAATGACTGGTGGCGTCGTGTAGCTTAGAATAAAAAAAAATTTTTTGATTTGGGTGGGGGTTTTGGGCCACTGGGATCATGACAAGGGTATGTTTTTTGGTTAATTTTATGATGTCATTATCCGATCCAACGCGCCAATATTTTGACTCGCAATATTTTTGTTTCTAAGCGAGAATACGCGTTTTTAGAGCCCTTGATTGAGTTTCTAGCATTTCTGCTTCAAAAGCTATGCCAAAAATATTCCAAATATGACAGGAAACTCCCAGGGGATTAGCAGGGATTTCCCTAATTAATATTCTACCATTTTTGCTGTAACTTATGAACCAGAAACGCTAGAATGTCCATCAAACCCTCTAAAAGCTCGTACTATAACCTAGAATGCATTTAAATCTCGTACGGTTTCGCGCCAGTGATTGGGCTTGATTTTTTACTCCCACGGGACGCTGATGTCATGGATTGTTTTGACAGACCTGTCAAAACATGTGAAAACATCCTGTGGTTTTGTAAGCATGGCTAGAAAGGTTGAAATCGTACGGTGAAAATTGTGTTTTTCAGTCTTTCCTGATTCAGAGCGGATTTGAACAGCTCTCTAGCTCGATCCGCAGNCAAGTGTTGTCCATATAGAGAAAGGGAGTGTTCCAACCCAAATTAGGGTTTGTGGATGCAAAAATTTTTACCAATTTTTGTTTTTTTATCCATAATATTGGCTACAGATATGCTAGAAAGCCATTCAAGAGCTCTAAAGACTTTTTGCTTAGTTTCNGAAAAAAACTTGAGCCAAAAGAATGGGTCAATGGGTTGGGGCCCAGGGNCAGGTAAAAGTGGCCAAAAAAATACAAAAATACCTCCACTTATGACGTTCCCCCCAGCAAACACCAAACCAAAANNAAAATAAATTTTTTTGGATGTCAACTAGAAGACTTGCTGAATCCGTAAAGGGTTTGAACAGCTCTCTACATCTAGCGGCTGGCAATTTATGGCCAAAAAAGGGCGAGCCAATACATTGGCTCACACGGTCATTAAAGGGTTAAACAAATCAGCACTTCATGGCATGTATACCATTTTGGGAGTGTAATAACTGAATATACCGTATTTACTCAAGTGTAACGCGCAAAATTGTATACCAAAGACAGCAACGCAAAGTTCGATGCGCATTATAAACGAGGTCTTAGATTTTTATGCCTTTGCGCCAAAGGGCACATGAGTTCACGTGCACATAATAAACAAGTCATACGCAAGAGAACGCGCAAGTATGGTATATTTCGTATACCCTGTTTCAGCAAAGCACAGGGGTGCAAAAACCTGGTCGTGCACTCGTACTGCGCAAATAAAAATTTGGTCGAAAAAAAGAACTTTAAGCCTTCGTTACAACATGCCAGCGCGCCTAATTTTCACTCCCGCTATGTCTGTGTTGCACGACGTTGGGTAGCTTTGGAAAGCGGCTGCGCTTTTCTAGATTTTGATGAGTCGTTGCGCGATGCATGACCTTGATGTAGAATGAGGCCCTAGTTCTTTTTGTATACCAGAGCTTCTGTCAAATTAGACAGTGCTTCCTAAAACCAGCGTGTTAGCATTTTACCATGTGGTATCTGTGGATACAATGCGCTGTAGATAAACTTCCCTGTTTGCAGTTTCAGTGCTACTTAGGATCTACGATGTAATAATACAAAATGTTGCAACATAAAGGTGACATACCGTATGTTGTCAATAAATGTTTTGTCATACTCGCACGCTTTCAACAGCATTTATCACTTACAATCCTTGGTCTGAGCTGAGAAAAAGTGAAAAAATATGTATACCAACTTTCAATCAAAAAATTAAGGGTGCGCGTTATACACGAGTTTGCGTTATACTGGAATAAATAATGTAGTGTCCTTAAAAAACTTTCAGTGTAACAACATCAACTCTAGCACACAGTTTAACTTTGAAATAAATCGATCACCTAAGGCAGTGGTTTTCAAATGCGAGTAAGTGTACCTCTTGGGGTATGAAGTTCTTCCAAAAGGTGCACAAATTTTTGTCTTAATGCAATTTTAATGTAAAAGCATACTGTAGGTACATTCGCAATTATTGTGCTCATAATTACAGTCAAGAGGTACTTGATAGACAAAATATTGACTTAGCCTAAGGGTACATAATTTGAAAAAGGTTGAGAATTCACTGATCTAAAGTTATCAACCTCCATGTTTCTTAAGTTTTCAGTTACTGATACTTTAGTAAAACTTTGCTCTTAGGTTTCTGTTTAAATCAATAATTTCATCAACATATGAAAGTTAAAAATGAGTTTTTTAGAATTTACTAAAACATAAATGCAAAACTTGAACATCTTGCTTTTTTCAACAGCCACACAGCACATTAAACTTACACTGCATACTCATTCCTAATTTTTTTTCCTTGACTTTAATTTTTAATTGATACAAAAAAGCAAGCACAACTTTTAAAAAACAAGCATTCTTTAACATAAATAGGCTTGTGTGTGCAGGTAAATCGGCCATCTCCAAATTTAACAGCATAAAAGTAACAAACTCTACAACATAAGCCAAGTATGGTTGTTAACTTTNAGATTTGTAGACATCAATTTCACTTTTGTTGAAAATGAAACAAAATCAGGTCTAATTGTTTTGGATCACAGTTAAGTATTCCTGCACTGGAAGTTGTTCATCACTTCACACTGTGAATTATAGCTTCATAATGTTCATCAAAGTTAGCTAGACCATGGCCAACAGAAAAATGTGGTTTCTTTCTCTGTTGCAACCACAGTGTATTAAAACTGGATTCAGTCCAGTTACTTGTAAAATCTGTTTCTAACTTTGATTGATTCTTGTTTTGAAACTTGTTCTTCCCAATAATATTGTTTTTTGGTTGCATTTTCAAATTACCATGACACCGATGGGAAATACCAACAGATCCGCTAAATACTTCAGTGTCTACAAACTTGCTTTTAATAAAATTACTGGCCACATTTGATCTTCTTTCATCATCACTTACAACAGACAATACAGGAACTACAACCTGAGGCAGATTATCGTGAACTGATAGACTCTGATTGACTGGAAAGATTTTTATAGAGGTAGATGCTTGCAGAGTTGCCAAAGATGCAGCTGACACTAGAATGAGACCAACATATGCCAAAAGGCAAGCACATAAAAACTCACAAAGCAATTCAGCATGAATTATGAGCCTCTGCAAAACATCACTGGATTGCAAAAGACAGAAACAGTCAGTATATGAACACCATCCCCTAGAAACTGTCTCATTAACAGCAACTTGTTTCTCCATGTCATAAAGCATTCTCAGAAATTCACGCTGCCGAACAAATAAATGCCAATCAATAGCTTGCAGAAATTCAGCTTCAAGTTCATTAATATGTTCAACATCCACCAAGCCAGAAGCAGCCCATTCTTCATTGAAAACTTCATCTTCAACACCTTCGTCATGCAAATACTTCGAAGCTATCATCATAGAAATAAGAAACAACTCAGATGATGGTATCCTTTGAAGATAGTCTGGATTGTAATTTGCAAGGCGTTCAATATAAATGATACCTAATATCAATGAGCATGGAGACACACAGGCATCCCTAGCAACTCTGGCTGCATATCTATGTCCCAATTTTCCAAATGATGAAGGTGCAGCTTTACGGAATTTTTCCACAGCATCTCTGGTGATTGGAAATGAAAGTGTGTCCTTCATGGGATTTTTGTGTGGAGCATAATACAAAGATTTTTTGATTCTATTTGATAAGCTGTCTTCTTCCAATACTATTGTATTCTCAGACTCAGACACATCTTGAATTAACAAGCTTTTTTCCATGATAAGATTGGCACAAATTATTGACTAAATTATTGTTATGACCAATTGGCTAAAGACTTAAAACAAAACACAAGTAGGTTATGTGCTGTGTATTTTAAAGTCAATTTGGCAACAGCAATAAAAAACTGATGCAAATCAAAATCGTTCAAAACTATTTTGTCAATTATCAAAATGAATATCTGATAATTATAGAAAGATCTAAATTATCTTTTGCACCTTTCTACTATGTGGCAGTATCTACACAAGAACTACACCCCCTTCCTTGTGCACTTACCCAAGGCAAATTAAGATCAAGCTTGTTCATAATACTGCTTATAATGCAGAAAACGATGCAATGATTAGGATTTGCACATATCTCTTTTCAAGCAACTAGTCTCCACAAAAACAGTGAAGTTGAATCAGTGAGCATATTTTTTTAATCAGAAATCAATTTCATGTTACAGTATACATTCACAGTCCTGAAATCTGAAAGCAATACAGTAGAACAATGCATTGATCCCATATGAATGCTTTCATTGAAAACTGGAAAACTATCTAATGCTAATCATTAATGTACTAAAAATTGTCAATACAAAAAATACATGAAACAGAAAATATAAAATTTGTTTGAGTATTACAATGAAAATCTACCAGCCACCTTCTTTAAGTACGTTTCCAAATTGGACCGAAACATGAATATAAAACTAGGCTCAGTAAAAAGCTTAAGTACTTCCTGCCTACTTTTAATCTGAAAAAGACCTAGAAACATCTCAGAGTGCCCTAAAATCTGATCCCAAATCACCTAAAGTATCATCTTACACAAGCATTTTTTGGTAATGTATTTATCAGCATTTTCTGGGGACGTTTAGGCTGATACGACAAGTTGGCAGTATTCCCTCTAAGATTTTGATAACTCGGCTGGTGTCCAAAAAGTGCCGTCAAGATAAAAAGAAACTTTGGCGTCCTTTATAAATTTTCCAAAAATGTGTCCATTTTCAACGAAAATACATTTTATCAACCATTTTTGGAGAATGACCAAAAAACAAAGAAATGGTCTTCACGGAAAACTTCCAAAATGCGTCTGAACTTCACGGCAAACAGCTTCATTCATGGACACACAGAATGTGAAAATGCAGCCAGAACTTTTTCTGTAAACCTTGGAAGCGGAGGACTTCCAAAATGCGTCTGAACTTCACAGCAAACAGAAACAGCTTCTTTTTTGAACACATCAATCGTGAAAATGCATCTAGGACTTTTTTGCGTAACTTGCAAGCGGAGAACTTTCAAAATGCGTCTTAACTTCATGGCAAACTGCTTCGTTCATGGACACATAAATCGTGAAAATGCACCCCCCCAGACGTTTCTCTGTAAAACTTGCACGCACAGAACTTCATAAGTATGTCTAAACTTCACAGCAAACAGCTTCGTTTTTGGATGTATAAATAGTGAAAATGTCCCTAAAACTTGCAAGGTGAAAATTTTCATAATGCATCTTGAACTTCACAATAAATAGAATGGATTTGGATGCAAATATCTTGAAAACTCGGCCAGAACTTTTTTTGTAAAATTTGCAAGCAGAGAACTTCACAAATATGTCTGAACTTCACAGCAAGCAGCTTCATTTTTGGACGCATAAGTTGTGAAAATGTGCCCAGAACTTTTTTGGAAACCTTGCAAGCGGAGAACTTCCAATATGCGTCTGAACTTCACATCAAACAGCTTTGTTTTGGTCACAAATATCTTGAAAACGCACCCAGAACATTTCTGCACACCTTTGCAGCAGAGAACTTACAAAATGCTTTTGAACTTCACAGCAAATGGCCACGTTTTTGGATGCACAAATTGTGAAAATGTGCCCAGAACAATTTTCATAAACCTTGCAACGCGAAAACTTCCAAAACGCGTCTGAACTTTACAGGAAACATCTTCATTTTCGGACGCATAAATCGTGAAAACGCGCCCAGAATTTTTTTTACAAAACTTGCAAGGCTAAAACTTCCAAACTGCGTCTGAACTCTACAGCCAACAGCTTCATTTCTGGATGCAAATTTCTTGAATATGTGCCCAGAACTTTTTTGGAAACCTTGCAAGCGGAGAACTTCCGAAATGCATCTAAACTTCACGGCACACAGCTTCNTTTTGAACCCATAAATAATGAAAATGCACCCAGATNTTTTTCTGTGAAACTTGCAAACAGAAACTTCCAAAATGTGTCTGAACTTCACAGCAAACAGTTATGTTTTTGAACACATGAATCGTGAAAATGCGCCCAGGACTTTTTTGTGTAACTTGCAAGTGGAGAACTTTCAAAATGCGTCCGAACTTCATGCCAAACAGCTGCGTTCATGGACACATAAATCGTGAAAATGCACCCATACGTTTTTCTGTAAAACTTGCAAGCACAGACCTTCAAAAATATGTCTGAACTTCACAGCAAACAGCTTCGTTTTTGGACGTACAAATAGTGAGCCATTCTTACTAAATTCAATATATATAAACAATAAAATAGCACAATTAGAGCAGTTAAGCCAGGTAATCACCAAACTTTCATTGTGCCACTGCTAAAAAAATGTCTGTTTCTTACTAAGGTTACGGTTTTTGACTACATAACTGATTATTTGACAAAATAAAAATAATGTCATCTTAAGTATGTATCAGGTAATTCCACATGGGTGAATTTCAAGCAAAATCAACTATGTATGTGTATGTGAAATATGATTTATGTCTGTATCATATCAGATAGGATCTCTGGATCATGCAACTCTGGATTTTAAATTGAATGGAATTATGAAGAAAATCAACCAGACAAAAGGATCATAATCAGTAGTTACAATTAAGAAACAAGAACGAGTTACTGCTAAGCAAATTATAAATCAGATTACACTTTACATTTCATAATAGAAACGGTCATTTTCCTGACCATGAAAATAACAAATGTAAATTTGTTATTTTTTGTTTAAAATTCAAAAATTTTGAAAATTATTAATAATAATAAAAACTAACTCTTTTCTCATTTTTTACATTTTCAACATGTTTTTAATCTTTTCAAAAATTTTGGTAGAGGGATTAAATATACTTAAAAACTGTATTGTTAAACATTCATTAAATTATTTGTTTTAATTTTTTTAATAAATGGATATATACTAGTATATAAAGCAGGGTTTTTTACGCTGTTTCAAGGACCCGATTCGGGTCCCTAGATTTGAAAACTGGGTCCCTAGAATCAGAGAAAATTATCATCGGGTCCCTATAGGTTCATACAGGGTACCTAACATTTTCCTTAAAAAAAACTTCATAAAGGTATAATTTTTATGACTATTCATCCACCTCACATGACAGTTCAAATAAAATGTTGAATTTGTTACTCAAGTGGCACTGACGTTGTAGCGTAGCAAATGTGTTTGAGGTCTGCTGTGCTAAAGGTTTTCAGTTAGCTCTCACCTCAGCGGCTTTTTTTTGGTAATAGTGGAGTGGTTGCACGTTTCAATTCATAAGACCACTTTTTCTTTTTGAAAACAACCTCCAGCTTAAGGGTGGTACCCCCAAGCGGGATATACATACAGTTGCTTTCTAAATCAACCCCTATGCTAATGCTATTGGTACAAGCAGTTGCTTTATAAATCAACTCCCTACGCTGGAAGTACAAACAGTTGCTTTCTAAATAAATCAACTCCCTATGCTGGAGGTACAAACAGTTGCTTTCTAAATTAACCCGTACGCTGGTGTTACATCACTACACTAGTAGTGGAACAACCCTATGCTGGTGGCACTGACACTGCTGACGAGTCTTCAATGGTTTTGGGTTCACCTTTCACCTTGGCACCTTACATTTTTGTAGCAGTGACTAGTTGCACATTTTAATTCGTGGGACTAGTTTTTCTTTAGGAAGTGACTATGGATATGCCTGGCCTAACGCAATTCAAATAAAAGGGTCAGTTTGTCATTCAAATGGTGTGGATCTCGTAGCCTAGGGGTTATGTATTACAGCTGCTATGGCAATGGTTTTCGGTTCGACTCTCATCTGATCGACTTTCGTTTTTTTTCTTTACTTTTCTCCTGAATGACCAATAAGAAGCTGCAGCAAACAGTGCTTTTCTCCTGAATGACCAATAAGAACCTGCAGCAAGATCACTGCAGTTCTATTGCTATGCACTGATGATGATAACAGTAGTTATCGAAACGTTTGCAATATATGTCATTTGTATCGTTTACTTTGGCCATGATATTCATTATAAGGCTATTCCGCACTTCCGCTTTTCGTGTACCAAAGTTTCTTTACTTTGTTTCAGGCTTATGTGTTACCTTCAGGGGTTAGCGTTAGGTTAGCATGAGGTTAAGGTTCTAGGTACTAAGGTGAGCATCAGGTTAGGGTTAGGTTAGGATTAAGGACCAGAGTAAAGCTAGCCGTCAGTTCGCCCAGCCGTCACTTCTGCGATTGGGCGAAAAAAAAGCCAAAACAAAAACGACAATATAAACCAAAAAAAACTCAAAAAAAAACATATTATGGTAAAATCA
>JGI24021J15306_10010900_pt1 | contig 11303 bp, 11 predicted proteins | sample Ectturendosymbi1_FD_15306 | JGI IMG/M metagenome (IMG submission 15306)
AACACCGTTTCTGTAATGTGCGCTGATGTATAGCTAGCCACTTTTTGTGTTCTTGTGTCTGTGATATGGACCATGAGTCCGCAATAAAATATCATTATTATATGAAGAGCGGAGAAATATACAATTTTGAGAAAGTATATAATACAATTGTTTTAATTTATAGTAGTACGCACACAATATTAATATCAACATAACACAGAATCAGATGGTGGTGGGCAAACAGTGGGTGAAGAATTGAGGTATGTACAGCCACAGATGGATTGGCACTGGGCAGTTGAACTGAAGCAAGCACATGGTGAAGGAAGTGAACAGCAATAATGGTCATGAGCGATGAGGCACAGACAGAAAGCAATGCAATTAGTAACATGTCATTTCATTGCAACAAGTATCAAGGGCAGAAGATAAAGTTTGTGCACACAAATTCTGAAATTGTGAAGAAAAAGAAATTAACTCATGGACCATAATGGGGTGAGTTCCAAAGGCAAGTTATCTCTTCAATTGATGATGTTATCACCAGGGAAGATGGGGAGGGTGAATTGTGCACTAGACCCATAAACTTTGACAGGCTGTATATGATGATGTGGTAGTGATGTCATCACTAAAATTGTTGTGTGACCTTCTCTCACCACCATCTTCAATTGATGATGTCATCACCTGGGAAGATGAGGAGGGTGAATTGTACAATAGACTGGTTTTTGTTACCATTTCACACAGCTTACCAGTAAGTTCGGCTTACAATCAAGGCCGGCTTACATTTTTTTCTTGACCTATTGAAAGGTCTAGATCAGTGTTCTTCAACCTATTTGTCATCGTGGAACCCCTGATATACTTTTGCGTTTGTCATGGAACCCCCATTAACAAAAATTTAAAAAACATGAATTACGTAAGAAAATCGAATTTTTCATTATTAGACACTTCAACAAGAAAACAGTTATTACAGAAGTTAAAAAGCAAGAAATTTAATGACTCAGTTGTTCTTGCATTTTTGGAATGTACCTGCTACATTCAGAATTTGACAAAAATATCTGTATCTCAAATATGTGTCGTCACATTTTCTAACTTTGGAAACTGAATTGCATTTGATCTGCTTCAGATTAGGTGCCTCTTTTATGTTTGAACTACATTGCTCATTACCGTCCACACTTTCGCTGTTGCTATTAATATTATTTCGCTTCACATAGGAAAATAATATTCCATATTACTTCATCAGGCTTGACTGAAATAGTAAAAAATTATATTTTACACTGTGTTTAGGATGAGCAGCAGTTGTACTCTGTGGTCTACTCAACTTTCTACTGCTCCAATGTACAGTGCTATGAACTGTACATCGGCAACAACATCATANAACTATGATGCAAAAATAACGTTTTTAATTGCACAACAATGAACAACAAGTGACGCAACAACTATTTCTTGTTCCACTGTTTGTGCTCAACCTTCTGTACAATTAATTCAGTAACTGGCCTACTTGGAGTCTGAATGCAACATGGTGATCTAAAAATGTCATAATGATAATCAACATACTGAAGTGAGAAATCATTTCCCTAAAAAGAGGAACCTTCACGGAACCCCACTGTTTTGCAGAACCCTAGGGTTCTGCGGAAACCTGTTGAAGAAGACTAGAGCACTGGTCTGGATTATGCTCAACCTTCACTTTCTGTGTTTTTTTGACCGAACTCTCTTTTCACATTGTTTTTCTGTTCAGCATCACATGCACGCTCCGTCGTAGTCTGAGCGATTATGTTGAACAGCAGGCAGTTGTAGTGGTGAAGCATCATCACCAGACTTTCAAATTAAATGGGAAATGTGCTAGTACGTGAAATTATTTCAGTGGCTTCAAGGTAACCTATGCTCATTGCTCAAGGGCAGCTTACATTAAGTTTTTAACACCATTTCATCTGGATTACAATCAAGGGTGGCTGACATTTCAACAGATACGGTGCTTTCAATGTGATTGTAATCAATTACATTTTGATTTTGTTTATTCATAATCATAATTGAGCATGTGGTGGCAAGTACTCATAATCTATTACATTTGTGATGTAATTGTCCCATGTTTGCAGGTCACCATCATTTTTTCATAGGCTATGAACTTGTAGCATTGTGAATTAAGAAAACAATTAGTTTTCATAAACTTTGTATTGTTGTAGATTTGTATACTTTCTAAATGTAGACGGACTTTTGATTTGATAAAATACTGCATGTAAATCATGAAAATACTTACCTAGTCATAAATTGCTGTGTTTGCAATGCAATGCATTAATTTATTTTTTAAATGGCTTATGAGAAGTCTGTCATAGATGAAGCCAATCGCCATCTTAAAGCTCTCAGTCAGAGGGTGTCTACGTTAGAGAATACAGTCCAAGAACAAGCAAAGCAACTGATTTTGAAAGACAAAGGTCACCAGGTAATTGTAACTAGGCACATTTAAAGCTAACTTCTGATTCTTTTAGTCTGACTTGTGCTACAGGATCACAGTTTTAAAAATGAATTGCTAGATATTGTTTAAGTTACAGTTATGTATTATAGGCACTATGAAGCATTTATATCTTTTTGATGTTTTATTTGCATGGAAACAGCTATGAGTTACTAATGCGTGACTTGAAGAAATTAGAAAATTTGTTACAGTGTAAATTATATGGTTTTACTAAAAAGATGCGGGTGGTTCATAAAAACAAGCAGCTGCATGAAAATCATGTTAGGATGCAAGTGCTAAAATCCAGACGCAAGATCATTGAAAGATCACATGCTTGCAAATGCTGCTATCAAGCATATGTTGATATGAGCAGAAAATCAATATTTTTTATGGTTAGTGAAATGTGTAAAACACTCCATTTTTTAAATTTGTGTGATTATGAAGATCAATAAAATTGCTTATTGTTAACCATGTGGTAGTAGCCCAATTTTGATTCAGTTCTGTCCCCTGTGAACAGGGGCTGCTAGATTTACCTCTTTTCTTACACTTCACTCCAGTTTCTCCATCTTGCTTGATTAAGGGCATTTTCCTTCCACAACCTAATCCCTCCAATCTCCTCTTCTCGTTGCAAAAAAACACCATTCCATGTTTGCCCTGACTAAGATAGTTATCAAAACGTTGGCCAGTCTTTCAACCTGTTTTTATGTTTTAACACCAGTAGACCCTGATTATTCATGCTTTTTCATTTGCACAACCTGTGGCTGCTTTTTTCTGTGAGTAAATTGTAGGGTTGTATGCTGCTGATGCTTAATGCTCAGAAATATTCTGTGTTGATTTTTTTGATTTGCAAGTAAAAATCACAATGACCTGAAAATATGCTGGGTTGATTGCTTGGTTAGTTCTGCAAACAAGCTCAGAGGTGCCTTTAAACAGTGCTAAACTACATTGAGTTTGTGTAGCATTGAACTGCACTAAAATACTTTTTTTGTTGAAGCATGCTCAACTCCATTAAAAACCTTGATTTTGTACATTGTGCCAATTGCCAACTTTGGAACAGGTGTAACAGTGTGGTGTTAAAGACTGAGCATTACAGAACTTTCCCCCAAAGTTAGCATTTATCAACATTAACATAATCATTTGGTCAAAATATTTGCCTTGATTTGAAACAACTTGAAAACATTTATTTATTTTTATCCACTCAGTTTAATTAATGATTTTTATTTGTGTAGGTTGCAATTTTGGTCAGCTGCTATTTGCTTAGAAATCCATATTAAACTAGTTAACAATGGCATTAGTTGCTTGCCCAAATATATTTGGCTTAGTGCAGTGTTGGTTTCCACATTTGCAGAAATATTCTTTTTACATGTGATTGCAAACTTGCTGAAGAAAAAGCTGTATTTACCAGGTCCTATATTATAACAATGAGTTTAAGCCAGTGGTTCTTAACCTTTTCTCCACCACGCACCCTTAACTGATTTTCCTTTGATTCATGCCCCCTTACTTTAAGTTGTACTGTAGAAACAAATGAATTTCTTGGTAAATTTATTTAATTTTAAGGTTTTGTAACAGACACGAAGTCCATAGAGTGCACACACACACGTCTGCACAATGCAGATTGATAAAAACAGACAAAGCAGAATGATTAATAGTGAGTTTGGAGGTAGAACAGCAGGGTTACTGACACTTTCTTAACACTTGTTTGCTAACCCGTCACACTCGGTACAATACTACATCTAGAGTAGGACACTTAGTCCAACCCTGATCTAGGCCAGGTGAAGTATGAAAGTATTGTGGCATGCACACGCCCTCAAAACAATGTAACGTCCAAGCACTCAGTCACAAAGTAAAATGCAGCTGTAGTGTTGAAAGAATAAAGATGAATATCAACAATCTGATGGTATCAAAGCGAACAACCATACATTGTTAGACTTTCTGCATCGTTCAAGAAAGGTGTAGGCCTACATATTTTTTCACAGTAAGGCCTCAAAAAGTTGAAATGTTGTATTGAACCGGATGACTACTAACACTCGCTCACCATGGCAGGTTGTAAAGAGCCCTGCACCCAAAATTGTAGGTCACTGATTACTTAACAATTTTTGGCCAATATTTGGTGCAACATGATTTTGCAGCATTAGATGTAAAATGCTTTCTTTTAAGCAACATTGCGCAATATTTACGGACACTCACAGATATGCATTCTCCCACTCCAGCGTGCATGCTTGATGCGTTGCAGTTGCTTGTTTTAGACTTAGCGAACTTTGCAAATTCTTTGTTTTATTCACTCAGCATAGCTTTGCAACCGCACACTACTTTGTGTGAATACAGCTTCCTCCGAATCATTGTATATCGGTTTAAACCAGTCGTTCCCAAGCTTTTTTGATGCATTCCTCCCTTCGCTCATTTTGGAAGTTTTCATTCCTCCCCTGTTCAGGTGTATAGGCTTGTATTCAGGCCCATAGCCAGGTTTTAAGGCCTGGGGGCCAAAATAAATTTTTAGGGGGAAAGATGTGTTTTTATTATATGTTTTTTAAAACAAACTTCTCTGGACAAAACAAAATTTCAAAATTTGGGGGGCACTGCCCCCGAATGCCCCCCGTGGTTACGGGCCTGCTTTTGTTGACTACAACTGGAACAATGGTCTTTATTGGTGAAATGACAATAACTTGATTAATAAAAATGAAAAAAGACAGTTTGTCAAATAATGGCACTAAAGTTTGTCAACCAAAACGTGTAACAGTCCACTGAATAACTTACAAATATAAAGTGATATAACTGATTGAAAGAACCAGTGTCAACTTAAAAAAGAAGTGCAACACTTACAATGAATAAGTAACTTAACTATAAAGTGGAAATTTCTCCCCGGTTGGACACCACTGGTTTAAACGCTATGACCGCGTTTTCGCATATGATTCCAAAATCTCAAGCCAAAACCATTCATACGTGAAAAATATAGTACGGTTAATCGCATAAACCGGATATTCCAACAAAAATGTCATTGTTATTGGTAGACTGAAACACTTACTCAGCGCCGCTTAGTGTGAGTGAAAGACACGGTTCCGAGATTAAACAGCTGAGTGTCGCCATTGGGATTTGCCAGAAAGCAAAGTTACTATCTTTCTTTGGCCGAGACGTCGACATCGTATTGTGGTAGCTGCCAAGCCTCATTAAAAAACTTAATGAGTGTGGCTCAAGTGCAGTTGAATCGTCATAAATATACATTGCCGCATCACAGAAGAACACAGCGGGAGTTCTGTAGAAAATTAGCATCATGCTGGTGTACGGCTGCATTGCATGAAGCTCATCGAATTACAAAAAGCCATAGCGGTATCCCACGCTGCGTGGAGCTGTGCAAAGTGTATGTATTCACGTTTATGTGGAATTAGGAGAGCCGCTCAGCGATGCAGCTGGGTACCTTGAAATTCTATGTGCATCATGCTGTTTTCAAATGCGAGAACGGCACAGATGTTATAGTTGAAGGGAATTGGTATGCCGAATAAACAGTCCCCTAGTTGCGCCCCTGAATGCGTGTATGCAGGCTCGAATTGGGCCTGTAAAATTTCAAGAAACTTTACCCCGGCTTTTCTGCCGGAACTAAACCAAATAACATGTAGCGGCGTAAAATTAGCACTGGCGTAATGTTTGGAAGGGACACATTTCCGTTCAAAAACTTTCCATATCGTGGAGCATGTAATTAATCAACACATAATCCTATATGTTTGTTTGCTTACTAGGAAGAATTGCAAGCCCTTTGCAGCAGAAAAGATTCTGAAATATCACAATTAAAAACCTGGCTAGAAGGGACACAAGCTGAAATTCGAAGAATGAAAGCAAAAGAAAAGGAACAAGAGATGGTGATGTCTCAATTAAGACATAGATGCAACATACTTAAAGAAGCCTCAAAGTAACTATTTACCTCAAGGATTTGTTAAGTTAATCTGCATAAGTGAAGTGTTTTTGGAAGTGAGATTCTTAGCGTAACAAAACGATATATTGTGTTTATGTAAAGTCCTGTTTGGCTGGGCTGAATACACGGTGCAGATGTGTAGACAACTTTATCGCATGCGTGAGGGAGTGTAACCATGCAGTTCATGTGTTCTGCTCGGATTTTCATGTTCGGATAACTCCGTCGTTGACAGAGCGAGGCAGTGCCCACTCCTCAAGACTGCATGCTTATGTTATTGCAGATATTGTTCCAGTTTAGAAGGCTTGCTCACTACTCTTGTGGAAGGAGAAAGACTTTGCAACCTTGATCATGAAAACCTGGCAAAGCGTCAGTTCAACGAAAGTACCTATGGTGGCACTTCGCTTTTTCTATCTCCAAGTACAGGCACTGAAAACACTGCCTCCAACGCTGGAAACTCACAGGCTAATGATAGCCAATTTGTCGCATCTGTCAATGGCAAAGATTTGGTTACAGGTGCAGAAACGGTTGCAAACGGTTCTCGTTTTTCCATAACAGAAGACTGCGATCCGTAGCTGGATAAGACGCAAACAAACAGACCTGATAAAAGCTTGCAGGTTTTGCGCCCAGCGCAGCACAGGATCGATCATGGCCTAGTGAAATTGTACATTGAAGTGCCATGTCAGTAAATACCAAAAAAGGTGTTTGGGTTTTGGGAAATAAAAGGGATTTGTATGCAGCACGAAAACTGAAAAACATTGTCGACGTGGCTGACGTACCAACCGTCGCCTTGACTTAGCAAACGGCTCGGGAATATCTCAACTGCTTTGCTGCTTCTCTGTCAGCATTTTTTGCGAGCATATGTTGTGCCAGTTATAAAAAAGATGACATCAAGATAGTGATCACTGTAGCTCACTGACGCCTGTTGCAGTTCCACAGCAAGAAAACCACAACGAATATAATTAATCAATACACTTTGCTGATATTATTAGAAACTTGCGATTGACACATGGTTGGCTGGAATATTATGGGACGCAGCATTGTACTGCGGCGAAATGAAGTGCTTAGTAAGACTGGCCTCTTAGGTTCACATTGTGCCAAAAACAAAAAGACCCATATTTCCGCGCACCACACTAAAAGAACAGTGCAGGTCGTGTAGCACTACGGGTTGCATAGGAATGAATTTGATTCAAGGGAGTAAAGAGTCGCTTAAAATTGTCAGGTGGGTTGCCGCCTGCCGGAGTGAATTTTATGCATCAACTAACATTATTTTTTTGTGTAACACATTCAACCGTCGAAGGCTATTCTTCCCAACTCCACCCCAAGCTCCGTTGCATATTGAAAATACTGTAGACGATGCTAAAATAAGGGGATTTGAGTGCTCTTTCGATTACATAGTGTCTAATTCTATAGAAAATTCCAACACTACGCGAGATAGTTTTCTCAAGGTTGGTAATGTGTCTGTCCAAGTAAGTTTATCATCAATGTACACCCCCCAGGTATTTAGTGGAACTTGCTTGGGATATAGTTTCATCATTAATTTTTACGGTAAAGTCATGATGTCGCTTGCTGCTGGGACATATAAGAATGTACGAAATTTTTGAATAATTACGGGACTATTTTTTGCAATTCTATACTATTTCTGGTTGAAATAGACAAAACAGTACCATCAGAAAAAGGAGTAGAGCTGAACGCAGATGCTTTTGGTAAATCGTTGACATATAGAGCAAAAAGAAAGGGTTCAAATGGTAACCCTTGGGGTACTCCATGGGTTATTTTAAGCATATATGATCTGTATAGTCCTTCACTACGGTGTACGTCCCTGCAAGTGACTAGCCAATAGCTTGCAAGTGACTAGCCAATAGCTGACGTCCCTGCAAGTGACTAGCCAATAGCTTAAGGCAGGTCTCCAAACTGTTTTGTGCGAGGGCCACATGAGCTATTACGCAATAGTTCGAGGGCCGGACTTCTTACGTAACGTGAGTGTTTCGGGAAAGGTTGCATTCTACCAAATCAACGCATTATTCGTTAATTTATAATTTTTTAATCATTGACTAAACTGCTTCGCGGGCCGGATGAAATGGCTTCGCGGGCCGTAGTTTGAGACCCCTGGTTTAAGGGGTAAGCTTCTAATCCCGTAAAAGGTGTCCAGTTTCCACAGCAGCATATATCATGATGTCTGGTATTAAACGCTTTTGACAAATCACAGAAAAAAGCACATGTTATTAGACCATCCTCAACACTCTGCAACAACCAAACACATACCCGTACTGATGTGTTATGCTTAGCGTTTTTGTGTTGCTATGTTCTGCTAAACCAGCTATGTCCAACTCAAATGCCTTACTGGGCCAAAAATCATGTCGCTATCTTAACCAGGGCCGCACATTTAATGACATTAATGAGGGCCGCACATTGAATGACGTGCTGATATCTGAGCAAACTAAATTTAGCTGAAGTTAATGTAGTGAAAGCTTTCGAATCCTACCTGCAATGGTAACGGACGTGATAAAGCGGCACTGAGGACCACCTGCATTAAAAATGTCAAATTCAAGATGTTATCAATTCAATATAAGGACAGGTTGTCAGTACGTAGGATACTTCTACTACAGCGAAAACCCAAACTGGGCCGCGCGGGTTGGACATAGCTGTGCTAAACCCTGTGATATGCTGTGAATGTAAGCCAAGCTTGTATATATGAAAAAAACAAGTTCTAGCTACCATATGCAACACCGCAAAATCCGCCAATTGAATGGATGATTCAAAATAACTGTTTTCATAGTCAGAAAAAGTCTATCAAGCACGCGACGCTAAATTAGTAAACACTGATCGGGTGCAAAACAGATCACAGCGGATATTGCTTTGCCATTATACCCATGACCATCCCTGTTGCGCCCGCTCCCCGTTGGCAGTTGGTGCGTCCCACATCTATGCGTTTGTGTCTTGCACCGGTGTTGCTAATGCTGAAAACGACTGTTTTCGAGGCATGTAACACGATCGTACAGACTACTGACTTAAATCTGGTTTTTGTGTTGTTTCTCTGTTTTGTGTTGTAGGACAAGTTTTGTGACCTCAATTCACTATTGCGATTAGACAGACAGCGTTAAATCATTCGCAAACATACCTTGTTAGAATAATACGAATTAACACTGGTTGAGATATTTGACCTAGTTGCTTGGTGACAAACGCGTCGAAATCGAAAAACTTTCTTTCCTGCTCAGGTCAACTTGAAAATGTACACCGTAGGTAGCATTGCCCTGATAAGGTAAATATTGTTCCCAGGGTGGATTCAGCCAGTAAAGTTATGGGCGCGATTTCAGTTAAATTTTGTAGTCAAGTCTGATTGCGGGATCACTACCGTAAGACATGACATATACTTCACAACACTGCTGTGACAAAAGATTTAACGGCAAAATTGCCTTATATCGCGAATGCTGTTTTTCCGAACTGTACAAAATCATGGTGAATGAAGCTTCTTTCGTAGGTTTTCGCCCCTCCACTCGGATCCGCCCCTGATTGTTCCCACCATAACCCAAGTTTATGCAAACGAAAAAAATTTTGTTATTACATTCCCGAACACATCCCTCCTAAAAACATGGGTAGTACGAATCGAAAAGGCAAGAAAAAATTCGAATTTACGCCAGTAGCCCTCACTGACGGTCTGTACAAGATCCATGTCATGATGTATTCGAAACTGGTGGAAGTTCATGAAAAAAAGTAAGATGAGACACGAAAACGTACTATTTTTAAGAAATTTTTGTGAGCTTGCGCACATCAGGTCTGCTCACCCAAAATGGACACATTCTATTACCGCAATACCTACGAATCTGCCGTAGGTTACGGTATCGGCCACAAAAAATTAAAACAATGTGATTTCACATGTGTAGCGGCGGCAGTGCCTTGAGCTTGCAGACGTGCTTTTAAGTCACAAGGTTTGTTATGGCAGACTATTTTTTCGGTTGCAGATAAGGTCTATTCACCTAAAATGGGAACATTAAGAAATACCTGCGAATCTGGGGCGAAGTATTGATCACAGAAGAGTTTATGTGGTTTCACACATGTAGCGGCGGCAACGCTTATTCTGAAATTTGGGTTATGGTCCTACAGCCCTAGTATGTGGGGCAAACGGTTTGTGCAAATAATACAATGGTTTTCAATGGGCCAAATGATTCTGGAGCTGGAGCTGAAGCCAGAGACTTTAGATGCCGAAGCCTGAAATTTGAGTTCCGGCACCACAGCCCTGGTGGGTCGTGGACCTCACAGGGGGAGGCAACATCGTATTGGAAAAAACGGTTTATAGCCAAAGGCTTGGTGAAATTCATTGTCTATTTCTTCCGAAACAAACTTAAAACATTTCTTGTGTAATGGAACATGACAAGCTTTGCCGTGAAAACTCAGTTCGAACCAACCAATTACCGAGATGAATCACGTAGGCCCAATCTGGGTCTGTTCACAACATGATTTCTTCATGTGCGGAAAGAACGTTGCTTAGTATCTCATTAACATGCCAAACCTTCTTGCCCATGATGGGCATAATTGGTTTATGCATTCTTGTTGGAATGCGTACTTCGCCCACACTAGGAAATTCCCCCCACCCATTATTGGGTATGTACAAGCTTATACAGAATTCGAGAGAACTGCTCGACAGAGCACTTGAAAAAACCAGCTACTAGGAGAATCAGCTTTAAACGGTAATTTTAAGTACTGTGCACCTAAATTACGTCGTTCGTGCGGTTGTCCCAGCTGGGTAAAAACACCGAGTAATCCTCGTGCACCCAAATTTTCAGTCTGGTACAAGTGACTTCAACGGCATTTCGCGTCTTTGGGGATCCAAATTGGCCCACCGGCTTTGAACACCACGCCAGAATTTCGGATGAAACTGGCACGGGTTAACAAGACAGTCCCGTCGCCACAGGGGGGCTTAGCCCCCCAAAAAAAACTCCAAGCCCCCCAAATTGAAACATCAGTTGAGTTTTTGTCGATTTTTAG
>JGI24021J15306_10010901_pt1 | contig 11302 bp, 9 predicted proteins | sample Ectturendosymbi1_FD_15306 | JGI IMG/M metagenome (IMG submission 15306)
ATTCAGCGCTCGTTCATTTCGTGTTTGCGATCATTCTTTTCACGATTGTCATAATTGTAGACGTTCCTGAGATCAAAACGTTAGTAATTCAATCACTTTCAATTGATGATTTGCGTCGAAATGCGTTTTTCTTCCTCTATCGATCTGTGTCTTGCGCGCATATTTTTCTTTCCAAGCCAGCAAACGCTGTACAGCGTTTCGAGATTCGAGCAAAGCACGGTTGTGGTTTCAAGGCACGTCTGCTCTGAACAATCCTTTGTTTTATTGCATCGGGTATTTCTGCGCCGTGCGCGGCTCGGCAACTCCTGGACGCAATAAAACAAACAAAGGATTGCGCCAGGAGACTCCTGGCTCGTTCTCGGTGCAGACGGGCCTTTGCTGCAAAGATAAAGACATGGCATTCTGACTTTCCCAACGCGGGGCGCTACCCGCTGGATTAAGGGTTCCCAACCTTTCTATGACCATGTGCCGCTTGGCATTTCGACAGATGAGCGTGTATACCCCTAAAATTTCTTATGACAAAAAAGGCTGAGTACTGTAAAGTAACAAAAATCTTCTGAATTTTTAATAGAACTTTTAGAATTTCGGAAATATAAAGGTAGAAGATTCCGTTTTCATATTTCAAAGTGAATTTGTTGCGGCTGTGCAGTAAATGTACCCCTTCAGATAGACAAATGTACCCCCAGATTGGGGAACCTCTGCGCTCGATGCTGGGTCGAGAAGTTTCGAAGGCGTGAACTCCCGTCTAATGCGCCCGAGACCCGCCCCGTTACAAATGTGCACCTTCATCTCGGTCACTTGAACGGCAGGGCGTTGCTCAAAGAGATTAAATAGATGGCTGTGTGTTTGTGCGACGCCGTGTGTTTTGCTGCTAGAAAGCAACTTGAGTAATGTCTTTAGGTTGGTTGCTTGTCGTGAGGAGTTGAGAAGGAGTGTTGATCGTTGATGTATTTGTGCTTGCACAGACACGCAATCATGTCCGGTAGCTTAGACGAAAAGCTAGATTCGCTGTGTTTGTCGCTGCTGGAGCTTGTGTCGGAAATCGACGAAAAGAAGCGGGAGCAGGAGAAGCAGCTGCAGGACGGCTACCTGTGCTTGGCAAAGGCGCGCTATGCGATGGGCGTCGACCGAGTGTCCAAACTGCAATATCCTGCACAAATGACGCCGGTCAACTTCGTCGAGTGCAGGTTTGTCGCCGGTGTTAGACGTTCCGCGCTCGATTTTTTACAGCGCGAAAACCTTTTTTCTTGAATTGGTTGCAGAAAAATAATAGGCTTTTAAGAGGAAAATGAATTTTCCCCGTTAGCAGCTTTTGGGAATCCAATGATTGTGTTGTGTGAAGGACATCTACATCTAACTTTGTGTCAAGGTAGCTACGAAACAAAGAATTGGGTTTTTAGGTTTTCACCATTCTAAACACTTTTTCTGGTTTTATGTTAACAGGAGTGTGCCCAGGAAATTTTCGCGCGATGAAAATTATCTTCCAACTTCGTTACTAACTGTGGGCTGGATGCCAATTTGTGTTTTTTATCTTCTAGTGCGCACATTCCAGTACGGCGATAGATAACTTAGGAGTCATGCAGTTCCAGCTCGCTCGTCATTTCCGCAGCATTTCGCGACAACTGTTTGGTTTACAAAACATAGTTGTTGGGAAGACAGTGCATTTTACCAATCAGTGGCTATGGTATGTAGGCCACTTGGTTAGATGCTTTGGACATCTGTAAGTTGATTTATTTTACAAATTAGAAGTGCCTTTAGTGGCCCCCAAATATTTCCACCTGTAGTACATGAAATTCGAAAAAAAACATTGTTGCGGTTAATTTGCAATTTTCTGAAGTACCTATTGCCTTCGAACAATCCTTGAGTCGGTCATCGTTGAAAACNAATTACTCCGAGACATAAAATTAATTACTGCGAAACAATTTCGAACTTCGTCCAACTCAACGTCATGCGCCTTCTTGACCTTGGTCATGGACGGTTTGCTGTTCGTAATATAGCAACGCGTCACGCACAACTGACTCCGGACGGTCAGGAGGAAGACTCCAGCAGTCGTGTCGTCAAAACGTCGAAGTAAACCAGTATCATGAGGTGGCTGCGCTTACGATGTCTTTCTAAAACGTAGTTTTATTGTTTGGGAGTTGCGAAGTACTCCACGGGTAGATACGAAAAAAAAACGAAATAGTTGCACAACCGCAGCAGAGTTGGGCATTTCGTTGATGGCCCTGCGTGCGCAGTGAACATGGTGGACGTGCGAGCTCACAAGCACTCGAAGCGTTCATTCGCTTACAAAACAATCAACGTTTGATCTCCTGTACTGTGAAAGATGCCCAGTGACTTAGTGTGAGCGCATTTTCCTGGTAATTTCGTGTCGTCGTTTTGTGCGCACTGACGTAAATGGCCGTCTCTACGTTGGTTTCCATGAACGCAAATATCCGGATCCGCGCTTTATTCACATTGTCTCAAAATAGCACCATTATGCTACATGTTACTGGGACGCTTGCTTCATATTCGGATGCTTAGTTTGTTATGTTCGAACCCCGATTGCTGCGAAGCACCTTATGAACCTAGTATGAATTTTCAACCAAAGGCATTTATCTGGTACCTTAACATGTTTTCTTCGTTGGTTATGTTTCTGAAAACATTTGGGCAGTGGTAATTGGCTATATGTTAGACCCTATGCGTCGTAATCCTTTCGTAACTTTCAGCGACAAAAATTATGTCAGGGTAAACCAGCTTCGAGAAAATGTCGATAACTTGAAAATGTTGTGGGTGATTGTTAAAATGCTGATAATTTTTCTTTGAACGGGCATCTAAGATTTTGCGGACCGTATGAAAAGAAACAGCTCGGTGTGATGACCTTATTAATTTTCATTGAGCTATCAGTATTTCGGTTTGAAATAGAAGCATTCGTATATTTTGCGGACTTCTCGGGTGCTCTGGCGTGAAAAACACCACCCCAGATGAAGCTTCTTCCATTTCAAACCGAAAACGCAAGACGAAGCTGACTATCAAAAGCGCTAAAAATGTTTTGCGGGTGCATTTTTCACACGTGCAGCAAAGACCAGGCTGAAGAGGATTCAGAAGCTGTGTTGTTCAAGAGCGTGCGGTCGAAGCTTTACGAAGGGTTGGCAGAGTCCAAACTGACGCCCGCTGCGAACGTGCGAAAGCGCCGCCGCGCTAAGCCAGGAAACGAACTGGACGACGCAGAAGTAGACGACATGATTCAAGACCTGAATCTAGACGAAGACGCGCCAGCGCCCGCTCCGATTACCGTCAGCGATCCAATCAAATGGTTCGGTGTTCTCGTTCCTCAAAGCCTGAAGCAAGCGCAAGCTTGTTTCACAAAAGGTCAGCTGAGTGAATAGTGAGTTCCACCGCATTTGTGACAGAGTCTGTTGGCTTTACCGTAATGGCTTTTCAACAGAAAAATGCTGTGCGTGACAGCTTTAGGCTTCGTTTGAATGTTGCTTACTGGATTATACGTATTAATGAGTAATTTTTATGCAGAATTAACACGCGTGCACTACTTTGGTCGCACAAAGAAATGAAAGTACAAATTCGGGAATGGCTAATCTTGGCTTGGTTAAACCCACGCGTTTGGTTGACCAGCAGTAGCCCGTTTTTCATCAACGGCTGCTTCTACACGCAATGACTGACTGGTGCTGTGCGTAGCTATGCCAGTTTTTTGACAGCGAATAACCTCGTTGCTCTCGGGGTGCAAACAGGGCCTACCAGAGGTACATTGTACCCGGGAAAGTTGAAGTACGCATGATCAGCTTTTATGTAACCAAGCTAAAATTGACGGTGTAAGCCAATCTCTTGTTTGTAAATCTTAGCATGACAGCTGATTCTGATTGCTATAGAAACAAGCTTCGCCGAGTGCCCAAGAAAATGAGGGGACCCGGTGTCGGTCTTCGTCCTCCTTGGTAAAATTTCTCTCGGAGGCCCTGCATACAAATGTGCGCGCTGCTGAACTCTGCGGATTTGGAAATGATTATGATTAAGTTTGCTCGTTGATGCGTATGCCAACTGATAACTTCTGTGCTTTACGCAGCTGCCGATACAAGCTGTCAAATCTGCAGTCTCCGAAATAAGCTGGAAAAGAAGCTTGAATTGTACAAGGAAGCAAAACGTCAGTACGGTGAAGACGAAGCAACGACTGCAACCTGACATTCTGTTCAATTTCTCCGCTATTCGCGTGAACCTTGCGTGGTCACCAAAGCTGTAGCGGACAACCGTCATGATTTGTCATATTTTAAACGAGATTGAAGGTTAAGTGACCGGGGACTGGGCAAGAACTAGTTTTAACGGTGGCAGATAAAAAAAACTGGCAACACTGCGGTGCTTATTGTTGCAAGTTGTCCTTGCAGCAAGTATTGTTGTGTTGCCAGTTTTTATCTGCGGACGTTATGAGGCTGTGACGGTGCATCGCGCGTCACATGGCTGGAGCAGAACCGTCGCCAGAAAGTTTTCAATAGGGAGGGCGGCTTGACATTCTGAAAATGACAATCAACTGGCAACACAATCATTCTAAAAATGACAAACTCATGTTTCAATTTGGGAGGGTTTAGCCCCCAAAACCCCCGTGGTGACGGGACTGGCCTGGAGCACGCAATCGCAAATCCTTCAAAATTGTGGTGGCGCGTAAGCAACGATAGCGAACATTGTCGAACGGTGAAGCCCACTTGGTTGGCGTTCTTTCCATTCCGCATCTCCCGTAAGGAGCCGCAACAAAGTGCAATATATCGCGTTATGGCCATTTTCCGAACCTGACAAATTACCCGCAAAGAACCAACCTAATTACGTGGTGTTTGATTGCATGCAGCTTCGTCTGAATCCTTGCTTCATTACCATTATTTCACTGTGATTTGTGCGATCATTACACAGAAGACACCAACAATGACTGGTTTTATTTTAAATAAGTCAAAAAGCGAGAGTTCTAAGCATTGCGCTGAGAAGCATCGTAATCGTGGTTGCTTAGGAGTGGTAGGAGCCATTATGCTTCGGGCCGTACAGAGGAGGAGCCTGGGAAGTAGACCCTTAACCGCAAGTTTTAGGGGGAGAAATACATTTTTTTTGTTAGGCACTACAAAATTTGGGGAGTCACTGCCCCCTCTCGTGGCTCCGGGCCTGCTGGGCTCCTCCCACGCAACAAGAAACACGCAGGGCGGGCGCAGTGCTCGATATGATTTGCATCTCATCTCCCAAGATACCATGAACTTCATGAAGCGCTAACTTGTAACGTACCTTGATATTCGCTTGAAACCGGCAAAAAAAGTAGTTAGGGAATAAGCACGAGGGGGTTTTCTTTGGCTGAGGTTAATTCTTTCAACGGAATGATTTCATCAGAGCTTTTTTTCTACGATCCACGCGAATATCATAATACAAGCTCCTGCGCTCACGATGTGTAGGATTTGACCTATGGAGTTGATGCCAGAGACAAAAATAGACGCTTCTATAACATAAAGGAAAAACGTTCGGTAAAACAAAAAACCTTTTGCAATCTGGGACACAGAAAATCCAGCTTCGCGACAGAAAGAAATGGACTTGATGCACAGTAAAAAGAAATCTGCCACATGCACCATACAACCAAATTCTGCCAGAGTATTTCGCGGTGGACTCTGTATGAACGATAGCACGGTCACGGACGCCGGGTCAGCAGCAGGGGGGGGTCCCAATTATGTTTATTTCTGTTCAGCAACAATGTTGACCTCAAAAACAATTATAGAAAACCGTTCTGAATCTTTTTAGTGCCCGAATAGCTGCAATAAGTTTGTTTCAAGTCGATCTTCCTCAACCGTTAAATTACATTTGATGCTGTTACAAAAAAGCACCTCCGCCCTCGTTGCCCCCGCTTTTGAAACGGCAAGGGGGCAAATGCCACCTCTCTCCGGCGTCACTGAGCACGGTCAACGCAGACACCCGAGATCGTCAGATCTGACTAAATGAAGTAATATCGATGACGAACGTCGTCAGGGCAACACGCCAGGCAGTGTCGTTGGCAACGCGAATGTTTTGCAATCTTGAAAAAGATGTATAAGACGTCTCGGCGACGTCATATCAGGCCCCTTCGTTTCTTGTAGTCGGCCAGGTTTAACGATCGGCGCGGGGCGTCACCTGCCGGAACGGACGAATTGACTCTCGGCGCCACGAGGGAGCGCTCTGCAAAGCAGAAAGAGAAGCGATATTTACAGCGCACGATTTTCTCGGCATGTTTTCCGCGCTCATTCCACGCTAGGCATCCCGACTCTTGTATCTGAGCCAGCGCTGCGCCGTCAGCTGCTCTCCGCAGCATCGTACATTCTTGTTTTCGACCCGATCGGAGCCATCTTTCAAAATGAAAGATTCCATCACTTGCACAGTTGCTGTACCAGCCGCGAAACAGAGGTCGCATTGACCCGGGCACCATCAGCACAATAACAGGGAAGAGACTACACGTTTGTTTCTCGGTGGATATTTGCAAGACGGATTACTGCCTTTCTGGCTCGGAAAGGTAAATTGAACCAGTAATTTAGGAGTATGAGAAAATAATATCGATCCGTCTGATGAGAAAATAATCGATCCGTCTTAAATGAAGGTTGGCGAGGTTTGCGGTCGTCTGATGGTCGCGGCTCGCTACTGAGCGGCGCAACGTCACAACCGCTATCGCGAAGCTGCGTAAGCGTCTTTTCGCATTCGACAAAGGAACAGATGGCCTAATCGGCGTGAAGAGAAACGGCCTGCGGCCAAAATGGAGCAATCACTTCAAACGTGCAAGATGATTAGCGAGCAAGGAGCTGCTGACACAAAAGTGGATGATGGCCTGGACAAAGAACGTTGCCCGAATAGGGTCGAGCGCAAGCGACGAACATCGAAATGGATGCCGATTTTGCGCATTTGACCTTAGGTAACCTCGCGCGATGAAAACGCTGGAACACTGCTCGTTTCTGCGACAAGGTTGGGTCGGAGGAAAGTTTGAGCTGTATTCGACTGATTCCGTTATAAACCTAAAGTTTTAAACCTAACCGCTAAACCTGAAGCCCAAACGTAAAGCAAAACGGAAAATATGAAGAGAAGAGTGTGGATACTTGTGCAACAACTTCTACCAAAACGAAAGTCGTAAAGCTGAGAGCCGAACCGAAAAGCATTGGCATATGAGCCCTTAAACATATCTGTTAGGCTACGAGGTTGCTGTCGTCTGACTGACAAACCCAGCGTTTTTTCCGAGCCGCGTCATGCCAGGCGGATCCGCAGTTACTACCTCGACGAAGTAACGAGCAGTGTTTCCAGCGTTTTCACAGCGAGTTTTTTTTTAGGTCAAATGTGAAAATTCGGTATCTTTTTAATCATCTACCCAAGCATAGGCGTCGGAAGCGGGCAGGGGGTCTTGACCTCCTCATGGATTTTGAAATTTGACATTTTCCTATAACTTTTTTAACAAAAAGGTTGTTTTCTTAGTTTCGGCTGAAATGAAATTTCACCATTTTCAGCCACCCCCGGAAAAAATCCGTTGTTGCCCCTGGAAAATCCACTATTGGTCCCCGCCCTGGAAAAAATCCCACCGACGTCACGTGCCATCAACATCACCCAAGCGTGACTGACCTGCGCTGGGAACTTGTAAATCTAACTTGATGTCGAAATCGTGCGCGTCGAAGAGGTCGCCGGCCAGGTGGGGGGCATTCTCGACCGTGGTCTTCGTCGTTGGGAGACTGGATGCTAATTCGATGGTCATGTCCTGAAAAATGGCGCAAAACATTTCGCTTCGAAGAAACCAAACAGGAGTGCTTTGCAGCTCAGAAATCTTTTAAAAGTAATCACGAGAACAATAAAATGAACCATAGTGATGTCCGTTTGATGAAAGCTCTAGGCTAGGGTAATGGTTATCTGTTCGCAGGAGCTTTCATTGCAACCACATCTCCAAATCTTTCTAAGTTTTCACTTCGAAACAATTGCAGTTCGTTGATTGAATAAATATCACCAGTGGCGACGCGTGATGGAAATGGCCGGGAGGGCTACAAATTTCCATCTCTGGGTAAACATGCGGTACGANTGCGCTGGGTGTGAATAGTCAGTGGTATTTCCAATTAATGGCGTTTTGTATTGCACTGTTTACTGCAAAAACACCCGAGTGCGAAACGATAAAAACAAACACTGTCTGTAAATACTTGAAGCATTCCCAAGCTTGCAGTTGGGAGACCGAAAACACCCTTAGGTTATTTTGCCGATACTCCAGACGGCGTTTCCAATGACACCCTGTTTCAATGGTGTACGGGGGTGGAGTGGGTACCGGCAGGAGTCTTAATCAATTTCGAAAGTAGGAGTGCAGCCGGAGTCATTTCTTGAACATTTGTTGATAGTTTATAGCGTTCAATTTGTAGTTGAAGCAGGAGTCAGAGTGCAAAACTCAGAAATGTTTCGGAGTCAGAGTATATTCAGCGAAAGTAGGAGTGGAGTCCGAGTCAAAAATTTCAGACTCCGTGCACCTCTGCCCTGTTTAGCTGGCACAAATAAATCTCATTAAGGAATATATTAATTTGAAATGTTCGATAATAAAAATCACTTTAAGCAATGCACAGAAAGCTGTTTAAATCCTTGTATTTTTGAGTCGGTGAGTAAATGCAAATTTAGGGTGAAACTGGTTGAATTTGTAAAGGTCTTGCACTTTTCAGGGGGGGCTGCAGCCGTTTACACGGGCTGCCCTTGAATAGCAACCGCGAAAAAAGCAAATGGACGCCGTCGTATCTCACTGGCCGTAGTTTTAAAGAAACGAGCGCGTGACGTTTACCGCAAGAGACTATCTCATCAAAACACACAGTTCATGATATCAACACAACTATCAGCAGCGAGCTACTCGTTTAAACATTCATTTGTTGACGCCAGTTTAAACAAACGACCATCTTCAACGGTGGCACAGCAGGTTTCCACGGACACTAAGTTTCTTGCACCATGTTTTCATTTAAAGAAAACACAACGCAGAAGTGAAGTCTTGCGGGGCCTACTATTTGAAATTCCGACTTGTGGGTTGATAGTCAACGATCAAACAAACCCAGGAAAACAAAGGGCTACTAATAGCAAAGGAAAAAGTGACGGGTATACTATTTGAGGGCAAGGGGTCTATTGACCTGCGGATCTGTTTTTTTTTCGCTTAGACATTTCAGTCATTTGTCCTGTAATATTATTAAAACTCGCCGTAACAGTATTCACAAGTCCATATTTTCGGATATTGTGGCCGAGCTGACTTAATTTTTTTCGGTCATTTGAAAAAAAATTCGGTCTATGACTGAAAAATGACCGAAAAAACTAGCCTGCGGTCACTAAAAAAGCGAATAAAAACGCGAGGCGGATGAATATGTACGAACCGATTTATTCCCATATCGTCGTTCCATTTCTTGAAGCAACCTCTGGGTTTGTTCACCATCTTCCGTCTGTTGACAAAAAATGTCAGGGTTACATTTTCATTTGCGGGATTCGGCAAAGTCAGTCACGTTTCCAAAATGAAGTTTAGGATCACTACTGTGCATTGGATACTTCCGTGAGAACATGAAGAATTCAACATGTTACATCAATCAAGCTCTCTGCAACCCTTTTCAGATGTTTTTCCAATAAAAATAACGAGAAATTTTGAGAGTTTGCGGTAATTTACGTTTGATTTCAGTCTTGAGCAATGAAGTGACCTACGAAAGTATATTGCCAACAACTATTCTTGGTCCCGTCGACCTGGCGTCAGTCTTCGCATCTAATCCGATATTTCCGGATCGAATACGACAATAATCGTAACCATGTTGATTTTTCAACGTAGTTAGGGTATAAAGCTATTCAGAGATGTCGGTGTGAGTTCGTCGTCGTCATGACATGCCACCGATAGTATCGATCTAAATCAAGCTGTCAGGTACACGAGCATCACGTGACCGCACACATCAAATCGCGATTAGGACACGCGGCGACATCTTACGTTCGACACAAGGACGGGCTTGCAGCGCCGCCTCGTGAACGGATCGGCGACTTTTGCGCGGAGCTGCTTCCATTCTTCTTTGCACGCGGCTTCTTTCAGCATGTTGTCGGACTTGATGCGTTCATTGATGTAGCTGTGGAAAGGAGATAACCGATGAAGTCGAAGACGGCACGACGTAGTCAGCAGGTGACCTTTTTTGATCCAAGATCATTTTTTTTCAAGACATGACCTTTTCACAAGATTTTGAGTGCTTGCGATATTGGTTATTGGCACGATCACGCGAGGCCAGGGACCAAGGTGGGGGGTGGAATCCCAAGCAGGCGCCAAGGCATCTCGGCTGGTTCCTGGTTGGGAAACTTTGCGCAGAAAGTTCGGATGCCAGCGCAACCCAAATGACTAACAAACGATTTTCGATAACCAACTTGGTGCTTGGTCGTATCTTTTTGAAGCTCAAATCACACGTTTTCAAAAAGCCGTTTACATCATGTGATTAAACGTGGTTTTTATTATGCACTTGACCGAGACTGAAGAAGAGCACCTTTTGGTTTTACACGAATGCATTCGCCAAACGCAGGAATGACTCTACAAGTCGGCTCGTTTATCACAACTGAACAAGCGATGACAGACTCTGCCAGACACATGTTGCGCCGGCAACAGTCCTGAGGTCCTGCCGTAGCTTTCGTAGCATTTCTCATCAATGGAAAAAACACAAATCACACAGATTCGGTTGCTATGATCAATAGCATTAAACTTTAATAGCATAAATCAATAGCATTAAACAGGTTTTTTAAGGTGTTTTAGGGACCCGAATCGGGTCCCTAGAATCAGAGAAAATAATCATCGGGTCCCTACCGGGTACTTAACATTTTCCTCATAAAAAACCTGCTTTAACAATCATGATAAGATCAGTTGACATGAATAGTTTAGAGAAAGTTGCCGGTGACGTATATCAGCAGGGCTTCTTACTCACATTTGCTGAAATAGGTTTTGAACATAGAGCGCGGCCTGCATCGATCTAAATGCATCAAAAAGGTATTCAGGGTTCCTACACAATTTTCAATATAAATTTTCAGACTTTTTCCAGTTTTTTTCCGGACCGTCTGCAGCCTTAAATTTTTCCGAATGACATACCCAGTTCGAATACAGCCGCTATAATAGTCAACACGATGAAAGTAAAATTATCAATCTTATCAAAAAGATGAAAAAAAATATTAACACAATGAATATTATTTCCTTTTTTCCATACCACGAGACCAAAACAAAATTTTCCCAAACTTTTCCACGCTGGAAAAAGATAAAACTTTTTCCATACTTTTCAAGACTCCGAAGGAACCCGAGGTATTGTTTTTCATCTCTTTTGCGAATTGGCCT
>JGI24021J15306_10010902_pt1 | contig 11302 bp, 5 predicted proteins | sample Ectturendosymbi1_FD_15306 | JGI IMG/M metagenome (IMG submission 15306)
ACTTTCTAGCGTTTCTGGTTCAAAAGTTATGATCTAAAATAAACAAATTAATTAATTATCTAATTAGTCAAATATTTGTACTAACTTACATCACAACTTTTGAACCCAAAACCCCAGCAGGTCATCCAAAGTATCAAAAGACTCAGATTGTAGCTTAGTTTTCAGTAAAAAACTTCAGCGAAATACTACCACCTAACGGTTGGCGCCCAGGGCCAGGCAAAGTGGGCAAGGTGGCCTAAAAGTCCTCCACTTATGACATCACTCACAAAAAACCCACATCCCCAAGCAAAAAAATTTTTTTAGAGTGCAAACTAGAAGACTTGCCGCGTCTTTTGAGACTTTTACCGGGTCTGTAGAGCATACCGGACCAGAGAAATTCCCACACAAAGCCACATGCGTTTAGGCGTTTGTTTCTGAAAATCCCCGAAAGCAGCCAGACGCCAAAGAGTTAACAGCAAACAAAAAGTCGCAAATAAACATCTTTCAATGATCACCACAATACGCATGCCACCAGGAATATCACTTTGGGTTCTACCAGGAACGTTATGTCACCACAATATCTATTCCACCATGAATGTCAGCATTTTACCACCAACAACATTACCCCAAGAAAGACTACTTAATTTGAAACACACACATAGGGCAAAATTACAAAACTTGACAACCACCTAAATTAATGTTCACCAAGTTATCAGAACATTTCATCGCCAATCACATAAAACTCAATTATCACAAAACAACATATTGACCTGTCATAGAAAAGCTAGTCTGCATTAAATCTATTTGTAAAATTTAAGGTAACCTCCTAGTAATGCATGTCTTGTTCATGTAAACATTTGATCCTATTGGTATGATCAATGAAACTGAAATGAACTTTGGTAAGCAATGCACGGAGTTGCTGTAGATTCTTATTGCAAACAAACAGCCACAATAATCGAAAACATTTAATTCGACGTTTCAGCTTATGCTTAAGCATATTCCTGATGATGGCTTACGCATAAGCTGAAACGTCAAACAAAATAATGTTTTTATTATTGTGGCTGTTTTCTTTGCAACAAGAAACTGAAATGACATGTACTGGTACATTATTTTCAACAAATTTTCCAATGTTACAGTTGATCTTCACCCATGTCTATTGTATCTAAGCCAAAGGTTTGCTTGACACATTTTAGTTGAAACAAAAAGATGTTTATACAGCAAAATGTGTTGATAGTTGCATTTCTCTAACGCAGGAATTTTTTACAGTAAATAAATAACGTGGGGCAAAATGAAAAAGAAAAATATATATGTTTGAGTCTCCTCCAGTTCTTTCTTACAAAATCTGAACAGAAAATTGGTACCATCACATCATCATGGTTCACAAACACTTGCATTTTTCACCATTTTCATGTGTGACCTACCAAATGGCATGGATGACATGGTGTATTTACATCCAAATCACAACATGAATAACTCCCACCTTTTTGAAGAAATACTTCCAACTGCTCTTTACACAGGTTCTTCAGGTCATTTTCAGATTTGTCCTTTTTCACCAGAGCCACTACATATTTGGCAAGAGCACCAGGATCAGCATCACACCTGGAGGTTGTAAACACATTTCACAACATTTTGAAAAGCACTGCATTGCTTATGAACCAAATGTAATAGCACTCAGCAACTTCAAAATATGCAAAAGCAATGGTGATTATTACACATATAACCAGCAATAAGTTGGTTATTTGAACTAAGGATAGTAACTTCAAGATCAAATCAGTGAATTGTGATGTAACATAAAAAAGAATATGGTAAACTGTTTCATTGGACTGTGACAAAATGGAAAAGCAATCATGAGAAAGATACTACCAAGTGCAAGCCGTTAACACAAAATTCAGGTATTATTTCTGATTGCTTAACACCTTTACTGCTGGGACAGGTCGCATGAGCCTTGGTTTCTAGTGTCTATGAGCAACCCCATAACTTGTCAGGCCATTGCGCTGGAGAGCTATTCAAATCTTTACAAGACTTAGTGAGTCTTTCAGTTTGCAATGAAAAAAAAATTTCGCTTTTGGGTTTCAAGTTTTTTGTGGGTGGCGTCATAAGTGGGTAAGTTTTAAGCCATTTTGGCTCAGGTTACCTGAACCTGGGTCCAACCATAAGATGGAATCTTTTGACTCAAGTTTTTATTGGGAACTAGGCTAGAATCTGAGTTTTTTGAGTTTTTGATTACGTTTTTTCCATGTTTCTAATTCAAAGTGACAGCCTGAAAACATCAAAATAATAAATTAATTCCCAAATTATAACTTTTGAACCAGAAACGCTAGAAAGCCATTTAAAAGCTTGAAAGACTCAGATTATAGCCTAGTTTCTAATGAAAACTTGAGTCAAAAACTTTCATCTAGCAGTTGGGGTTCAGGGCCAGGTAACCTCAGGACTGATAAAAATAATAATTTTTTTTATCGGATTTCATTTAAAAATCAGATATTTTTTATTGATATAAGATTTTTGTGATCTCTTTTGATCAAATATGTAGGGGTGGCCACCTAGCACTTGTAATTTTAAATAGTTTGTTTCAATAAGACTTTTTTGTGCTTTATTTATTCAAGTACAGCAACTAAACACAACTAACTTTCATTTAAACTTTTTTCCCCCCATGCAATATTCCTGAAGACAAATCAGTTCGTAATTTAGATGAGTTTAGATGCAACTTTTACTTTGTGCCTAGGATTTTTTCTACAGAGACATTTTGGACACAAAGACATTTCAGTCATTTTTCTATTAGTATTATTACAACTCGACATAACAGTACTCACTGCAGGAACCAAGTTTGCTAGAAAACTTTGGGGAACGAAATTTGTGTGATATGCATGTCGTTGTGCATATCACACAAATATTGTATCATTGTGTTTCGATGATGTCACCATGTTCAATCAACCGTGGTGTACTCTTTTTGTAAAAGTGGCAAAATAGTAGGCAAATTATTAAAATGAAATATTTTGGGGAGCATTGTCCAAGCCTCCCTGGCTACACCTATAGTGCTATGGTAGTTGCATAATACTGTGCTAGTGCTTGGCAATGATTGCTAAGCATTTGCTTCTTTACTAAGTACATAAAACTTTAAAATTAGTAATTGAAAGAGTTCTTTTTCAAAGTAGATAAAATGAACACAACACAACAATTACATTAAAAGTGGAAATTATGAAAATGCATCAAAATATTGGGGATACAAATGATATGGTGCCTCCCTTGTCCAAACATTGGGGGGACATCCCCTCCATCCTCCCCTGAAACTTGGTCTCTAATTCACTGGTCTATATTTTCAGACATTGCGACTGAATTGACTTAATTTTTTCATTTAAAAAAATCAGTCTATGACTAAAAAACTAGCTTTATGCTAGTCTAAATGTTCAAACTTGTGGCATTCTAACAGTTCGAACTTCTGAATCTGCCAGAGTTGCGGAGTCAGAGCTGGAGTCGTAAAGAGTCGGAGGTTTTTGGGTGGAGCCGGATTTGTAACAACACTGGGAGTTGGAGTTGGATTTTTTTGTGAGACTCCAACTCCAGATGTCTAATTGGATCATTTTTACATCACACTCTTAAATTGGAAATTCATGTTGAAATGGTACAATTTCTTTTGAAACAAGTGTTGAAACAGATTTCCTGCCTTGCACCATGATTTCCATTGATTGTAACAGCCAAATTTCATTCCTTTCACGTTAAGGAGTCGGAGTCGGAAATTTTGGAAAGGCTGGAGTAAGAAATTTTGGAAAGTTGTAGACTGAAATTTTGGAAGGGTCGGAGGCAGATATTTTAACTCCGACTCTGCAACCCTGGCGTCTGCAAGGGTTATTGATTTCAGTCTACATGTCATTTTTGCAGTTAATCGAAATAGATTGTGACCTCACAGAAGCTATGATTGATGAAGCTTTAATTGTTTTCAAATGAGTGTTATCACAAGAACTCCCTACCTTTTATACTGCTGTATGTGAAAACCTGCTAGAAAGCCAATCAAATGTGTCACAGAAATCACACAAAGCTTCAAAGCTGCATATGATTTTTGCTTGATTTTTATGAATTTTATTGCTTGATCTAAATCATGATTTAAACAACCCAACCCTGTGTAGCCTGAGCCAAAATAGCCAAGAACCTACCTCACTCATGACACCACAAAAAATGAAATACAAAACCTACATTTTTGTTCATTGCAAACTATACATAAGACTTGCCACATCTTTCAAAGGTTTGAACAACTCTTGAGCACAATCGACAAGCGAGTTATGGAGTTGCAAAGTGGTGTGAAAATAGCGGCTAATGCGGGAGTTCAAAGTACGAATATATCTTACACTGGCAGTGAACGTGTTAAGAGAATAATATACATTCGTGCCTAATTTTTTATCTAACTGCTTAACACATACCTTCTGTAAAAATTAACATGTGTCATTCTCATTCCGTTTATACAAAGTAACAAAATGTGCAAGAAGCATCACATAAATGAAGCATTTATAACCACGATTAAAAACTATGTAGGCAAAGCAAAAACAAACACACAAATATACTTACACGGGAGAAAGTTTTTTCACCAACCATGATTTCATCGCATCAATGTTTTCAATGGCAACCATAGCTAAGCTGTATTTTAGCAATTAACAATAATTATATGCTCTCTGAATAAGAAACATTGCATAATTAGCACCACAAACGCCCATGTAATAAAGCGCTTCTGCACTTACAAAAGATATGCATAAGTCTTAAGTTTACAAGACACCAGACATCAATGTCAAGAGTCATATATATAATTTGACAAAAACAACTAATCCAAAAAAACTTATTCAACATTGCACTCTACATTGCTGCCCTGTATGTATCTATTTATTTATTTAACGACAATCTTGCTACAGGCGGTAGCCTGGCTGGTGCAATTTTGTCATGTCACGTCGAGCTTTCAAAATACAGCACGAGTTAACTCCAAAAAAACATAAATAATATGCAAAACGAACACACTGCTTTACTAGAATCTATTACAGCATTTCAGAAATTCGTCAACAGCGTCAAAAATAGCTACTGAAACGGCAGTCGTTGCATCAGGCACACCTTATAGATATAAGCGCAACAAATCCGTATGACCCAAGCGCTCAAATCGTTCAGCAAAGCCGCTTTCGTTCAGAATATCATGAACTTTGTTATGAAGTGCTGTGCAGTGAACATTACCATGGAAGAATATGTTTAATTTGGTCTCCATTTCACCACATAATACAAAAACGATAGTTTGACCCACTTCACCTGGCCCTGGGCCCAAACCGGTAGTATTTTGCTGAAGTTTTTATTGAAAACTAGGCTACAATCAGAGTCTTTTGATACTTTGGATGACCTGCTGGGGTTTCGGGTTGAAAAGTTATGATCGAAAGTAATAAAAATATTTAATTAGTTAATTAGATAATTAAATTATTTATTTATTTTAGATCATAACTTTTGAACCAGAAATGCTAGAAAGTCGATCAAAGGCTGAAAAGACTCGGAGTCGAGATTAGTTTCCTGGGTTCTAAACAATTCCCGGTAGTTTTGATCAGACATGGGGTAATCGTCAATCGTAATTTATTACAGTTTTTTGGGTAATCATAATCAATTGAACTGACCAAAAATGAAATGTAATCAATTACATTACAATTAATTGTAATCAACAATTGCTTTTGCAAATAAACATTGAAATTTTCACCCTACATCACTGAGCGATGAACTGTGTTGTGGTGGCTTGGTTTCCTCCTTTATCATCGTTTGTTATGGTTGTGGTTTCAGGGGAGGCTATTTGCCCATCTCTGTGGTTTCAATCCAGACAGCAGTCCAAGGGCAAGCACAGCGTTTCTAACTAATTCTCACTTTGTTCCAGCTAGCCTTCCTGTTGGCCGCCAGAAGTAACGTGAGTCTAGTCTGGTGAGACGTAGGAACAAAAATAGGAGCTCTTCTTAAAAACAGGTTCACACTTCAGTAACAGAATAGGGACATTAGGAGGAGAGGTGTTCATTTCATTTATATATATATTCAAAGTGAACTTATGAATGTAGGTGCTAGAGTAGGCTATGTATATAATTAGTACAGTAAATTATATGCGTTAACTTTCTTTCAGAGGAATAAGGTGTTTCCACAACACTGATAACTAGCATGTTAACTGTGATCCACCAGATACTGGTGGAAAAAAGTCAAAGAAACCTGTGAGGTTTTGTTAACCATTGACTATCGGTCCAATAGACAGATGCTCAGCTATATTGGCATCACTGTTCATTTCATTTCGAATTAAAAGCTGCACAACGCTATGTTGGCTTGCAGACAATCGTAACACGCAGTTAGAAGAAATAGTCAGCAATTATGAAATCACCAAGAAACGAATTTTCAGCATTGCTGGACACATGTTCAAGCATGATAGATGTCGTTTTCCTGATAAAAGATTTAAGCGTTGATATTTATCAACTTTAACAAAGATTTTAAACATTGGTTATTATTTTTGTTTAACCAATGCCTTTAGTGTTTGTGGCATTGGATTAATTGACGGGAGGAAAGAGTGGCGATTTTACTCCCCTGGCCAGCTAAATGTCAAAACCAACCCCCCCACATAACTTACATTTCAGTTTCATTATCCTTGCAATAGTTATTTAGTACGGTGTCGTCTTTTTGCGTTTTTCGGAATATTTTCCGTTGATTTGGGGTTTTACTACTGCATAGCCATCCACACCCAGATTCACCATCATTTATCAAGTTTTTTTCTGAGTGTTGACTAGTAGGTCCCTTACAGAGGCCAGTGAGCCTCTTTCAGCTAAGTTTCTCCTCTAGCTCAAACCTCAAGTTACGCCACATGGTTTGTTGACTGCACGAACATCTCAGTAAACAATCAATGTTTTTTTCTTCTTTTTTCGGGTCCTTGATCCTTACAGATTAGTATTTTCGTTTATTGCATTCTTCTTCTTTCGTTTGAGCGAGTTCTTCTTTTATCCACTGCTTGGCCACGCTAGATTTCGGAGCATGTGTTGAGCAGCCATTCGGTTATCTCATCATCCAGAACTGTCAGGCCGTGCAGTCCGTGGGGAGGTCGATGGATTGGACACTGGAGGCCGACATGGTCGACGGTTTGTTCTTCTGCACCACACTCACAGGCCGCAGAGTTTATTGCATTGATTCAAACCGTATGTTGTCTGAAAATATACTTACATAAAACTATGCAATTGGGTTTTGTTTTCTTTCTGCGGATGTTTCAAGACAAATGTAATCGAGATTGTAATCGTGATTACTTACAAAGTAATCGTGATTTTGTTTATTCATAATCGCAAGCAGGTGGCAAGTAATCGTAATCGATTACATTTGTGCTGTAATCCCCCCTGTCTGGTTTTGATGTGCAGGAAAGTTGAGAAATCGCTTTCACATAAGTAATGGCACATGGACTTCCAAAGCTGTCTTTGCTAACTGGGAGAAACTGTTGATTTGCATGCACCTTAAGGTATCCAAATGCATTGAATGTAACTCCATTCTAATTTTTTTCTACTGGCTTTTATTTCAACTAGAGTTTCCTTGATTCCATCATTGTCATCCATAGCTGTTTTTTTTCACTGAAACGTATTCGTCAATTTTGCTGAGACGTTTTGGTCACTGAAATATTTCGGTTATTTGTCTTACAGTTGTATTAAAATTCGCCATAACAGTGGCGATTAGCTAATATTTTCAAACATTCTGATTGAAATTGACTAAAATTTTTTTTAGTCATTTCAAAAACGTTTCAGTCTATGGCCAAAAAGAACAGATCCATAGATTTTAAGTTAATAATAAATGATCCTGCATACAACCTTGTGAAACAGAAACTTCTTCTGGCTGAAAGTATCTGTGGAAGAACTGCTGTATTACCTGCAATTGTTTTTTATTTCAATGACAATGGGCAATGATATTTTTTGGTAACTTGTGGAAAATTAGCATAGCAGCCTGACTAGGGACGGGCATTTAGGAATAACGAATCCAGAAGCATCGGATCCTAAACTATCCGAATCCAAAATGGTAATTTAAACCAGGTAATTGGTTTCGGTTTAGATCTTCCACAACATCAGTGGTGTACCTGGTTCCACCACATGAAAGTTAATGCGTACAAACAGACATTTTTTAGTCCATTTACATGCCTTTTTTTCTAGCACTGCATGAAAACATGAGCACTACTACACATGCACAGACATTTTTTCAGTCCATTCACACGCTTTTTTTATTGCACCGCGTGGCAACAGCACTAAGCAGTGTTGCCACTTCTGATGTTTTAGAAGCTCAAAAATACATGTAAGCAATCGACCATGGGATAGTCACCTCACTCCTGTGTGTTAAAGAACATTGTGTTGAGCCTCAACTTTGTTACAAAAAACTTTGAACAGATGGTAATTCATTGTTGGCCTCTGATAAGATAAAGTTTATTGCACTCACAACAATTGACAACACATATTTCAATTGGTCAGGTAATGACTTTGCTGCAAGGGTATGGCGATGTAGCATAAAATGTGTGACTGTGCTGTAAGGTACCTCCTTTTTGACAAGTGCTGCAAAACCTGTGTTGCCAAGCATGGCTGGAGCTCCATAAGTGCAGGGTGAACTGCACATAATGAGCACCAGTCTGTGCTTCAAAGAAAAACTGTTGATAATATTGAAAACACCAATTGTTTTTGTGGTTGTTGCCAATGGTTTACAAAACAAGAATTTTTCAATCATTTCTTTCTCCTTCACATACCACACAAAAAACAATAACCTTTAGCAAGGGCTGCAAAACCTTATTTTTTGCCGAGCATGGCTGAAGCTCCATCAGCACAGGGTGAATCACACATGATGAGTGCCAGTCCATGCTTCAAAAAGAAATTGTTGACAATATTAAAAACATCAATTGCTTTTGTGGTTGTTGTCAATGGTTTACCAAACAAAAATCTTCAATAATTTCTTTCTCCTTTACATACTGCACAAAAACCAATAACTGACTAAAAAACAGACATCAGTCGACTCATCTAACTCAAGGCTCACTTTGACAGGATTGGCTGTGATATTGACTATTAACTGCTGCAAGTTGTCTTCATCCAAGTCATGAATCCTAGAACAAATAATGTCATTTGACAACATTATCTGGCTTAACTTTTTTCTGCCTTGGTTTCCAGTACTGTTTTTGCCATTAGTACACAGTGCACGCATTTCAACAACCCTGCACAAAGTTTTGCCATTAGTAGCGCACACCATTCCACAAGTCTGCACAGAACAAGCAAAATGTTTCTGACTCAAAAATATGTTTTACAAACATGCTCATAATTATTTGCTCAAAAAGTCCCTACACACAATTGTGCATAATGGTTATTTACTTAATACAGAAGTACAATTCAACTTTTATGCAAAGTTGTAATTTAGAATTTAGTGCAACCAATTAGGTAAAATCAACCAAATAGGTAAAATCACGAACAAAATGAGACACAAGTAAAAATAAACAACAGATAAATAAAGCTTAATGGTTATATTATGATAGGATGTTTATGTTATTTTTTGCTGATGTCAGCATTTTTGCCCGACCTCCCTTTAAGACCCACAGGAGCCATATAAATGACACAAATTTTTTTTTTAGTTTAGCTGTTTTTTGGTTACATTTTAGGACTTTGAAGAGTCTGAATAGGTTTTCAGCATTCCTGGTTCCAAGATTAAGGCAAAAAACTGTAAATTAATTAGGGAAATCCCCTAAAAGTATTGAGAAAAGCCCTTTACCAATCAGCTGTTTTTTGGCCAACTCTTGAACCAAAAACGCTAGAAACTCAATAAAGGGCTCTAAAAACATATATTCTGGCCTAGAATCCAAAAATACTGCGAGCCGCAATATTGGCACGTGGGATCAGATGATGACATCATATAATTAACCAGAAAACATGCCCCTGTCAGGATCCCACTGGCCCAAAACCCCCCAACCAAATTTATTTATTTTTTCTTTTATTCTAAACTACACGACGCCACTAGTCATTACAGGGTTTGAACAGCTCTCTAGCTGCTGCCGAGTTATGGCTGGCCAAAGTTTGCCCTGAAAGGGCAAATTATGCCTTTTCTGAAATGTTTTGGATTAGGCCAAAAACTGGGTTTTTGACCCATAATTTTGGCTACAGATATGCTAGCAAGTCAATCAAGGGCTCTATAGAGGCGGATTTTGACCTAGTTTTCAACAAAACTCTGAGCCAAAAGAATGGGTCAACGGGCTTGGGCCCACGGCCGGCCAAAGGTGGCCAATTTTCCAAAGCATGCCTTCTTTATGACGTCACCTCAAGAAAAACCCCAACCGAAAACAAAAAACGTTTTTTTTTCGATTTTGTCTACAAGACTTGCTGAATTCGTAGAGGGTTTGAACAGCTCTCTAGCTCAATCGCCTGGCGAGTTATAGGATTGCAAAGCTCTGCAAAAAAAACGATCCCACACGGGAATTAAAGGGTTAAGTGTATGAACTTCTGACAGACTTTTCAATGAGGCAAATAGGTATTTATACATTCAAAGTAATGCACCATGTGTGAATTGAAGCACATCCATTTGGGACATTCTGAAACCATATGTAAAATTTTATCTAATTTACTGTGTCAGACCCCTACCATATTGATTTTGAGCCATGTTAACAATGATTTGACTTCACAATGCCTGCAATAACTTTACAAAATGCATTTTGCTTGTCAAGAGCTTACTATATGACTGAATGGTAACATTCTTGAATATCTGTCTAGACCAGTGTTTCCCAACCTTTTCAAGACATAGATTTTTCGACACCAGTATAAATTATTGCCGGCTAAAGGTAGAATTTGAGGATAATACAAACACTAGTTATAGAAATTTTGATTCATTGCCTACATTCACAAATTTCAATGAGAACTGTTGTATTAGAGTTTGGTAAACAGTGCACAGAGTTGCTTTAGATTCTTAATCCAAACAAAACAGTCAGAATCATCAAAAACATTATTTTATTTAACGTTTTGGTTTATGCGTAAGCCATCATCAGGAATCAATGAAATGCAACAGTTAGTAAGAAAAAATAAGGATGCAATAACGAATGCCTTAAAGTTGCATGGTCCTTATTTTTTCTTTCTAACTGTTGCATTTCATTGATGCCTCATGATTGTTTAGGCATAAGCCGAAACGTTGAATAAAATATGTTTTCGATTAGTGTGGTTGTTTTGTTTGCAATAAGTATCAACGTTTGTTTCACAAGTTTTTTGAGATAATGGGTTGCGGTCGTTAACGCACAACTAATGTATTCTTCTGATTGAAGTTTTTTACGGCACTTGGTTTCAAAGAAGCTAGTGTTGCGAAA
>JGI24021J15306_10010904_pt1 | contig 11300 bp, 6 predicted proteins | sample Ectturendosymbi1_FD_15306 | JGI IMG/M metagenome (IMG submission 15306)
TTTTCGCAACACCGCATGTCGGTTAGAAAACGCAGAAAGGCCGTAAAGCCTATAGCAGTAGGCTACGTCAAAGTGACTGATCAGCCATGACGCATTAGTTGCTCTCTGTATAAAACTCTTATGAGCAAAACTTTTCCTCAAGAGTGTTCCGAGGCATTTCTGAACTTAAAAAGTCTGCATTGCACAGGACAAAAAATATTCACCAGCGTGCTTTAACAGAGTGCTTTGAAAAGCACTTCGAAAAAAGTCATGGTTTCATTTGGCTTCTCAAAAAAGAAACTTTTTGGCACTCTCCCACCTCTTTTGAATAAGCCTATAGGTTTCATAACAAAACTGTTGGAAAAACAGTTCAAAGATAGTCCTCAGCAAAGTACTCCCAGCCTCTCGCTGCAGAGATTACGCGCTGCGGTTTCACTGGTGCATGCACATTTTTTATTGAATTCAGTAGAAATTTTAAACGGGGTAGAGGGCAAATTGTTGTGTCTATCTCGCAAATGACATAACAACAAAGAAAGCTTAGCCACTGACCTCTTTGAACGGCTAAATTTTGAACAATCATTTTCTAAAATCGTTTTTAAAAAACTCCTTTCAAAACTTCATAAAAAATAACCTATGCAAAGTCTCGAGACGAAGAGCTCGAGACCAAGACCGAAATCCTTGGAGACGAGACCTGAGACCGAGACTTCATAAAACGGGTCTCGATACGCCATTGACTGCCATTGACACGACAGACTTGAAACCCTTCAATTAGGCTGCCAGGTCGACACCGATTCAACAACAAACTGACCGGTTTATGCCAAACGCGTCATGCGGGGTGGATGAATAGTCACTACCTAACAATTGAATAAGTACAGTAGTAAATCGTAACATCAGGATGTGGTTATGTTACATGTTCTCTTTATGAACTAGGTAGTTTTTTTTTTGAAAAAATATTTCTTATCTTGCAACCACCTAGTAACTTGACCAGGTCGTGTAGGAAACTTTGCCAGACTCAAGTGTAGGGTATATCCTAGTCCATACATCTGCTAAGCAATAATATAAGAGTCTTTAAATTTTCCACAGGTATTTCAGTAAAGAAACTTCACCCCAGCAATATTTTTATCTGGTTTATCTATCAAACTTGCTGATTATAATTTTAATCATTGTTTTTTTAGCAAACGTACAGTACAATAATTATTTGTTTTTCTTTGACTCATGCTAAACTATTTATCATTAATAAGCGCTTGACTACAAATGAATACAAATTATCATTTCCTTATAAGTAAAAGACTTTGGACAAGAAAGCAAAGCTTCTATTTCAACTACATGTTGCAATCAAATGTCTGAAGATGTGACTAACTTCAAGAAAAATGCCATGTAGCTTTAAATAACAATGTCTCATGTAAATAAGTGCACACAGTGACATCACAGCAGTGATAAAGCCCTCATAATATGCTTTTAAAATACATCAGCAGCTATTGATGCCTTGCTGTAACAGTATCCTGGCAGCTGGCATCTGTTCTACAAAAATGTAAACGAAAACATTATTAACCGAGGGTTTAGCTTTAGTAGTTGATCACTGACTATTGTATAACTATACTTTGCATACTCATAGATCCATACTGAACACTTGACAGCCATCACCAATTCAAGTGATTTTTCTTCCACTAATTTCTTGATTGTATTGGCCAAAATAAGTTTCTATTTGCCTTTTCTCAAACATTCTGATGAGATTCATGTTTGTGGTTACTCCCAAGAGGAATGTGCTTTCAAAGGCAAATTGCAACTAATTTGTTTCTGCCATATATTTCAAGCAGGAACAATTATGAATGCAATGCATGAAAAAGTGTAAAAATGAGAGTTTGATTAAATATATTTTTTCAAATGAAAAGCACTTTTATTCTGTGCAAGCCTCAATGAAGAGAATAAATAAAATGTTGTTTGGTCATTGTACTGTTGCAACCTCTCCGGTGGTGTAGCGTTGATTGTGTGATTCACCACCAGGGCTGCAGAAAGTGTGGGAAACGGGAAGGAGCTTCCCGGGAAATCGTACTTGATCGCTGGAAAGTAATCAGCTCCACGTCAAGTAAAATCAAATAATACACCAATAATTGCAAGAAAGCCACAAAACAGACTGTATGAATTTCCTCACTCAGTCACGGTGGTCCAACACCTGGCCTTGTGACACAACAGTTTCCCCTAACTAACAATGGTGGCATCATGCAGCCGCTGGGCATTTTTGAAGCTTAGAAATTCAGGCTTTTTTTGACGAACTTGGATTTTTTTGAAAATAAAAAATACCAAATATGGCTTTTTCTTTATTTTTATCTACCTGAAAGGCTTGGCTCTGGCAAAACATTGTCTGAGCTGCATATTCATTACCAGTCTCTTCCGACGTAAGATGCAAAGATTTTACTGTTACTCTAGAAATTTTCAATGCATTAAATAAGAAACAAATGCACCACAGTGTATTTACGGGGAAAGAAAATGTTTCTAAAAATTGGAATTGCATTTTATCGATGTTTCTGAGGAGATTTAAACTCTGTTGTTGTTTGGTTATGCATGTTTTATGTGTAGCCTATATGTCTTAGGACTGCTATCTGGTTTATTTTAGCTTTTTTGAGACAAGGTCTGGCTGTTTTTGGTGAACCTGATGGCATGTTGTAGACTCGTAATGGCGACGGAAAGCTGTTAGTTTTAACATTGCTGCTATGATGACACATGTAGTCAGAGTACATCGAACTGGGTTACCAATCGAAATGGTATTGCTTTCCGAATGCCATTCCGGAATGTAGTGCCATTCAAAAATGCTCAACTCGCGCCCTAACGAACGTCCACTAACAAGCTCATCTCCAGTGACTGTGCACTCGTGCCTAAACAAATGCATACATTGAATTCTCACTCAACAGACACTTTTAACACCGTCTGAACATCGTTCTACAGATCGCATCAGTTCAACCAATTTCGTCACCACCGAACTGGCCGCAGCAATCATCATTTGGTAGAAGATGCCACAATCATTTCAATTGCTACCCACCACTAGCAAATTAAAACCAATTTTCTGAAAGTCGCAAAAAAACAAAGGGGGCGATAGGGGGGCGAAACAACACAAAGGGGGCGAAAATGCTCAACCACTAATCGAACATTGCGTTAACTTCAATTGCCTACTATTATGACTTGTTAGTTTCTTGCAAATTTAATTTACTGTGATAATCGTTGCATGTTGCTGCTAAAGCAATTTATCCGTTGAATTTTTACTCTGGATCATCTGTGTGCTCGGCTACAGCGTCGATTATTTCAGGGCTGCGGAAAGTCGGAAAAATGACACAGCTCCCGCTCCGGCTCTTTTTTCATGAACATGGCTCCAGCTCCGGAGCTCTTGGTTTTCATGAGTGTGGCTCCGGCTCCTGAGGTCTCTCTTTCATGGCTCCAGCTCCGGCCTCTTGTCGTTTTCACACATCAATATTTTGATTGTCTTGGTGTGCTTCAAGTTGAATGGAAAACGAATTAAATCAAGTACACAAAACTAAGTGAATATACGAAACTTTTTGAGTAATTTAATCTGGTAGTTTTTTACAAGCAGCGCTCTTACCATGAAGAAACCAGCGATGAAACAACAATCACAGGTTCAAACGATTCAGAGAATAATTACTAGCAGAAACGTTACTCAAGATAACGCTAGTACAAACAATTTCAGGAAGGGCGGTCGCCGGTTTTGCCGTCAATGCCTGAGGACCGTTTGTTATTTCTTACAACCAGAATCAAGAAAATGGCTGTTTGGAAAACTACATTTGTGTCCGAGCAATTAAATACAGACCAGTCCCAACTGACGAAGTGATTTGCACTCGTTGCATGCTTTGCCTGTTGCAGTCTTGATGATTGCAGCTAACAGCGCTGCCTGGGCACACCATGTGAAGAGCGCAAAACAGTCGACTCTCATGTGTTCTTTCAAACACGCACACATCTGTATTAACACAAATGCGAAGATGTGTTTGAAAGCCCTTTGTTCAAAGAAATAGTATGACTTCTAGCAAGAAAATCACATCTGACTTTTTTTAAATCACTGAAAACGTCTGATTTCTTGTCTTTTGCACTCATAATAAGCAGTGATGAGTTGCAACAGTAAAGCACAATTTGACACGCAAAGCTTAGGAGAAAATAAGACTCATGTTTACAGTGCTGAAAACATACATTTTTTCCACAGAAGAAAACTTCGAGAAAAGTCCACATTTGTTTACATTGATTTTATACCCTCCTGATACTGTGCTGCTATGCCAAACAATGCTAGTTCGTTACCAATTATTTTTAACTTTCATGTTATGCTACTGCTTGTAAAAGTAGTGTTTCCTAATGAACTTTGTCAGTAATCTAGTAAACTTTGCTAGTAAACCTCATGGTTTCTAATAAAAATTCCTACTTTACAATGGCATGCCGTGCATTTCACACTTAAATCTGCAATGGTATCAAATCTTAATCATACTCCATGCTAATACAATGACTACACAGCCTCAAAAGCTTTGGATATTTTATTATATACGTATTCATTATAGCTCAGTTCTTTTTTGATCGCTATACTACAGACCCATTTTGATAATTCTGACTAGAAAGTAAGATGTTGTGGTAGTTACCGTGTTACTTACGTCTACAATCGTGGTTCTCAACCATTTCACTGAAGGAGCCAAATCCAGACATGCGATTTTGTTAGAGAGCCGCACTAAAAAATTTTTACCACAAGTCTATTGACACGTTTTGCTTCATTGCACTAACGAAGTCTGTTGCACAAAATATTAGAGGTGTTACTGTAAGACACTGCCTATCGCGAGGAATCCTTTCCCAGCAAAGAATGAGATACTAACTAAGCTCTTACAGGGTATATATTTCGCCTACGAAGTAGGCATCATCAGCTCTTATTCAAATAGAATCTGTCACAGAAAGAAAGCTAAAAGCCGCAGAAGGAATGCTTGGGAGCTACCTGAGGCTCTTCGAACAGTGTTTGAGAACCATCATTCAACAAGTAATACCACGCCTGGCAGCTACGATATCACAGCCTTAACAATGTTACAGCGTTAGCGATGTCACAGCCTTACCAAAGAATCATCGATGACTTGCAGATCCATTGTTGCAGTCATGTGTCATAACTTGTAGCAGTCGCTTTTAGTGTGCTATAAAGAGCACACGTATGTCTATTTGGAAAAAACGTTAGTATCTAGGAAGGAACCCGGAGACGGAGCTACCTCCCAAATGGCCATACCTCCGGCTCCGATCCTAAATTTTAAACTGAGCTCCGGCTCTTTCTAATTTTTAATTTGAGCTCCGGCTCCAGGCAAAATGCGCAGCTCCGACGTTTCGGATCCGTAGCCCTGGATTATTTTCACAAGAATTTTGAACGTAACAGCGTCGTAATGCAGTTCCTTAGTTCAGATTTTCAGTGGATTAGTTCAGTTGTTTAATACTTTCTTTAAATAAAATTATTTAAAAATACTACTTCGTGTTTGCTTTATCAGGCGTGGGGGGCGAAAATGACGTGTTGAGAATGAAAAGGGGGCGATGAAATAAAGAAGTTTGAGAAACACTGTTCTAAACGTAAAGAAAAGAATGGCCGCATAGGCTCACCTGGCTATGCCTATGAATAAAACCTCATTTTTTGTGTAATAGATTTCGTTCTGCAATAATAAAACAAAATGTGTGAATTGACTTGCGTTAAAATTGTTTTGGTGTGACTCTCTCACAAAATCGTAGATCTGGATTTGGCTCCCTTCAGTGAACAGGTTCAGGTTGAGAACCACAATTTTATACTGTGCAGGACCCGCAGGCATGCTGTGATTATGCGACTTGAGAGTAGGAATTGCTTGACCCTGCTGTGCGAGTTATGTACAATCGTGCCGTAACACATGCATTAGAGATTATATTATTAAAATTTATTATCCATAAAATATATTTAGTTTGGTGTCTAGAAGTCTCTCAATGGTCTACAAACTACGATTTGCTTGGTCGTTAAAATCGTGTTACGGTTTTCCAAATGCTGGCGATTGTTGCGATACTTCATGATGTAAGCCAGGGGTCAGGAACCTTTTGGCTACGGGAACCATGAAACCTATATATTTTTAATTGTATTTCCGTGAGAGCCATATAATATTTTTCAACACTTAATGCAACTAACTTCCTTAGTAACGTGTGCATTTTTAAGCAAAATCAACAATTTTAAACAATCATGGCAAATGTCTGAATTTTCTTTTTAATAACATGCTTCTATCTGTTAATGCAACTTCTGGTGCTGCAAGGTGTTGCTGATGGCTTTGTAGTTTAGTAGTAGATGGAAAATTACATAAAAATTTCAATCGTAACAATCATGTTAAAAAAATATCAAGCGAGCCAGATGCCGTTGTCAAAAGAGCCACATCTGGCTCGTGAGCCATAGGTTCCCGACCCTTGATGTAAGCAGTCCACATTACTTAAATAAATTATCTAAAACTCTAATGTAGTAAAAAAATTCTTTGTAAATTGCATAGTGCCTGCAAAATAAAAATTTTAGAAGTGGGTTAAGGAAGGATTAGGCGTGAGAATTTATCACTTTGCGGCGTAGATTTGCCGCTTGTATCGGTTTTGCACTCTTTCAGTATATCGTTTTTGCGTACCGAGTGGTAGCGTGGTGCACTGCAGCGATGCAACTGTTTACGTGTTGAATGTGAATCGATGTTAGTTGGCTGAATCAATCCAGGTTGATCTATGCGAACGCAGTGGCTACTAAGGCTTTTGAGTGCAACGTTTTCAAGAAAACAAATTCTTTTTGCGATATCATAAAGGGGCGATCGTCTTCAACTTGTGGCCCACGGGAAATTTTGACAAGCTTCCTGGGAAATGTACATTTTTTCAAGCCCTGTTCACCACAAACGGGATGTGTGTGAAAAAAAACACTATCTATGCGTGGAGCGAACAACAATAAGGACTCAGGAGAGATTGCGACGCATATATGATAATCTCTATTGTTGCTTGCTGTCTTTTGAATTTGATTACAAATACATGTAGAAAAAATATTTTGATTACAAAGATATGTAGAAAAAAAGAATCAAACTTAAAAAAGTAGTGCAAAGAGCATCATTATTTGCAAGATACTGAAAAGAAACGTTAAATATACAAAAGCCATTATTAGAACAAGCCTGTACACAATTCAAAAGTAAGCCTTCTTCCACAATGTCTTCCATAATATCTTACATAGCTTTGCATTTAATAACTTGAACAACTGTTTGTTTCCTTGGTCCTTTTTTAACGCCACAGTAGTTAAACTCTTGTTTTCATAAAGTTAGATCCCTAATGGTATGCTAGAGTGTAACGTGCTTGCAATCTACTTTTTTAGAACTCACAGCATATAATACATTCCAAGAAGAAGTTTGCTCTGTCTGTTTGCAACATCGCACAATGTTCCATCAAGTAAAAGAAAATATTATATTACATTTTATATTCACAATAAAAATGTTCATTTTCATGATCCTGAAATTACTTATAAAAAATAAAAATTAATGTTATTTTCTTGTTTAAAAATTTAATGGCAACACTACCAATAATGAGAATTTACCCATTTTTTATTTGTTTTTTATGTTTGAACATGTTTTTAATATTTTCACAAATGTTTGCATGACTTTTCAACGTAAGACACTCAGTTGCGTAACTGACAGGGGCAGAGGGGCGAATCGCTCCATCTGTCAAGATAAATGTTAAAACCGGCACCACTTAATATTTCTTTTTTATTATTCTTTTGGGATTCAGTAGCTTGTGTCTTTTTGCCTTTTTCAGAATATTTTCAGGTGATTTTGGGTTTTAGTATAGCCATTCACAACCGGTTAACAATCATTTCTTAAGTTTTTGATATAAGTGCTGTCTAGTGGCCCCTTGACATAGCCAGTGAGTCCCCTTCAGCAACGTTTTCACTTTGGCTCAAACCTCTACCTACTGTGCCAATGAATACACGTGGTACTGCAGCTGCTCAAGGATTCCTGATATAAACTTTCAGTCATAAGAGCTTTTGGGAAAGCAGATTTCATGCGCCATTGTGTTTTCAGTGAAAAGCAGTCCCGTATGAACCTCATGCGCCAATGTTATTTCACCCGTGTTACACCTGAAAATTTCCTGGTACGCACGATATCTCGTCGGCAACTGCCACGCTTTCCACTTTCCAGTCTAGCATTAGTTGAATCAGTCACATGAATATTTTGTCTCATATGCTATATCAGTGCTCTTCAACCTTTTTGTCATTGCAGAACCCCTGATATAATTCTACATTTGTCATGGAACCACATTACCAAAAATTAAAAAAATATGAATTACTTTAAGACAATCAAATGTTTCGTTAAGCCTATTATTAGACGCTTCAACAAATAAGCAGTTATTGTGCAGTAGTTAAAAAGCAAGAAATTTAACGACTTGGTTGTTCTTGCATTTTTGGAATGTAGCTGATACATTCAGAAGTTGGTCATCTGGCAAAAAGAACCTGTATCTGAAATATGTTTTGTCCCATTTTTTTAAGTTTGGCAATTGAACTACAGTACATTTGGTCGGCTTTGGATTAGGTGCCTCTTTTACATGATTTGAACTACCGTACATTGTTTATTACTGTCCACACTTTCATAGTTGTTATTATTTCGCTTCCGATAAGAAAATATGCTACTTTGCTTCATCTGGCTTGACTAAATAGTAAAAAGTTGGGTTTCACATTGTTTTTACTTTACTCCCACAAAGGTTGAACATAAGCTTTAGTCTATGACTCAGTCTACTCTCTACTAGACTCGGACTGAGTCTACTTTCTACTCATTCAGTCCACTCTACTGCGAACTGTACATGTGCAACATCGTTAACTGTGGATGCAACAACTACATTCTTCTTAATTGCACAACAATGAACAATAAGTGACGCAACAACTGTCAAGATTTCTTGTATTGCTATCTGCACACAACTTCCTGTATAACTAACTGGCCTACTTGGAGTCTGAATGATTTGCTTGCAACAAATGCAACACAGTGATTTAAAAATTTCCGAAGCATTAGCACACTAAAGCAAAAAATGATTTCCCCTAAAAAACGAAGGACCCTCATGGAACCCTACTGCATGTTTTACGGATCCCTAGGTTTCCGTGGAACCCTTGTTGAAGAGCACTGTGCTATATTAAAATATTGGCAATGGCTACAGAACTGTTAGTGGATCTTCAAGTTGGACACCTTATTCGACCATATGCAATGTGACAGTAACGCACAACGATAATGCAGTAGGCTTGGTAGAAACATGTTAGTATTGCAGTAGTAAAGGCAAAAGGTAAGGTAGTGTCTATTTTATCGCCAAGACTCTGGCGGCAACTCACCCGTTGGAGCTATTGTGCTGCCAGTAGAACATTCAGTCTTGTGGTATGACGCAATTCAAATGAAAAGGTCAGTTTGTCATGCAATCGGTGTGTTGCTTGTACTCGTAGTCAGTGTTGCCGCTGCTGTTTTTTTTTCACTAGATTTTTTTTCTGTTTTGTCTGGGGTTTAGGGGTTTTTATTGGAAATCTGTTTTTTTTACTCTGGTCAAATTTTAGAAATGTACGTTGTATTACTGTATTTTCCATTCGATTCAAGAATACAGTAGTTTCTTTCACAGGGTAATATGTGCAAGTCATCAGTAGCCAGTACAGATGAAGTAGTAGGGCTAAGCGTAACCAAATTGTTTGAAATACAATGGTTTACAGATTAAGCACTAACTAGGCATAGGTCAGCACTCTGATCTATCGCTGATATGTCAAGGGCTGTTTGTGCATGATCTTGGATAGACATTGACCGATATATCGGTCTGGCCGATATTATCGGCCTCAATAGGAGTTGACAAAATGCTGTTATATTCCTCACGCATCCAGACAACTTGCGCAAGAAACCACAACAGAGCAACTCAAGACAGTTATCTGACAGCAACGCTAGCAGGTGTGGTTTCATAAACAAACAGACAAGATTAACCATGGAGCATGCGTCAACCGTCTCAGCCGAAACAAAAGCATCGTCGAGAAGTTTCGCAATGCTTGAAGCCACCACATGCAGGTGTCGTGTATGAATAAACTCCCATTATACTCCCGGAAGTTTTCGCAGCATGAAAAGTTTGACTGTAACTTCAGTTGCAGAAGTCCAATCGATGCCTAGTTTAGCGCAGATTAATTTTGAAAAGCTTGCATGAAAAATGAATTGCGTTATGTTAAGCAACATTTATGGCGTTATGAATATGATTACAAATGTAATCGTTACTCATTGGTGACAGCAACTGTTGCTATGAAGCAGTTGCATGTAACATCTTTAAAGGAGTCTACTTTTCTTAACTAGATGTATTAGGCTATAAGCGCGCTGGTTTATACTGTACGCAAGCTAAAACGGCGTGTTCGTGGGTTAACTTAATTGACATTTTCCGTGAGGCATGATAATGATAATTGTGATCTCACAATCCAAGCTGTTGCGAATGTGAAACAAGCGTTTGTGGATGGGGCACAAAAGCTACGGGAGCGCTACTCCAACATTTCACAAATACATTCAAGCGATGATTTGTCGTTCGGTCCGATAGCAGCGCAGTAGTCAGTGTTCATTGTTGAATCACAATTGCTGTTGTCCGTTTGTTAAACACGATCAGCAAAAGCAGTGTTTGCAGCAACGAAAGTAAAAAGCGCATTATGTAATTTGATCAGAACTACCGTGGCATTATTGCACAATAATCGGATGCGTAATGCACACATGTGCACCTTAGCTACTGTTATGGCGACTTGTACTTCTGGCAGAGGGGTGGTATTCGAGCAAAAGTTGGGCTCACTTTACCTAGGTATCACCTAGGTAAAGCAGCACTAGGCTATGACCGATTACCGATTAGGTGGTAATCGGTTATAGCCTAGTGCTGCTTTTGTTTAGGTTAGATTGTAGATGACCGGCTAACTCACTTTAGGCTAGTACTTGGTGAAAATGCAGATAAACTTTGCTTTCTGCATGACAATCTTAAACTGTTGATATGGAATTACTGAGAATTGACAAATCAGTTGAGGTATTTCGTTTCATACTAATGCCAGTACTTCAGTTGCAGTAACTAATGGAACTAGGTTTTCTTTTTTAAGGACATGCAGTTATTTAATGTTACATTACATCAAAATTCCAAATTTGGTTGTTTATGACTTGGATTAACTTTTCAAAGTGAAAACCCACTGAGTTGCAGAAGAGTCTGAAAGGTTGATTTGTGAAATATATACAAAAACAAAATTTTACAAGATTTATGTAGTACAGTAACTGTTCAAAGCCAATTTAAAGCAATGAAAGCCAATTTAAAGCAAT
>JGI24021J15306_10010905_pt1 | contig 11300 bp, 12 predicted proteins | sample Ectturendosymbi1_FD_15306 | JGI IMG/M metagenome (IMG submission 15306)
CCGCCATTTTCCGCCTTTTTGTGCAGCAGCCCTCCAGCCCGCCGAAAGTTCACGTTTTTCATTTGGAAACACGGCCCTCCAGCCCGCCGGTCCTCCAATTAGTGTTATCCCCTATAGTATAGGTCCCTGGTATTGAGGATGGCGAGAATTACTGGCGTTTTGAATACGTACGTAAAAACTAATGTTGACAAAGAAAACAAGTTTCGAAAAATTAAATCCATGCAGCATGTGTTAGAAGCCTTACAATAGGAAAAATCTTCTTACTGCAACATTTTAATATTTGTAGTTTCACTCTTTGGATGCCCGGGGCCGTCGCCCGTTTGCCTCTCCCCTCTACACGCCACTGGGTACGGTCTACTTTCAGAAAGCTTGAATCACGTATGAGCAAGTCAGGCTACGTTAACCATGTACGAAATTGAAAAATAAACAAAACGTATTACAGTATGAAGGCACAACTTTTCTGCAATAATTTACTTTTTACTACACAACTGCTTAAGATGGAACAAATCTACACATTGTTCTATTCATTTACATTGTTTATTCTTGATTGTTGGATGTTCAACGTAATCAATAGTTCTTAATGAAAAATTATTCAAATATTCAAGTATTTTCAAGGAAGCCGGAAAATATTCAAGGACAACAAGATGTTTTTCAAGAATCAAGGACAAAACGCGTTTTGATAGCAAATTCAAGGACGTCTGGCAACCTTATTCCCATGTGATGTATATACAACACCACGAGTTGAAACTGGACAGTAACAAAGCTTATTGAACTGCTGTGGGACTTCGACTCGATAACCTTCCGGTTCCTTCATAATGCCGTGGCGTCCTTGCACTAATTTGTTTTTCTTGTTGGAATACTACAGTAATCATCGCCAAGCAAATTCAACTCAATTCTGCTGAAGTTAGGTAATGGAAATTTGGGAAACTTTTGGTGAGTGGAGTTTCACAACGGTTGGAACCTAATTTTTCGGTTGAATTTATTATGATTACTATAAAATCATGGTCATGGCCAACGCAACTCTAGTCTGCGTTGTTATGGTCACGCATCTGCAGTGATTCGAGTCACGTTGAAAAACGATGATGAATCGACTCGAGTCACGCTTTTTACCGAATGACTCGAGTCAGAGCCATTTTGCAAAAATTTCCAAACATCTGATTGACAAATCCAGTTCGTTTGCACATGCACACAGAGAAATGAACTTTTTGTGATTCAGTGATGATCAACAGTCGTGCAAATTTTCTGTTTTGACTGTGTCTCTTCGTGATGTTCTGATACATTTTTAAGTATCAAATGTTCCACCTAATACGGAGGTACTGTAGATCTGAGACTGCTTTCCTCTGAGGGGCCAGTAGGCCACATTGTATTAACCCTGGAATGCTACACATTATCGCGGTTTAACGTAGTATTTGTACATTGTGATCATGGCAGTCGGCTTCATACTTTAACTTTGAGTCTTTTACAGAGGTGAAGGGATTTATGTTTTTCAAATCCGATCCAAAAATTATATTTCAAAATCCAATGCAAGCCTGAAAACCAACTCTTGTCTAAATCCAAATGCCTATCACTGTTATTCATTAGACTAGGCCCACAAGCAATGTACGTCAAAGATTCAAAGACAAATACACAGTTTGGAAAATAATTCATGTTAATTTATGCTCTAGCTTTGCTTCACAACATCATAAAAATTGACACTGCGGAGATTTGAAAATACACTAGAATTTGCCTAATTCGTCACCTCAAGAGGATTAGAAAAAAGTGACGATTTAGTTTAGGCAAACTGACGAATATGCAAACAAGTGAAAACTCTATAATAGAAGCCTGTATACTTTATCACCTTAACTCGCATACATAGTGCTTTTATTTGCAGTAAAATACAGTTTATGACGTTGTGGTTGAATACAACAATTAACTCCTCTATCTAGGCTCCTTCATTTAATCTAACACCTTTTGAATCTTTAATAAACTTTTCCGCGTTCTCTCAATGAAGAGTCGGGTCGCGCTTATCTAGACTCTCCTGTTTAATCTAGTACTTCTTACATCTTGAATACACTTTAAAGACTTTTCTGCATTCTCTCAATAGGGAGTTGGGTCGCGCTTCGCACCTCGTGCATAAATTCGATAAACAAATTGCGAGGCGCAACAATTCTCAGAAAAAGATCCGTGATTTGTTTGAATTCCCACACGTACTAGCTGCCTAGGCATCAAACGCTAAACTGCAAATGACGTATTAGCCGAACAAAACGCTTTTAAGGGATAGAAAGAAGTGACGAATTGAGCAAATTGACGAACAGAAATGTACACAAAAGATAGGGATTCTGCTGGAACCGACGAAAAAGTGACAAATTGAGCGAATTGACGAATTAGACAAATTCTACTCTATTTAGCAACAATGCAATGACAAGCTCTGTTAAGCTCAGCAATAGCGTGTAAGATATCAAACCAAAATCTAACAGGTATACCACATAAACGTTTCATTGGAACTGGGCTACACATAAGCAATGATGAACAGCGGTAAATGTTATGAGGTGTAGGTATGCATAACAATGAGTAAAGAAAGGGGCNTGGATCAACGAAAGTCAGACCAATCCTGTAACTTTGATGACATGATACATGGAAAAGCAGACGTGTTTNGCTGGTGATAGACAAGTCTCAACATTTTAACAAACACAATATACAATCGCGACGTACTCGAGAAACTCTACTGAACCAAACTTTTCAATACAACTGCAGTCCCAAAACTGAACCGAAAGTTGCGAAGAAGTTCAAAACAATATTATCAAATCCAATCCAAATCTGGTTAAGCAGAAATTATAAAATCCAGGCCCATCAAAATACTAGCATGCGGCAAGATTTAAATCCAAGGTCATGTTCTATCTCTGGTAATTTTTTGGGCATGTGAAAGACAAGGAGGTACACAATTCCGCATGAAAAACACAAAACAAAGGCGCCATCTGTTGACAGCGCGTCATCAAACAATGCAGGTCTAGTGGGTTTTGAAACGAAGCTTGCTCTGTACAAAAAATGCTTCTTTCAACTTTGCGCACTGGCAACGAAAACAAAGCAAGTTGTGACAGACCTGAGACAAAAGGTGAAGACCGGGCCAGTTTGCCCGGGCCTCGCAACTATTGATTAACTGACGATGGTCAGAACAAGACTTCAGCCTTTATAGTCGAAATAGTCCCGAGGACAAANAAAAGTTTAAGCAGGTTTTTTAAGGTGTTTTAGGGACCCGATTCAGGTCCCTAGAATTGAAAATCGGGTCCCTATAGTCAGCGAAAATTATCATCGGATCCCTAGAATCGGAAACATCGGGTCCCTGTAGGTCCACACCGGGTACCTAACATTTTCCGTTAAAAAAGCCCTGGTTTAAGATACATGAAGGAAGCATCTTCATGACAAGCAGTCCACACTGGTGTAGACGTTGATCAGATTTGCGATATGCGGATGTTTTCCCTCAAAGAACGCTTCTCGTTCGGATGCTACATGTCGACTGTGGGAGCCTATGAAAGTAAAAACAAGCACGGTCATGCCCACCTTAGAAAATCAAACTACTTTCAGAAAAAAAGCAATAGACGGTCCAAACAGTAAAGAACAAGCATGAAACGGTCCGACTTTTGCATCAACCATCACTGGCATTTTTTGCAATTGTGACAAAAACTTGTAAGAACTCGATACCCAAAACAAACTGCAGATGCAATCATGGGCGTCGGATGGGGGGAAGGGTAGGGCCTCGGTCGCCCCTGGATTTTGAAATTTTCAGCAAAAAAAAGGCTGTTTCCTTAGTTTCGAGTGGGAAAAAACAAATTTCACCACTTGTGGCCCCCATTGAAAAAATCCCCAGGTGACCCCCTGGAATAAATCCTTCCGACGCCCATGGATGCAATTCGATCACAAAAGATTAACCCTGGCAAAATTTTCGTTCCCCCGGCTTGCTAAACACCATCTTGCTGAAATAAAACTGATGACACAACGTTTGAGTCNGGCCTAAAGCAGTCACGTCGTACTCGCGAAAGGCGGTGGCGAGCTTTTCGATTCTTCACACCAAAGCTGTCATTCACGGTCACTTTAACAACAGGGTGGGCNATAAGTCCTCACCCATCCATATGCAACTGTCAAAGTTAGTTATGAGCTCCAGCTTAGCAGTGCGCGGGATTATATTCATGATATTTTTCCTTACAAGTGGATAGGNAGTGGTTCTGTAACATCCCCAGAACCCATGAAATCGCCGCCGAGAAGTCCTGACTTGACAACATTGTGATAACTCTTTTTNGGTATACACAAAATCAGGGNTGCAACCAGATGAAAATATTGGGGAGGGCAAAATGATTGGAACTTGTTGTTGTGGCTAACAACTGAAAAACGTGTTGGNGCTTTTCACAAGCTTTTTGAAAATTTCGGGGCAATTTCCCGGTTGCCGCCACCCCTGGTTGCGGGGGGTTGCACACGCCACCCCTGGTTGCAGGCCTGCGCACAAGGATCTTGTGTCTAAACAACGTTATCACTCTAATTGTGAATTGAATGCAGCTGTTAAATGATCAGGGCGAGTTATGGACCAGAAACACGAGTTCGGGTGAAAAGTACACATTTCAAGGCAAAGCCCCCAAGTGGAAGTGGTACAGTTGGTTGCGCACGTGCCATCAAGGCCGGAAGGCGGGGTTCGATTCCCGGTCGAGTCATACCGAAGACTTAAAAACGGTACTTACGGCTAGCCCAGCCTCGTGTTCGGCGTTGATGGATGGGTGCAAGGTTACGGTTCACGCGCAGTGCTGCCATGACTCGCCACCAGTGCAGCATTCACTGCGAAAATAGCCGCGTGGCTCATGGCCATGGCGCAAGTGAGTAGCCGCGTGGCCATGGCCATGGCGCAAGTGAGCGGGGGTGGGCGCCGCAGACCACTAGTGACACTCCTCAACGGAAGCGCAAAGTGCAAATAATGAACTGAACTGCGAAGCTTTGCATCTCCGCAGATGCCGAACGGCTTCTTTAACTTCACGCAGTTTTTCGAAACAAGTTTCTGACGAACAAACTCACGGGGTTGAGCTTCTCAGCGGCCGAGCGAAGGGCATTCTTCGCAACGTCTTTAAACCCAGCAGACTTCACGTCCAGTTCACGTATTTTGTGCAGACATTCAACCAACATGGCGACACTATCACACTTGAAATTGTTGTACCCAAGGTTGAGATAATCTAGCTGGAATATATTTGGTTTGATCGATGAAAAGCGGCAAAGAAACGTGTAACGTTCGGATCTCGTATCGCATTCTAATGCTTTGCCTTACCGGGACGTTGCGTCGTTTAATTGAATCAGTCAAGGCCTTCAGTCCTTCATCTTGAATACCGCAATAATATAGGTTCAGACGATCGACTTTGTCTATTGCTGAAGCCAGAAGTTTCGCCCCATCGTCTCCGATTCGATTACAACTCAGGACGAGTTCATGGATCTGGCGATTCGAAGCAACAGAGAAGCAACTGTAATGATGTACATTTCAGAAATTCTTGGAAAGCACAACGGTGAAAATCGTGCACTAACTCCGGATGTGCCGTTAGATACAAGTGAAGCAGGTTGCTGAGGGGTGCATAGGTTCTTAAAAAAGGAATTATCTGCTTATTATACGTCAAGGCAAGGGTTGGTGTAAGTTGCAAGGGGTTCCGAGCAAAACTGAAGATGTCATCAACATGGTGGGATCGATTTTATCTCACATCTAAACGCGATGATTATTTTGCAACGTCCTTAAAAACTGAGAGATTTACTGATGTCCGTGTACCTGTCAAGAGCTACATCAGAAACAGCGCGAATTCTTTTTTCTTTTTCTTGATAAAACTCAGATAAAAAGAAAGAGGGAGAGCTTACCGGATGCGAGAGCCGCAGTAGGCCTTCGCTGAGATGGGCCACTTCGTGCCTCGTCATTCTACAATAGCCCACGTCCAACCGACGCATCTTGTTCAGCGCCGAACCCACGCTTTTCGCTCCTTCGCCACCGATGCAGTTGCTACTGAGGTCAAATTCTTCCATCTGATGCCAAGAAACAAGACTCAGGCTTTCAACTAACATAGACAAAAACCTAATTAGATTACTTTGATAATCGCTTCGATCCAACGGAGAGCATTGTTAGAGAGTAGGAAGCATTTGGAGCGAAGGATCTTTTTTGCAAGGTCAATGCTTAAGGCGAATGACGTCACGCGCTCCTTACGGATGACGTCACGCACTCAGGACGGGTAACGTCACGCGCTTAAGGCTGGTTTACACTAGGACTGAGGAAAGCTGAGCAAAGCTTGAAAACTGGTTTGTTCTGTTACGACGAAATTCCCACGCCCTGCTTAGCCTGAAAATTTTTACGCTCTGGAGGGAACTGCTCAGCCGAGCTCAGCTTGAGCAGGTACGGTGTTGAGGAAGTACGCCGTAGGTATAATTCAGGAAGGTGGTGTTTTTATGCGTTTGCACAACATTTCAGGGAGGAAGGGCAGTAGTAATAGTTTCTACGGCATTGAAATGATAGGACTGGTGTGTTGCTAACAGAGTTACACCTAGGCTACTGTAGTTTCAAAAATACCAGCGGAGTGCAACAGGCTGGTAGTGCACGGTCGGTGATGATATTGCCAACCAGCATACAGTAGTAGGCTACAGTGATTAAGTTGCCTAGGTCTACAGTAACGTTATCTCAGTTTGTATTTGCTTTTGAAATGAATCAATGCAGCTTCCTAGTACAGTACGAAAATGGAAGATCCCACATCCCATTACAATACGTTGTCACATCCACAATATATAATTAAATGTGCCAATTAGCTGAGAATGGGATGTGTAATTAATGTAAATGCCCAAGACCACTGCAACTAACAGCTTGTCAGTTGCAAAATTATTAACTACCCTATACTGTAAGGGTGTGAAAATTTGTTGAATGGCGGTCCAATTCCAATGGAGGTCTGTCTGCGTTTTGACCATGGTAGAATCAAACTGTAGTCATAACCATGAGGTCCACAATTCTGTTAAGCTGAATTATGGTCCCAATGCCATGGAACAAATATCAGTTGTGGAGTAGGTGGATATCATATATAATCACAGTATGAATGAAACAACATCTTTTCTAGAACTAAACGCTCCAATCTTCAGCAGGCAGATTCCTCAGAAGCTTGCCGCAAGGCTAAAGTTTGTTTACTGTCCAATCTTCAGCTAACCTTATTGACGTCACTCGATTTTTGTGATGTAAACACAAAACTCATAAGTTCAGAGCTCTTCCTACCGGAGTCTCTAGTCTTCCGCAAGCCTCGGCCAGAGCCACAGTTCCAGCTTCCTTGATATCGCAGTAGTGTAACCTGAGAGACTTCACTTTGTGCAAGACCGATGCAAAGAGCTGGGCTCCTCCATCGCCGATCGAGTTCCGCACGATGTCGAGTTTGGACAACTGTTGTACAATCATATGCAACGCAGGTTTTAGGCGTATCCTAGTCTGGTGGTTATGGCGATATTTGCCGTTATTCAAATATTATTTATGTCATATAAAACTTGTGTGCGAACTGAAAAAACAATACAGTGTCTTTCGTGCAGACACAGCGTTCGTTTTCCTGATTTGAAAATGTTTCCACTGTGTTGTGGGGATTTTGCTGACGAAGGTCACATCCACTGAAACTTGACGCTGTTTCGCTCGATTTGAAGTTCAACAGGAAACATTTCACACAAGAACTAAGTTATTCGCACTGTGATGAAAACCATGAGGTTCAACTATGCTTCAAAAACACAACGAGAACAAGGCGCTCTCAGACATCAACTTTACTTTGTCAAAACACACAATTGTGCAACCGTCCAAAAATGTCTTGTTCTCACCGGACTCTCAAGCCGCTTGCAAGCTTCCACCAAGTAAGAGAATCCATTAAGGGTTAAAAAACCTTTTCGCACTTGCAAGCTGTCGATCTTGTGCAGGGCTGTAGCAAGATGCTTCACGCCAATGTCTCCAACATCACTCACAACCAAATACTTCATCTGAGAAAAGAGAAAAACGCACTAAGTTCCAGGGTGGTCTGCACAAATCACGAAAATAGTGCAGGCATGCAGAATGGGAAAAGCAACCATGTGAAAAGCAAGATCTAAAGCAGTGAAGAATTCTGGTGTTTGAAAATTTGCCCGTCGCCGAAAGATGGGTCAAGAATTCAAGATGGATGAATTTTCAGAGACAGTTCAGGGGATTTGGCGGTGAAGGGACTCGAATCTGGAAGACCTCAATCTTCTCGAAAACAAGGGCGCTGGGAGTTGGAAGAAAAATGTAAGGGACAGTCAAATTTGTGACATCACAATCTCTCAATTTGTGATAGCATAAAGCCTCCCAAATGCACAGTAATCATCCATCGGAGGGGTTTAAAACAGTGGTTCTCAAGGTCCCCCCCTGGATTTTGAAATTTTCAGCAAAAGAGGTTGTTTTCTCAGTACAGAGTGAGAAAATCGAATTTCACCACTTTTGCCCACCACTGGAAAAATCCCCTAGTGGCCCCCCGTGAAAAGCTCCCTCCGACGCCCATGCAGAGGTCATTCGTCGATCCTGTGGTCTCACCCGGGTCTCCCGCTGCTTGATAGCATTGCTCAGGTGACTGTAACCATACGGAGCAATCCGTGAAAAGCTCAGATTCAAACTGTCGATCTTTTGTACAGCCGTTGCTATGACCTTCTCTCCCTCAATCCTGAAGTCGTTTGAATTCAAATCAAGATGAGACATCTGTAAAAAACGTTTAATGCGTTTTTCTAATAGCGCAAGACGAATGTTTGAATGAAGGCTTCTGATGTCAGTAAAGAGTAGACTAAGCCAGTTAAGGAATAGGTACTACCTCCCTTGTTGTAAGGGAAATGCAAAATATACCTGGAGCATCAGGATATACGTCAGTTTGACCAAAAAACAGACCAGTCTTTTGATACTCATGCATTAAATCTGTTCTTGAGTCGCCCAAGTGAATGTGACAGCTCTCATAAAAGAAGCAGGTTGAAGACGGAGCTGTACAAAAATATACTGGGACACCCTGGTGGTTGCCATGGCAACATGTGGCTGCACAATTTTCATTTCAAAAAGGCTTAGCGGGTCCCTTGTACTTACTGGCGAAGTGCGTTGATTGATTGCGTAGATTAACTCATTGAGTCCTGTGCAGGTCAAGTAGCAATCGGACATGATCAACTCATCGACTTGACGCAAGCACAGTGACATCACAGCTGCTTTGACGTCACCTGCAACTTTTCCGTGGAAGGATTTGACCTTGACTGACCTCACCTGCATGCACAGAAGTTCCCGAAAAAAGAACAACTTTCAAAACCAAACACGCCATAGAAATCGAAACAGACGCGGATCTGAGAAGCTGCTGATTCGCTCATTTGCTTTTTTTGCACTGCGGTGATTTCAGCGAAACGTACTCGAAGCTTAGAATAGAAACAAGGCAATCATCAGTGGTGTAACTGACGGGGAGCAGGGGGGGGAATCGCTCCCTGGCAAGCTAAATGTAAAAACGGGGCCTACACTTTGCTTATGTTTCGGTTTTAGTATTCTTTTAGTTTTCAGTAGATTGTTGCCTTTTTCGTTTCTTCGGAGTGTTTTCCGGTGATTTATGGTTTTACTACAGCATAGCTTTCTTCTGCCAAATTCACCATCATTTAAGTTTTTTTCTGAGTGTTGGCTAATGGGGCCCCGGGCCCCCTAGAGTGGCCGGGCCTCTTTCAGCTAAGTTTTCCCCTCCCTGGCTCAAACCTCTTGTTGCGCCACTGGCAATATGTGTAACGCTGGTAAAAGAACTTGGAGAAAAGTGCGACTAAATCGCAAAGGAAACATTCTAGTGCTTTGCGAAACATGAAGGATTTCGTCGAATACTGTAGAACAGTGTAGATCTTAGACGTTGCTCCAAAGTTGAGGAACAGAAAAGAGTCGCAACCGACATCGTTTGGAAAATGGCTGCGCAAATATTTTTTCGCAGCGATATGTTGTCACATTGACCAAACGATTAAACTGCTGGGCTTGGAGAATGCTCGAGAATTCTGTTCTACGCTGAATCATACGTCAACAAAGAATGCGAAACACCTCTGATTGTTCTCTTTCCATAGTTTTACATTCATTCACAACCAACGACTTATACGACCGTTCTTACATCCGAGGATATGTTGACAATCTGGGGCAAAGTACCATTCCCAGTCACTTGGCTATCTTCCACTACATCACTGCTGGTCACTTTGTATCTGGTCAAAATCACTTCTTCAACATTCACTTTGCAAGATGAAAGGGCTGTGAAAGCTTTGCAGCCTATAATGTTGCCCCCGATGTTCACAGATTTGATCTGAAACACATCCAAGACAATTAAGGTATCCGCACTAAAGTCAATGGAAATACATGGCTTACATCATAATTTGTGTTCCGCAACTCAAACAAACACCCTGTTAAAGGCATGTTTTGCAACACAACGCACAAGCGCCCGGGTGAACACACACACACACACACACGTCCGAAAAATTGGTGCAGAGAAACAATCGAAAAAATGCGTTAAGCGCAAGAATATATCACAGACAGGTTTGGGTGAGAACGCACACACAACCGCAAATAGCTCAAAAAAAAGAAAACTGCAGCTCAAAAATGCTCACGCACGTGCAAGCAGAAACTTGTAATTTTCGACATACACGATGCATTGCTGTTGCGTCCTGTGATTTCCACACTGTGACGTCGCAAACAATGTTTCTAATTCCATAAAAAGCGACCACCACCTACTTGTCCAGGTTGTTGTTCATAAGCTTGGAAAAGTTCAATGATGCCGTCGCTTGTGACGTCACACTGGGATAGTTCTAAACGGCTGATGTTGTGCAGAGCCTTGACCAGGACAGCAACGACCTGATTTCCCAGTTTATTGCAAGATAGATCCAACAACTCCATCTAGGAACGAAAGAACCATGAGGTGGTCGAGAAAAAGGCAAGTGTGCAACAAGGTTCACACTGTGGTAGCAAGCACCAATAGAGATCCAACGAGATCACTCTATTTCACTCTATTATTGCTTGTTCGCGCCACATGTATGTGGGTGTTTGAATTTATTGACAAATAGCCAATGAAGGCAGGCCAAGGCCTGAAGAGCTCATTGGCACGCAAAGACTAACACAGAAGGAAAAAAAATGACACACATGCACACAAATAAAACAGTACAAACAGAAAACGTGTCAAACGGGGAGGTCATATTAAAAGGGTGTATTTATGGACAAAAACAGACATGTCTGTCTAAACAAGCGCAATGACGGACTTTTAGACAGTTTAGGGTGTCCGAAGAGAACTATTTCGACCAATTCAGCTGGATTC
>JGI24021J15306_10010906_pt1 | contig 11300 bp, 7 predicted proteins | sample Ectturendosymbi1_FD_15306 | JGI IMG/M metagenome (IMG submission 15306)
CAAGACTGCGTTAAACCCATACAAATTTCAACAACAAAAGCCAAATCAATGAGTAACCACGACAACAAGAAGCAAGCGAAGCAACAAATAGCACGTCTTTCCTCCAGCCCCCAAGGCACGTTCAGGAGATCTCAGCGCTGATGAAAGCCATGAAGCCCCGCCTGTCAGAGCTCAACACTGACGCTCTGCGAAGAGTCTCGATAACGATGTTGTGGTAAGACAGTCCTCGGAGCGTGTCGCTGGGTCGTAGCCATTTGTAGCACAAGCTTACCGGTCGTTTGTCGTGAACCCAACCTGAAACACAGGAGAACTGGTGGCAGTATTTATATTAAAAATATGAGCATTAGTAATGCTGCACAGAAGTCAACTAAGAATCCAAAAAAGAAAAAAGAATAAATAAAAGGAACACACGAAAACAAGAAAGAAACAGACAATCATGCTAGCACAAAATGACAAAACAAAATCAAAAAACACTTAAAACGAAGTAAAATAGAAATAAACTAAAAAGAAAAAAGAAAATTAACATTAAGCCAAAACCTCCGTAATCAAACAAAGATCAAGACAAATTAAAAATTAGGAATATGAAAACAAAACAAAACAGAAGAAATGCATGAGGAATAAAACAACTCTACGAAATTGAAAGAGTCCAAAGAAAGCAATAAACAAACTTTAAAACCAAGCTAAGTGATTTCACCGAGAATCAGTCAGGCAAAACGAATCGAGAGTGTGTAAAAGCAAAACTAGATTAGAAAAAACTCGAAATCACCTGATGTCCGTAAGATCATTCTGTCCAAGTTGTTTGAAGCTTTTATCCGATGCATCCATTTATCTTCACTCATTTATCTTGCATCCATTTTGCATCCATTTATCTTCGCCTCAATTTTCTCCGCACACGTTTTCCTCCTAGCTGCGATGCCATTTCTTCTTCCAAACTTATATCTACAGTAAATGTCTCACCTGGTTTAGTTGCAGGTAGTGTACCTTTACTTTAACAGGTTTTAAGGGATGGGTAACGGGACGGTGAGGTAAAAACCACATTGCTTCACTGTCTTCTTCGGAGAAACGTTGGGATCGCTCTTCTACTCTATAGTCAGCCACCATGTCGTGCATGAACAGATTTACTGTGCGGCAAATGTGCAGTAATTTGGGACAAGAAATTAATACAGTTCCGAAAGAAAATGTATTTTATCAACGTTGCAGTGATGGGGGTATGGCTCCATAATCAGTGGTGGATTGCGAGTGAAGTACTTGCCTCTCCCCCCCATTTTCGGGGGTCTCCCTGGACGTGTTTCGTACATAAATTTTCTTCATTTTTGGTGAAAACCGTATTATCCACTCATATAATATACTCCGAAGCAGATCATAAGCACATACGCTGCTTTCAAAAGGCCCCCAGTAGCAACTGTAATGTGCAAGTACTCTGCTTTGAATCGGGCCCCCAACAGACACTGTAATGTGTAAGTACCCTGCTTTCAAAGGGCCTCCACCATCATTTTTAATGCGTAATAAGGAAAACCTTCAAACTAACTTCAATACCTTAAAAAACTGTCGGTTAAAAATTGTTCCAAAAATTTCTGAAAGCACTTTATCAGGTAAAAGCAAACATTTATACCAAATGACAATTTTTTTCACTGTCAGAGAATGAAGATTCTCACAATATATTGTGGACGACTGAGAAAGGGGCCCCTGCTTTAAAAGCATATGTAGTGCATATGAAATCCCAAGAGGATTGTTGTGTTCATATATAGACCTGTTTTGTGCTCCGTTGATCTGTATCAAATTCAATTTGTTTTTTTGATTAAGGCCATTGTAAACTGCAGTCTAATATTATTTGTTTATTTCGGCATTTCTTAGTGAACATTGGTAAGCTTAACAAACACTGCACAGAGCTCGCCAAAGATTTTCCGCCAAATTTTCCGGGAAAACTAATACTAAACCTAATCACTATTCGAAACTTTAACACTAGAACTAGCTCTACTCGCACCCCCTAACCATTATCCCTAATGCGACAAAGAGAAGTGCATAGCACCGTTGGGAAAGTCGCCAGTGGTGAAAAGGAGTAAAATTTGTCAAATGCGCCAAATGCGTAGCGGTTGTGAAAATTTACTTGAATACTTAATTTAGGGTTTTGAAGAGCCCTTTTTAGTATGGTTCTCTAAGCAAACTTTAGTTTGAGAGTTCCATTACAACAGGATTTTGTATAACTATTTTTGCAATTGATTGTGCCCTGTCAACAAACAGTTTATGCTGATATGAAAAGCCTCTACCAGTAAAATGCATTTTGAAGTGAAGTCCAGTCACAAAAACTTTGTTCTTGAATGTAATTAAAACGATGAAATTTGAAACAAATTTAGTGATTTTAATCTCCTTGGTTGTTGCCTGTGTTTTCATGGAGCTTGGAATCCCTTAAGGAGGACATGGCTATGAAAAAATTCAGGAAACAAAGCATTTTTTCAGGGGGATAGTGTGTTATACGTTTTCTAGGTTATTGATAGTGAATGCAGAGAAATGAGGCGCAAAACTAGAGAAGTGGGGGACGATGCCAACTTGCTATCGCTTAACTCTTATGTGTTGCTAGCTTTGTCTGCTCAACTTTTAGCGTTTTGAAGTTGCGTATCATGAATATCCTTTTGCATTTTCTGTTATGTCAGTCATACCGTAGTCTTGGACGTATCTATGGGTAGCCCGCGTATAACCTTCCTAGACTTGATCAAAAGATCTTATAACGGTTGGCTGAGTATGATGACGTCCTCAGAGGGCCCTTTTTTCAGCCTTGCCCTAACCCTAAGTCCAGTGGCGTAGCCAGCCCAAAAATTTGGGGGGCCAAAATGTTTGATTTTAGGCGAATAACACTATTTTGTTTGAAAAAACGCCTCTCAAAGCACAAAATTACCATATTTTTCAAAAATATGGGGGGGCATGGCCGCTTTGCCCCCCCCTTGGCTGCGCCTATGCCTAAGTCCACCACTGTCCACAATGGTAACCTGCTTGTCAGCTGCTCGTTGTCCAGACCTACATTGCTTGAGATGGGAGGTTCAGGTTTTTTCTCGGTTTGCTATTATATCCACTGTGAACAACTATCTGGAGTTAACCGCTCAGACTACAGCTTGCCAAGTGCTTTCGGTTGCCGATTTTAACTTTGAGGCCTCAATTTTAAGTGCAACTGATACCAAAGAGTTAAAGAAGATTACACTGCGGATAGTAAAACTCATGTAAACACAACGAGGCTCTTACTGACCGTTTCCAGCAGCGGTACGAAGATTCTGCGATCGGTGAGTAAAACTGCGGGGATGTCCACACTAAAGCTGCAGGAGTGGGAACTCGATCTTTATTTTCTGCCTGTGCTGTGCAGGGCGGACGTGGGTTACGACGTTTCTGGGGCGGGGCTATCGCTGGTTGAAAACGTTGTGGTTCGTGTGAGGGGTTCAGTTTTGGGGGGCAGAGTAAGTGCTGATGATTGCCCAACGTAACTCTGTTTACTGGTTATGCATTATACAATAAGATAGATTAGAAAACATTTAAGTTTGAGCGTTATATCCAGGGTCGCAGGATCGTATTCATTTGTATGGATTGTGCTTATTTTTAATAACAAGGTTTTACAAAATAGTAGTATGCATAGTTCCAAGAAAAGTGCTCATTTTTATGTACCTATTTTTTCGTTTTGATGTCATATAAAGGCCACACTGCACTTTCATTCTGAAAAATTTTCATTTGCAAAACTAAACTAACCAAAAGAAAATTAAAAATGACTGCCGGTGAGAAGCTCTCCCTCTAATTGAATGGTTTGATTTGTACTTTGAACACTTTGTTATCATAACTTATTTGAAAAAGAGTTGAAGTTGCCTGCTCAGTAGGCGAAATTTATATTCTGTGTGTTTACTTTCAGTGCCCTATTGTTTACTGTGAAAAGTTTTATTCTGATAGTTCTTGTCTATTTGACGGCTTCATTGTGATATAGAAAATCTTCATCCACATGCAATCTGTTGGGCACCTTAGCTGCCAGTTGCGCAGTGTTATTCTTATTAGTCTTATTTTTTGGTCCAGGATGATAGCAGTCCTGGTTGGATACTTTGGTATCTCAGGACGAACTTTTCAAGCTGCAATTAGAAGCTTGATGCTAATTTCAAACCAGTTCATTTTATCTCTAATATGATTAAGTTCTTCACCGATGTTATTCAAGGAACGAAGCAAACTATCTGGCTCTCTTAGCATTAAATCTTATCTTTAATTAACAGATATCTACAGTGGCCCTCGGCGCAAGCGAGTAGAGTTGGGCACCGCAGACCACTCGTGACACTTAGAAAGAAGTAAAAATGAAATGGAACTGAACTACTGCTTGTTTGCCAGAAATTGACTGCTTTGACGCCAAGAGTAGCATTGCCGAGCTACAGCAAACTGTTGTTGATCTTGTTGATCGGTTGCCATGGCAGGTTGCACGTTTTTGATATGTCCGTGCTAGTAGAGACTACGAGGGGGACGGATTTATGAGGTGCAGGGCTGACGTGTGTTGTGTTCTTGGGGTGGAAGCTGCGGTCACAAACAAGCACCTGTGATCCTAAGGACTTCTTATATCCACTCGCCGTACGAATAAATGAGCCAACGAGATCTTTGTGTTGTGTGTTCGTATTCTTGTTTTACTTTTGCAAATGTACTTGTAAAGCAATACCAGGTGAACGCGACTCTCATTTGGAGCAAAATCACAGCATTGAATCGCTTTTAGCAGCCTTGCTGAATTCCCCAAAGTTCGTTTTACTTCGTATGGTACTATACCATCAGTTTGAACCGAGGGAAGTGGTAGAATTGTATTCTTTACATCCGAATAGCAAATGTTGCTTTAATTAAGTGCAAAATTTGATGAACGAAACAGTCGGCAAACAACATACATGCAAAGCGCGGACTAGTTTTTAACCAACCTACAGCACGGCATGCAGCTATTCAGTAACAGAGCAACCAAAGAGGGGCGATCAACCAGCAGCGAATTGCAGGCTAATCGAACACAAGATGTGGTCGGCGTATAAGCACGACAATCGCACGCAGCAACAAAGGATATGAGGAAATCATTTCAACTCCATTGAGTTACAAAGAAACGCAAATTCAAAGTAGCATCTAAATCTCGGAATCTTGCATTTCGTGAAAACTTTTGTCTTCGTCGTTTTTAGGCTGCTATATTTTGTTACAGTTTGCCGCTTTCTGTGCCCGTTGCGAGTATAGCGAAAAACCTTAAATCCAATTTGCGCACGTCCCTTTGCAAAAAGAAGTTAACAACTTTGCAATGGGGGGTTTCATCAAGTAGATTCACGCTATTTTGGAAGAACCGCTCCTCTATCAAACATTACAACTTTTGAAAAATTTACAACAAATACCAGTGGTTATCTACTTTTGCAATAGTAGGTGAATGCATGTAGTTGTTATGTTTTTAGCTTCAGGCTGAAAAAAACACTACCTTAGTGGTTAGTGCGTCCGCATCTGTGCTGGTAAGTCTGGAGTTCAACTCTAGGCCTTGCCTCAGCAATACCTTGCATATTTGTACTGCATGTAGCTTTCTTGCTTGATGTACAACGTAAGCTTCGAGAAAGCCTCTCTCAAGATCGTTCGGACATGAGAGATGCAACCCTCCGTGGAGTTCGATCGTCTTGGTCTGCGTTGCCAGGGGACACCTTCGCGGAGGGCCAAGTGCGTGCTGTGCGGATGAGGCAACATCTCTATCACCTTAAACTAGTGTTCCCAATCTCTTTGGGCCAACCCCCACATAATCATCTCCTAAGTCAGGGTTTCTTAACCTGGGGTGCTAGCACCCCCAGGGCTGAAATCAATGTCAGGGGGTGCTGGGAAAGGTCACATATGTGGCGGTCAAAGGTAAAAGGAATACGTTTGGACAAAGGTGTTAGCTAATGGTAGGGGTGCTGGACTGCTTAGGCGTGACCATAAGGGGTGCTGAGGTAGAAAAAGGTTAAGAAAAGCTGTCCTAAGTCGTCGTGGCCTCCTAGGAAATATAAATATCAATAAGTAAAAAGTTAACTGCTGTTTACACGGAGCAAGCTAGTTTCCGACATTTAACTTAATTCGTAATTTACTTCCCGTAAACATCAAATAGCTCAACAAAACTCTGCCTAGGCGTCGTTGCGTGTGTGTTTCTTGCAACGTTTGTATATGCTTATGCCTTTGTGTAATTGTAACTGTGTTCTTGCCTGCACGTTTGATTATATGCGTAATAAATTCATCGTCTCCAAACTGCCGTATTTAGACTGAACATTTTTGGATCCTGTGTGATTTGCCATAACAAACAACAACGTTTATTGAATTCGTCAGTGAAAAAATGGAGCTGGTTTTCATTACGTCTTTGTAATGACTTTAACAAAATTTTGACAAAATCATTTGAAAGAAAGAAGATCTAGGGAAGGAGTTCGGGGTTCCCAACCTTTTGTCACTCCTGCACCTCAAAATGTTTTTACTCTGACCTCGCACTCCCTACAATTTCTAATCAAGAACTATCTTTCAAACCTTTAGAAAGATATACGCAAAGTATAATCAAACATATGCACAAAAAAGGATGACCCAGGTTAGCATTTACAAAAAATAATCCCTTGCTTGAAATATGTACAAAAATGAACAAAATAATAAAATCAAATGACTTCCATAAGTTTGCCCATGTATTTCCGTTCAATGACTCTTTTGTTCCTGTTTCATGCTTACGATTTTTTCAAAACGTGGAACTATACTGTACAGTATGTTGCTGATAGCAATTCACGCATGTCTGCCTGTGTATTCAAGGAATTTTTATAGATTTCATTAATTGACATGATGAAGGGTTATGATGATAATCAGAAAAGCTTGTATCTCCATTCACAATTGCGTAAAGCCATAGGCGTAGCCAGGGGGGGCAGAGAGACCATTCCCCCTCAAATTTTTAGAAAATATAGTCATTTTGTGCTTTGAGAATCGGTTTTTCAAAGAAAATGGTGCTATTCGCCTAAAATCATACATTTTGGCCCCCCCCGAAATTTTGGGCTGGCTAAGACATTGCGTAGAGCAGACATGGGCGTCGGAAGGACTTTTTCCAGGGGGGGGAGCAGTAGGGGATTTTCCCAAAATTTTTTCCAGGGGGGGGCCAAAAGTGGTGAAATTTGTTTTTTACCCCTCGAAATTGAAAAACCAACCTTTTTTTGCTAATAATTTCAAAATGTAGGGGGGCCAAGGCTCTCCCCTGCCCCCCCTTCCGACGCCCGTGAGAGCAGACCTTAACATCTCTCCAAATTATAAAAAACTTTCACAAGAACAACAGTACAATCCAGTAAGAAAGGCAGTGCACACGACTTCATTCCTCTACGATTTATTCACCTCAGAACTACTGTTTGCTAAGAATGATGAAATGCGGAATCCACTCGTATATGTACTACGCTCAGACTCTTAGACTTGTCCACACGTCACAAAAACAATGTCAATATCTAGTTCATTTGAACAAAAACTACTACATAAGAAGTATAGAAAAACTTTTTGGTTGGGGGGTGCGGACCTTTTGTTAGTGACGTCATAAGTGGAGGACTTTTAGGTAATCTTGGCCCTTCACCTGGCCCTGAGCCCAAAACGTTAGATGGTAGTATTTCGCTGAAGTTTTTATTGGAAACTAAGCTACAATCCGAGTCTTTTGATACTTTGGATGACGTGCTGGGGTTTCGGGTTCAAAAGTTATGATCTGAAATAATAAAAATATTTGGCTAATTAGCTAATTAGATAATTAAGTAATTTGTTTATTTTAGATCATAACTTTTGAACCAAAAACGCTAGAAAGTCAATCAAAGGCTCAAAAGACTGGACTCGAGCCTAGTTTCCAATGAAAACTTCAGGGAAATACTTTGGCCTCGCGGTTGGGCCCTAGGCCAGGTAACATGAGCCAACATGGCCCAAATACTACTTCAATTATGACGTCACTCACAAAAAATCCGCAACCCCCAACCAAAGAATGTTTTTTGAGTGCAGACTAGAAGACTTGCCGAATCTTTTGAGGGTTTGAACAGCTCTCTAGCGCAATCGGCGGAGGAGCTAGGGGGTTGGTAAGGCAACCGAAAACTGCTGGTTTTAGGCCGAAATACAGATACGATATATTCGTAGACCTGCTCTCAAGGTGCTTTATGCGAATAATTAATATCATGGCACGGAGATTTGAACCAGTCATTCTCATCGTATTCTAGGTTAAAGATTTCAAACTTTTTTATGTTACGGCACACTACTACATTCTGAATTTGACTGCGGCACACATACTTTATGAAATCGAAAACCTACTTTTCACAAACCTTGCGAAAACCCACTTTTCACAAAAGATTTCGTCAAAACATAAAATTTTCGCGACACACTTCAGCTTCTTCAGCGGCACACAGTTTGGGAAACACTGGTCTAGGTGGACCACCGGAGATCCACCTGGAATTTCTAGTCGCTCATAGAGAGTTCCATAAATCATAAAATTGAAAATGCCCTTCACTGTCCTATGTGCAAAACAGTTTCGACTACTGCTAGTTTTTAACGAACCTCGCGCTTTTGTCCATAAATTCATTGTGAAAGAAAGCAAAAAAGCCGCAGGAAACTGAGAGTAATAAATAGATCAATTTCTGTCATTAAGACGGGCAGTTCTCGGACCCCCCATGGATTGATGTTTCGCACCTCTGGTTGGGAACCACTGATCTAGGGGATGCTTAAAGGATAAACGCAAAACTTTGCAACTTATATGACATCTTAGACCAGGTTTTTTTTAAGGAAAATGTTAGGAACCCGGTTTGGATTTGTAGGGACCCGATTTCTCTAATTCTAGGGACCCGATTTTCTCTGATTTTAGGGACACGATGATAATATTCTCTGATTCTAGGAACCTGATTTGAAATTCTAGGGACCCGAATCGGGTCCCTAAAACGCCTTAAGAAAACCCTGTCTTAGACATTTTCATTAAATGCAACTTTGCGGTGTTTTCGACAACTGCTTCATTACCGCATTATATAGGCCGTCGTGAAAAATTGTGCTTCTTGAAAAAGTTACCTAATCCAGCATGGCAAAAACGTATCAAGCATCCTTTTTATGCGTGGTCCTTTACACTTGTTCAGCGTTGTGGAAAACTTTAAAGATTTTGAAGAGAGCTCTCAGCTTCTTAAGACACTGATTACTTCCACTATACGAGCAGGGCCTCTGAGAGAAATTTTACCAGGGGGTACGAGACGATACCGAGCCCCAGTGGCGTAGCGAGGCGAAGTGCCGTCCGGGGCTGACCATAAAAATGCCGCCCTTTCCACCCCTCAAATTTGCTAACAAAATTTTAAAATGAAAGATCATGTTTCGCGCTTATTCAAAGATATAAGGATTAATAAAGTATCTTGAAAATCACAATCAACCACTATCAAACTGAAATTGGCCTTGTTTTCAATTGTCGATTTATGAGTCTGGCTTTTTCTGCTTATCGCCACCTTTCTCATCATCAATTTTTCTATTTTTTGCTTTCTTTACATATGCGTATGCGGACCCGGCATGATTCGTCAAATTTTCTTCCCTGTTGGTTTTCAGTCTCCGGTAAGCCCACCGTATGGCATTTTACTAGATTACTCATTCCAGGGGATCAAACGAAAAAATTAAGAGATGTAATACCGGCATACTTACTTTACAGATGTAAACATTTACATATTACATAATTTCGTGTAGTATTCCCGTCTTTAACTAATAAAAGTATTTATACTGCATATAGCAGGCGATAAAAATAAATCTGATAGTGATCTAAAGAATGTTTCATTGTTCATTTCACGTTTCAGTAGTGGTTTAATCCACGTAGAATATACAAAGGGCTTCAAAAGTTAACTCTGTCGGCACTTACGCGGGGCCCTCTACAGGTGCGCAGACCCATTTTGAAACCGGATATGGTTGAGAAACGCTGGCTTGCAGTCTTCATCGTGTCTTGCGCATTTGGTCTAGCTGTTGGGTTGGACCTTTTCCAATTACACGTGCATAGTGTTATTCCTTGCCTTTGTTCGTTACCAATAGAATCATCACTAGGTCTTCAATTGGGGACTTTACGTTTGTGCAGGCGGATTGACATTCTAAACTTTGACAAAAAATCCACCGATTTATTATGTTTCATATTTCACATTGGGAGGGCTTGAAGCTTTGTTTGGGGAGTCTAAGCCCACCAAAGCCCCCCGTGGCGACGGGACTGGTTACCAACAGGCGTCTATTTCAAGAACTATTACCAAACCATACCAAGTGGGACATCCACCTTTTCGTTGCTCAGCAGTGATCACAACGTCTTACCTTTGACGTTAATTGCGTTGAACAACTTTATTCAGTATAGTCATTGCTATGTTGTGCAACTGTTTCCATTAAAGTCATTTTCAAAAAAAGCTTTAACCACAACCATATCTAAACTTCGTTTACCCTTGCGTTAGGTTTTCAGACTAAGGTTCTTGCCTCAAATTCATCAAAATGAGAACAACACCTTTTCTAAGCTTTTCTTGTTGAAATGAATTTTTCTGACTGCAAGCGGGAAGTATACCGTTGAACAAAGGAGACATTTACGAAACTGACGCTGCCTGTTGACTGGCTCTGATTCACTCTACTTGCAGTTCAAACCGACAATCTCAGCTCAAAGTTATACACGCAAACACACTAACGGCATTACTCCGCTTCAATAACGTGATCTTCCGACACCATTACGTCATGCAGAAAAAGAGCCGTTGTACCGAAACTGAGCAACGTTACTTTGCAGAGTTCTTCACTTCAACCAGCAATATTTAATGTTGATAAGCCCACCTAATGACTAGGCCAGCGCTTTTCAAACTTTACTTCTGTAAGCCACAAGATGCGGCCCCTATGGGGTGACATAACAATGTGCTTTTGATCCAGTAGATATCGTTTATGCATGGGTTCTCATTACTGAATCAGGGACCGTTATCGCAGAAACTATGTCCGGTTAACAGCCCCTATTAATTGCCAGAATATTAATTATTTCTCAACGGTTCACACTAGAAGGTACACACACCAAAGAAACATATGATTCCCAATCGTATATACTTTTATTCATAATTACATATGTTTAATAAAACAAACTCGTACTCACCAAAATACGACGTTTCGTAATATTCAAGCACTTCTCGACATGTCACAACGCTCACATACTTTTATAGCTTATCACTATTCTTTAAGCAATGCGATAAGGTGATCGACAATCTATTCAGATCGGTTCCCCTATTCAAGCAATTACTTATGTAACTAAAACTTAATTTCCTGCGTCTCAATTCATCTCAATTTGTAAATATACTCGATAAGTAAGT
>JGI24021J15306_10010908_pt1 | contig 11299 bp, 3 predicted proteins | sample Ectturendosymbi1_FD_15306 | JGI IMG/M metagenome (IMG submission 15306)
TGGCAGAGAAAGTATAAACCCAGCTAAAATGAAACTCTGCCCGGGTTGTCATAACCCTTTCGCATCTGGCAAGCTCTACAAATGTTTGCAGAAGTAACCTGATACCGAAGAAATACCCAATGACAAGACGTTTTGTAACAACACATCACAGTGTATACTTGGAGCCAACCCTTTTCGCGTGTCTGGGCAAAGCTTGATTTAGTTTTATGGGTTAGCAAGGTCAATTTTGATAAGCCCGTGTCCACCTAACTTTCGAACTTTCGCATCAATTCTTCTGAAAGTAGTAATGGGTGGCGATGAGTCTCCAGTAGTGATTTGACCGAAACTGAGTAGTCGCCACACACTTTGAGCCTAGCGTTGGTTTCTCCGGATAGTGAGGCTTTGCGTACAGGCAACACCAAGTTCCCCAAGACTTAACGGGGACCGGCATTCAAATTCCTCCATTTCCAGTGTTATAAGCGTGGCTGAGATCCTCTTGTAAGCTGATCGGTGCTGCTGTCGGTTTGCAGAATGGAGGCTTAGCATCTGCGTAACTTCTGATTCGAAGTCCCTGAGACACCCCATCTCTGGCTGGGCAACTCTGGAAAACTTTCACGAAGTTTTTGACATGAATTCTGAAGTGAAACATCCTGATCCATAGTCAGTGCTTGCACTGGAGAGTGACCATCTCTTTCGAGATAAAGCGTAAGTCCAATGAAATCCCATCTGCTTCATCGCACTACGACCAAGTTGGTTGAGTCCAGGAATAGTTGTAACCACGAAGGTGACGTCAAATGTTTTTCTAACTTCGGGAACAACATTTATGCAGTAAAACATCCTTGAATGGGCATATAGTGCGACGACGCTGACTGGTGGGTGAAGTGTGGTTATCGAAGACTTGGTTTTCTTTTTTCTCCCACGTAGATGCGGACGGAAAACTTCCGCCAGCCGTTGTGTGTCCAGTTCAAGGGTGGAAACTTTGTCGTTCATTTGAATTGGAACCTCTATTTTTGGAACTTTGGCAGCAACGTCAAAGTAATGCTGCTCTTTAGGCAGACCAACTGCAAATTACATTTTTACAGAAATTTCAACCTGTACTCTTGAATCTACAATACCTGGCAAGGTGACCTTTTCTACCACAATGGTAACAGGCCGCTATATCGTTTTTATTAACGACTTTAGATGCAGAAGATTTGCTTGGCAACTTGTGGGATCTACACACCTTGTGTAATAACTCTGGCTTCATTCCGAATACGGTTTCCTTTGCTGCTCAGCAGCGTTTTCAATTTCCATTGTAATCTGGATTGCGTAAGAAAACGACAGTTCGTTACTTTTGATTTTAAAAAAAGCCTTCAGGACAGCTTCATTACTGACTTAACAAATAAAACGTGTCTGAAGAACTTCATCTGGGAAAGGGGGTCCCAACCTGGGGTACATCAACCACATAGGACACATATTCCTATCTGAGGGGGTACATTGAAGGTTAGCAATGAAAGGGAAAATATATACAGCAGAATTGGTCTAATTCGTCACCTCAAGGTGATTAGGAAAAAGTGACGAATTATGCAAACAGGTGACAACTTTATCATAGTAACTCATATACATAGTGCTTTTATTTGCAGTAAAATACAATTTTATGACGTTATGATTGAATACAACAATTAATTCCTCTACTCAATCTGAGACTCCATTTAATCCAACACCTTTAAATCTTTAACAAACTTTTAAAGAAGTTCCGAGTTCTTTCAATGGGGAATCGGGTCGCGCTCCGCACCTCATGCATAAATTTGATAAACAAATTGCGAGGTGCAGTAATTCTCAGATAAAGATCATTTGATTTGTTTGAATTCCCACACGTACTAGCTGCTTCAAAATCCAAAGTGAAACTGAAAATGACGTATTAGCCGAACAAAACGCTTCTGAGGGATAGAAAGAGGTGACGAGTTAGACAATGGTGAATTAGACGAACAGAAATGTATACAAAAAAAAGGTTTCTGCCGGGACTGACGAAAAAGTAACGAATTGAGGAATTACACGATGACGAATTAGACAAGTGCAACTATATATATAAAATATATATTTCGAAATATTGATGCATTTATCAGTTAAAATACAGCAAAATCCAGACAAAATTCATGCTTTGGGTCTCAAATGAATGTGGTCTTAATTGAACGTGATTTCAATTGAACATGGTTTAAAAGGAATGTGTTTGAAATGATCACGGTAGAAGTGATCAGTCACAAGTTAATGGCCTTAAATAAACATGGTCTGAGATTTTCAGGTCTCAACTGAATGTGCTTACAAATGAACGTAGTGTGAATTGATCCCAGTTTCAAATGATGAGGTTGAAAATAAACATGGTCTCCAATAGTCTCAAACGATCAGGCCTCAAAACAAGTGTAGTATCACAACGTGCATGGTCTCAAAACGTGCGTGGTCATTGTGTGAGGTCTAAAAATGAGCATGGTCTCAAAACGTGCATCAAGGTGTGCGCAGCCTACAGGTTGTGCGCGATCTCAACTGTTTGCACAGGATGCCAGATAAGTAATCAATGGGTAGTGAATCTCTGCGTGAATTATTCTGTGTTTCACTTGAGATCTGTGTAGAGTGCTTTCAGGAGGCATGCCATTCTGGTAAGACGTCAAGCTATCCAAAATTAGCAATTCGTTGGAAACCTGTTCAGTGTGACGAATGTGACAAGTAGTGGTGATTCTCATCAGTGTGCAGGTATGGAAACTCATCTGATGTTGGAAAATGGGTTGTAATCAAAATCTCTCAAAGTGATGTTGGTGCATACACATTGGTGACACGACTACAAAGCTGAATTTCTTATTTTCCACGAAATTTGAAAATGATGGTTTGCAATATTTGTTACTGAGGAGTAACCTCAAAGTCATGTCAAGCGAATGAATACGACTGGAAGTTCAAAATTATGTTTTGGTTTAGCCCTTTCTATCTCTGTTGATGCTTGTCTGAATTGCACTGTGATTAAATTATGCTGAAATAAATCAGTGCTGAAATCATTGACTGCATTATCCTAGGCCGCTGAAATATAGGTATGTGCCACTGTGCCTCCGCCAGCCTGGAGTTATCAAGTTCTTATATGGTTGATGTGGAACGTAGTGTTGTGCGTTCTTGTCAAAGTATTGTAGATTAATAAAGGAACTATTGGCATTGCATTGAATCCAAATCACATAGGCCATCACAGTTAAACCATTGGAGTATGTACCTGTCTTCTGTTGATACTATGTCCAGCTATCATCGTTGCAGATACTTTTAAATTTCGTTAATCTTTATAGCGTGCTTCAGTAGCACTTGGATATAACAGACCTACCTATGGAAATACCCTGACTTGAACTAATCGTTATGTTGTGATGACAAGAGAAAAGTTCTTTTCCATTAAACTTTTTATGCATTTAAGACTACCTTGTAATGAAATTCGGCCACAACGTGGGAACTTCACTTATTTCTGACCGATATTTTGGTCGAAAATAAGTTAAGCTTTAAGTGGAAAAGTGTTTCTTCTGTGATTTGCATGATACCGTTTCAATCTTGTCATAGTGAGGGCGAGGGGAGTTGTGACACTTACGTCATTAAGTCTGTTTTTACTACTTTTTAGAAGTGTGGAATGACACAAAAACCTTTCCCTTGAGTAGACCCAGTGACTTCTATCCTGTGTTCCTAGATTCCTGTTGATCTTTGATGGTACAGCAGAGAGTGTCCAGTTTGGCCTTTTCAGATAATGACACTGGTCAAGGGTGTGCTGTCTAGATCAGGGGTTTCCAATCTTTCTCATACCATGTACCCCTTCAGCATTTAAACAGATTAGTAGTACACCTTTAGCATTTCAACAGGTGAATGTGTACCCCTAAAATTTCTTACGGCAAAATATTTTATCATGATTATTCATAGATATATTTAACAATAAGCATATAAGGATCAATGATGTATGTATAATTATTTGGAAATAAATGATATGTAAATATATATATTTTTTCTATTGTTAACCTTAAATATACCCCTTCGAATAGGCAAATGTACCCATGAGGGTACATATGCCCCAGGTTGGGAACGCCTGGTCTAGATGATCTGCAGCCCTCTCTGAAACATTTAATGCAGATGATTTCGGCAATTTTTGTCTAATTTTCACCGACTAAGAAATCACAAGCAGTTTAAATATTTCACATAAATTCTTGAAGTGATTTCATTATCATTCATGATAATAAAATTGGGGTAGCCTTTACGAGCGACAGAAAACAGAAGGAAGTTGATCTAACAGATGGAATGCAAAGAGTGCTATGCGAGCTTAATTGTTGTTGGGTTTTCAGTTCTTACATTGATTTTTGTTCCAATCTTTACGGTCTCAAATTTTGCATGATTGATGAGAGACTGCTATCTCATGTACAACCAGCAGAGATGATAGTTTTGCGAGAGTTCACACTGTGACACTTTGCAACAAAGTGTGCAGTAGTGGTGTAAACTATAAAATGGTTAATATCAAGCCATTTCTCCAAGTAACAAGGTACTGCTATGAGGATTTGGGCATTTGACAAGAATGTTTTGAAAGGATCTAGCAAGGCCAGTCATGGTGGCTAAACCCACCTACAGAGAAGTAACCCAGAGATCGCCCAAGGACCAGGTGGGCTTGGTGACCTTACATCTCTGACCTAGTTTGGTTGAGCTTTGTTGTGGGGCCAGCAGAACTATCATACTGTAAGTTGCTGGAAACCGTAAGGTGTTTTAGGATTATTAGGACTTTTGTCCCGACTGCCCTCAAAAGAGGAAAAGTGTTTTTGAAAATGATTGAAGGTATGGGTGATTCAACCAGCGTACCTACAACTTACTTGTACTGCATATCAGTGATGTAGTCTCAAGACCTATTTTTGTGAGTCTCAGCATCGAAGGTTTCAGATCTCACCTTGATCTCGAAACCTACGGGTCACGATCTCAAGCCTATTGTCTTCAGGCTTCGAATACTCCCATAATATGAATTATTGAAGCATTTATAATTCCACATGTATTATTTTGTCCGCTGTATCTGAAGGTAAGGAAAAACCAAAAAAAGAATGGAAAATACCAGAAATTCGAAAACAATTCAGCAGGCAAGAGGTGACGACTAGGGCAAGTTTTTGTTGCAGTAAAAAAGTGAGAAAGTTGGATTTATTTTCTCCGAATGTTGCATTTATGCGCAGTAAAAAAGTGGGAAGGTTTCATTTATTTTCAACGAAAGTTGCATTTATGCGCAAACACTGCAAACGATAGTAATTTACTCAAGCGATTTGTTTACATAAATGCTAAATATTTCTCAACATTTTTTTGGAAGAAATGGTGTCTTTGGCTGGTCTTGTAAAACTTCTACCTTGCAAACCAACTGTTTTGTCATAGAAAACATTGAGACGCAGCTAATTCCTCATATAGCTCTTTTTCATGCAATCAAAGAGAGTAGAACTAAACTGAAATAGGTTTGTAGCATTTTTGTACTACTCTTTTTCATTTTGCGCAACACTTGATAAAAATTGCAGTAAAAGTTGCACGTAAAAATCGAAAAAGTTGCAATATAAAATTCCTGGAAACAACCCAAAACATTGGACTACATATTGTGAGTATTTAGGAAGCTGTAAAAAAAGTTGCAAAAACTTGCCCTAGTGATGACATTTTTTCACATTTTCCAGAAAATGTTGACAAATGTTCAAGTCTCGGTTTCGAATTCTAACCAATTCTCTCGATCTTGGCGATTTTCGTCTTGGCTAAATCACTGCTGCATGAATAGATAACGTGTACCTCAGTTACGTTGCAATAACTTTTGTTTTAGAATGTGGTACCGTGGCTGGCATTGTATTAGAATTATATTTTCATTTATTGAAAGTTGTGTTGAATGTGCAAAACGCATGCACGTCTCCCCACACAAATTTGAAACAATGATGTTTTTTTTCGAAGTGAGTAACACTAGGTTTCATATTGCAGTAAAAGTGATGTCTGGAATTGAATCATCCTCCTGTACTTCTTCTGTGGACGTGTTTCATCAAACCAATGCGCAGAAAAAGCAACAGTTCGTGGTCTTCACATCTGCATATGGAAAATCAACATTTTCAGACAGAATTCGCACGCACACTGCTGAAAATAGACAAATTCAACCAAGTCAAGGTGATAGTCAAATGAGGTTTCCTAGTCAGAATCATCTATTCACAAAACCTGCACCATTCTCGTACAATGCGTCTAACAGTGTTGCGAATGCACAACAACATCTGCCTTTCACCGGAGATGTTGTGGCTTCGAACGTTTCGCAACCCAAAGCTACAGAGCAATCCAACCCCGTTTTTAATCTTAATCAAAATGTTGTCCAGTACAACTTTAACGTCAATACAATGGTTTCCGCTCATCAATCAGTCATGCAACAACAGCAACTTCAACAAGTGATGGGTGACATTAGCATGGAAAACCAGACTACTGCTCATCCCGCACCATTTGCCACTTTTAACCAGAGTGTTACATCCAACCCAACCTGTTATCCTTTCAGTGAAGGCAAAGCAACACATTTATCTCGAACTTCGCAAAGTAGTGCTTGTGCTCCTATTCCACAAATGCTATCGGTATCCAGAATCCGAAATCTTGGTAATCACTCACCATCAAATGCACAGAAGGAAAGCAGATTTGTGCCGATTTCTCAGTGGATTAATGGTAGCAATGTTAGTTCCTCAAATGTGTCAAATATGAGTAATGCCACTAGGCCATGTGCAAACAACACTTCCAAACCATTATTTATAACAGGCAAAGTGGTGCATGTAATGAAGCCACAGATGATCGTGTTACAACGTCCACATGGCAAATCTATACCTGCTGCAGTTGATCCACGAACTACTGCAAACGCTCAAACTCAGGAACGAATTTGTCTAATCACTACTGATCAGTCTTGTAATAAATCTGTACTATGCAACGTACGTGGTATACCCATGACTTGCCAAAACTTTACTGTTGGTTCACATAAACCAAAACGTACAAGGAATTCATTTCCACCTCAGCAGTCAACTGGCATTGCTGTTACACCTTCATTCCCTGACGTTTTGATTAACAGTTCATCAGTTACACAAGAACAAAGGACTGTTCCCAGAACCGAATCGGGGATTGTCACTGGTAGTCAAATATACCCTATTGTCAGCAGTGAGGAACCATTTGTTTCTCATGGCATCCCGAAGTTCACTTTTGCCGGTGTGTTTACTGATGCTGTTGAGGTCAGCCAGGCTTGTGCCAACAAAGAAGTATCTTTTGCAGTTGCAAGTAACGTCCAACCAAATCTGACTACGTCAGTTGATTCTTCCGATTTAAAAATTATTGAGTGTTATTCCATATCAACATCATCCAATTCAAAAAATCCAAATCCTCGAAATTCAATTTGCAGTGATTCAGTGGGGACTCAATCAAATACACAGTCATTTCAGGCACCCGCTGCAACAGATTGCAGAACGCCGAATACACTACTGAACGAGCTTTTGGGTAAACCATCTTTGAAAGAACATCAAAGTCGAGAAAATATTTCTGTGAAACCACTTAATACCAATAATGGACTTCTAGGCAATACCGAACCTGGAACAAATGTTTGTTTAAATGCTTCAACAGCGATTAATGATTGCAATTATTCCATACCTGCCACGAAGTTGAATGAAAGAAACACTGTACCAAGCGCTAAAGCTTTTGAAAATGCGTCTGTAACGAAACTTACACAAGTGGAGATTGATGAAAAACTGGCGGCTTGTAATATACCACAAGCACAAATTGACAAAATAATTAAATTGGCCCAAGAACGCTTCCGGCCATGTTTAAAATCAAAAGAATTGGATGTTGTGAAACAAAGTGAAAGAGCAAATAAGAAGTATTCAATAAACAGGAATGCCTTCGACAATTTTCAACCAGTGCATGTCAAGTCTGAACAAAATGAAGAACCTGAAGTGACGCAGTCTAGTTTAATGATTTCCAAAAGGATTGGTATGACAAAACAAGAAACAAATGTTCAGTGTTTGGATAAACGCACTGCAAAAATGGGAGACGAATCACATTCGACTGTTCACAACGTCAGCATTGATAAAGAATCGTTGATTCGCAAAGAAGTGTTCGATCTCCTCAATGCTCCTTCGAACGTAAGTTCAATGCGAAGCCGAGCTTCACACCATAGAATGGAACGGATACAGCGCAGAAAGCAACAACTGGCTGCTTGCACAAATACGGATGATCGTGAAGACTTGCCATGCTTGGTTTCTGAAAGTATTGCAAATAAAAAAATTAATGATACTGGTCAACAGACACTTGAAGGAGACAAATTTAGAGAAGAATCATGCGACATCTTTCAGCTTTCCCCAAGAAATTCGTTTGGCAAAAGCAAGATCAAGAAGCACTCAGTGCATTTGCGAATGCTATCCAGTCACAAGAGGCCAAGGGTAGACTTGGTGTACCGGCAAAACTTAAAGAATGTGAGAAAACGAGCCTCGGCGCCTGTGTTTGCTGTGCCACATCGCATGTTGGAACAAACAGTTGCACAGTTACCTTTAGACATTGGCGCACTGCTGCTCTGCAAGCCTTGTTATGTAAACCTGGTAGACATTTTTGGTAACTCTTTGCCTGCAGAAACCATTACTCAACAAAGCATAGCTTGACTTTTTCGAATGCTAGAACATATTTGGGTTTAAAAGTACTTCCATAGTGATTTTTCATGTATGAATTTATGGTGCAATATTTCCAACGTTTTTTTTCATCAAATGTATGGTTGTGTGAGAAATCATGTCAATGAAGATGGCCAAATATTTGAATAAGATCTTTGATTTATTTTTAGATTAAACACAAGTGGCAACAATAATCCAACGAAAACAGTATTTTTTCAGCTGAATGCTAGACAACATTGTAATTAGGTTTCTGATGTTATGCGGAAAGTTCCGTGCAGATAAAACACAGGTGTGAATTCGTCACGTTTCACGAATTTACCTCATGTTTGAGTCGTTTTTCTTACTTCATACGAGCTGGACTTTTTTAGACAGAATTTTACAATAATGTTTGTGCTTGCAGTAAGCATTGCAATCTGTGTTTTGTTTTGAGTATTTTGAAAAAATGTGTGTGCTACCTCCTACATGTATTGTGCGTAGAAGTTTTGAGGCAACCAGCCATGTCAATAGGTTAAATAGCGTCCACTTCAAATGAGAAAGTATTAGTAATCCTAAACGCAATATTTTGGAGAACAAGAATATTATGTGTGCCAAACGAGTAAAAAAAAGTCGTGCAAACTGTGTATCATTTTTTATCTGTTGGTGTCTCAAACACAGATTGCGATGGTGGCCATCAATCTTGGTCAACCATAACGTATGTATGGTAGAGGACTGGCGCCTATTGTGCATATACTTTGTTGCTAGATGTCTTTTTTTGGTTATTTGAAAGCTATTAAAGTTAACTTATCAATTGCCACAGACAAGTATTACGATACATTTTGCGCATATTACTGTCGGGAGTGTCATTTAGTAGCTCCCATGAGTTTGCAAAGGTTAGACCAAATAATATTGCAGTGAAATAATAAATTGAGGTTGTCGATTTGACTCATGATCGTCATTTAAAGGCACATTTTCGTAGGGGCTTTGGACTACAGCAAATGCGGTCATTATCAACCTTAGCACGTCATATGCCTCCTTTGCGAGTACTGATGCGCTATACCATCGGCTGTTTCTTGGAACGATGTTAATTCAAATCATTAGTGATTTCTCAGATATTCTATCAAATTGAAATGGAATATCTGATAAAGCAGCAAATAAACTTCACACTCATTCATTTTGTAAAAAGAGCTCTTTGAGTTTGTTTTGATTTCAACAGTTCTTCAGTGGTTAGAGGAGTTACATTTGTTACTAACAACAGCAGAGAATTCTTCAAATTTGAATCAGTAAGGTGCGACCTCGTTTTGTTTTCAATCAATATCATGGACGAAAACGCTAGTTCACATGTTAGCGTCGTTCCAAAACAACGTATAACTCTGAGCGATGTTTTTATTTCTGAGAAATTTAAACAGGGTAAGGGTCGCCAGAAACAAATTTCAGAGGCTGAAAAAAACTCATCAAATGTTGTTTTCAATACTGAATTTGGTTTCAAGTCAATGAGGTCCAATTGTATGTCACTTTGCATTTTGATTATCTTCAGTGCACTAAGTAAGAAAAGCATTATTAATCGGAAAATGCAGTCTTTAACAAAATCACAAAAGTGCAATTCAAAAGACTCTTGCAATAACTATCTTCAGTGAATTAACAACAGTACATTCAACCTAATCCTTTAAATGCAACTGCAAGATGAACAGTTACTTCATCTTGAATGTAATAATATCATTGTCTTCTGACAGTTTACTTTCGAAAAATGCAGTTCTCGAAACTTGATTTATTCAAAACATACGTAAACCGCCTTACGACAGAGTATTTTCGCAGGAACCACCTTTTCAATAGTGTGTTAGATCGATACAAAGTGTGAACAGAATGTGACGATTGCACAAGCAAATAATTGACGAAAGCACTTTGCACTGAACATTAACTAATTATTCATGTAATCAATCTTAATGCTTTTGCATGGCAATGATGAGCTCCACCTTTGCAGACTCTTCCCTTTTCAATCAGCTGTGCGATCGTTTACCGGTAAATCGATACGCGTTCGGTCAACGTTGCCTTGGAAACCACTCGCGCGCTACAAACCCGTCCCGGATTTCGCAGTGAATATTAATACCAACTAAAATCGAAAGACGTGATGTTGGGATATAAATGGGACTCGTCCTCAACCTGTTAGATTGAGAATCGCAATTCTTCCAGGAGAAAGCTATATGGATCTCTTGGTGGTCAAGTAAACCAAAACATATTCCAGTGGTTGATGTATAATAGGATGAGTTCAACCCTTTATGTCCCGTGTGTGCCACTTTTCTTGTAAAACTTTGCAATCCTATAGCTCGCCAGGCGATTGAGCTAGAGAGCTGTTGAAACCCTCTACGGATTCAGAGAAGTCTTGTAGTCAAAATCGAAAAAAAACAATTTCGGTTTCGGTGGGGGGTTTCTGGAAGTAACGTCACAAAAAGGATATGTTTTGGAAAAACAGGCCACCTTTGGCCGGCACTGGGCCCCAACCCATTGACCCATTCTTTAGGCTCAAAGTTTTGTTGAAAACTAGGTGACAATCCGTGTCTACAGAGCCCTTGATTGACTTGCTAGCACATCTGTGGCCAAAAACCCAGTTTTGGGCCTAATTCCTAACTTTTCAGAAAAAGCATAATTTGCCCTTTCAGGCCAAACTTTGGCCGGCCATAACTCGGCAGCAGATA
>JGI24021J15306_10010909_pt1 | contig 11299 bp, 2 predicted proteins | sample Ectturendosymbi1_FD_15306 | JGI IMG/M metagenome (IMG submission 15306)
TAGTCTCAGCAGAGCTTTTGTCATTGATGGCAAAATTACATTGCCATTTAGCAAATCTGTAAAATCGGATTACAAATAAAATTTTGATACGTTCAGAATAATCACATTAAAACAAAAAACATTTTCCCAGTCTGATCCAGTCCTGATCCGCCAATTTTCAAAAAAATTGCAGTCCGATCCAGTCATGATCCGGCCAAAATTGGCTTCAGTCCTGATCCAGTCTTGTTCCGTGCTCATCTCTGCCACCTTGTCGCAGAAACGAGCAGTGTTTCCAGAGTTTTCATCGCGCGAGGTTACCTTAGGTCAAATGCGCAAAATCAACATCCATTTCATCATCTACCCCATTATAATAGGACTGGAAACAAAACCAGTTAATGACAATAAAATGAAGAAAGTGAGTGGCGGCGATCCTCCGTCAAAATACCACAGCCAATATCCTACATGACTTGGTTCCATTCGTGATTCGTGTTGTGTCTCGGTAACATTAGCATGCTGATTCCAATTGTTGACAATTTTATTTAAGTTTTGACTTAACTATTTTAATAAAACATTTCTAGTCAACAAATTAACTTCAAATTTTATCATGTTTTAATTTTTTCAACGCTTTTATTTTTATGAAACCGATGTTTTTTGCTGATTGCAACCCAGTTTACTGGACAAAGTAACATTTTATACTGTGGGAGCACTGATGTTTGTAGTTTATTCTTTCTTGTTGGGGCGCGAACTGATCGTATTTTGAATAGTAAGAAAGTGGAGACGTGCAGTGGTAGTGATGACTGCTTTGCAGGTTCGTCGCCAGCGGGGTTCCAGTGGTGCCCGGGCCCCCCATTTGAAATCGGTGCCCCCCCATTTCACGTTTGGCCCACCGGTTGCTACATACATCCAATACTCAGTACTGTATTTTAAAAATTTGGCCCCCCGTTCTGGTTTTTGGCCCCCCCTGCTGCTAAATCCTGGCGACGGGCCTGCTGCTTTGCTGTGGTAGACATGCAACAGCAACTGTGGTGGACTGTCTTCTGTTCGGTCATAGATCGAATTTTTATCGAAATGACAGAAAAAATTAAGTCAAGTCGCCCATGATATCTGAATAGGTAAGGTAGGCTAGTGAACACTAAAAAGTGGTAAACTAAGTGACAAGAAGTGTATTGTACTGTCTGTTGTACAGTAGAACTTGTCTAGTTCGTCACTTTTTTGTCGGTCTCGGCAGAATCCCTATCTTTTCTGTACATTTCTTTCTGTTCATCTAATTCGCCATCGTCTAATTCATCAATTTGCTCAATTCATCAGTCATCACCTCTTTCTCTATCCCTTAGAAGCGTTTTGTTCGGCTAATACATCATTTGCAGTTTCGCTTTTGATGTGTAAGCAGCTAGTACGTGTGATAATTCAAACAAATTAAGGATTTTTATTTGAGAATTGTTGCATCTCGCAATTTATTTATCAAATTTATGCACAAGGTGCAAAGCGTGACTCGACTCCCCATTGACAGAATACGGAAAGTCTTTAAAGTTTGGTAGTGGCTACAGAACTATGGATCTTTAAATTTGAAACCTTATTCGACCATCTCCTGTAACATGATCATCATGTTACATGATATATGATAGTGACACATGGCAAGAATGCTGTAGGCTTGATAGAAACATAGTAAATGTAAAAGGTAAACCTTAAACCAGGCGTCGGGAGCCTATGGCTCGCGAGCCAGATGTGGCTCTTTTGATGACGGCACCTGGCTCGCTTGATATTTTTTTAACCCGGTTGTTACAGATGAAAATTTTTCTGTAATTTTCCTACAAAGCCATCAGCAACCCCATCCATGCACCACCGAAAATCTCATTTAACAATAAGAAGCATGTTGTTAAAGAGAAAGGTCAGACATTACCATTGCTTGAAATTGTTGATTTTGCTTAAAAATGCGCACATTAGTTAAGTAAGTTATTTGCATTAAAGTGTTGAAAAATATTATATGGCTCTCACGGAAATACAATTAAAAATATGTAGGTTTCATGGCTCCCTTTGCCAAAAAGGTTCCCGACCCCTGCCTTCCGTAGCCCTAACCTAACGCTAACATTAACGTAACCGTAACTTAACCCTGGCACTAACCTAACACTAACCTAACACCAAGCTAACACTAAAGTAATGCTAATGTAACCTAACCCTAACCTAACGTTAACCTAATGCTAACCGAATGCTAATCCCTAAAGCAAAAGTTTAGAAAGTTTTGAAAAAAGAAAAACTGGTCCCACAAATTGAAACAGGTACCCTATAAAAGGCGGAGCTCCGTAAATAGCAGAGGTTTGATGACGTAACCAGAGTCACTAAAACCGATATTTTGCGTTGAGCAATGAGAACTAAACGGTAGTAAAAATAATTGTACTGCAAAAGGTAATATTACACTACGGTAAAAAAAGTCTATTGTTTGTGAAGTTTGATAATATTTGGTTATCTGGGTTACACAACGTTTCGGGGACAGAAAAATAGGTTTCAATAGTTGTGAATGTATGAAATTTTTAACATTACAAACTTCCATGCATTCCAGGTTTGGTGTAAACGCATATTAAGTTGCAATGATACAAAATTTTACTTCGCCTTTTTTCGTTTTTTTGCTTTTGCAATGCAACTTTTTTCCATTCCAGTCACATCATCAAACCTCCGCAACCAAGCTTTGCTATTTACGGAGCTCCGCCTTTTACAGGGAACCATTGAAATGTGCAAGCAGTCACTTATTACGAAAACGTAAGGCACCAAGTAGAGAGGCAAACACTCAACCATTGGCATGGCAGACTAGGAACCTACCCTTAGGCTACCAGATCGATGCCGTTTGAGTGACAAACTGACCGCTTCATTTGAACCGCGTCATGTGAGGAGGTATAATCAAATAAGTTTTGAAATAGGAAGATCCATGGATGGTTCCGTAGCTACTTCCCTAAAGTTTATTAAAGATTTAAAATGTGTTTGATTAAATAGAGGTGTCAAGATAGAGGAATTAATTGTTGTATTCAACCATAACGTCATAAACATGTATTTTACTGCAAATAAAAGCACTATATATACGAGTTACTATGACAAAGTATATGAGCTTCCATGACAGAGTTCTCACCTGTTTGCATAATTTGTTACTTCACCTAAATCGTCACTTTTTTCTAATCCCCTTGAGGTGACGAATTAGACAAATTCCACTGTACTTGTTTTTGTTAATGTTAGTGTTACATTACAACAACTATTATTACAGGACAAATGACCAAGGAAATGTCTCAGTGAAAAAAAGGAAGTGGCTACAGAGCCACCCATGGATCTTCCTATTTCAAAACTTATTGGACAGCACTGCCTTGCATGACGCGGTTTGAATTAAGCAGTCAGTTTGTTACTCAAGCGGCGACATAGCATAGCGGATGCGTTTCAGGTCTGATATGCCAATGATTTTCGGTTCGCCTCTCACCTTGGTGACTTACGCTTTCGTAGTAGTGACCCGTTACACGTTTCAGTTCATGGGACTAGTTTATCTTTACTTTTTGAAAACTTTCGGTTTAGGGATTAGTGTTAGCGTTATATTAGCTTAGCATTAGGGTTAGGTTTATGTTTTGCATTTGCTGTTTCTAGCCAGTCTACTGCATTCTCATTGTGCGTTACTGTCACGTTACAGGAGGTAGTTGAATAAGGCTTTAAATTTAAAGATGCGTGGCGGTTCTAGTGCCGAAAAACAAACTGTTGATGAGCATGTCGCCTATTTGAAAAAAACTGTTTTTGAGTTCTCTTTCAAGCTGTAGTTTTGCAGAGAGTAGTTTCCAAAACATTAATGAGTGCAGGCAGTTATAATTGAACAGTTGTCAGTTGATTTGCATTTACTCTATAAGTATTATCATTTCATATTTGTTGTATCAAAATATTATTAATTACCATATTTCAAACTGTATCCATTCATATCAATTAACTCCTTCTGTGCCAATAGGCTTAAAATCCAGTGGTTTACATAGTTTGCACGTGATTTTGCATGTGCATATCTCCACCGACGATTGCACTAGAAAGCTGTTCAAACCCTCAAAAGATTTGGCAAGTCTTCATGTCTGCAATGAAAAAAAATTTTTAGTTTTTGTTTTTTTGGTGAGTGACGTCACAAGTAGAGTTGTTTTANGCTTTTTTGGCCTTTTCATCTGGCCCTAGGCCCAAGCCGCTAGATGGTTGTGTTTCGCTCAAGTTTTTATTGGAAACTAGGTTAAAATCNAAGTCTTCTGATACTTTGGATGACTTTCTAAGGTTTCTGATTCAAAAGTTATGATTTCAAATAAACAAAGTAATTAATCTCACAATTAGAAAATTGCTTTGTTTATTTTAGATCATAACTTTTGAAGCAGAAACACTAGAAAGTTGATCAAGGTCTCAAAAGACTGATTCAAGCCTAGTTTTCATTGAAAACTTGAGTGAAATACTTTCATCTAGCAGGTGGGCCCAGGTCTGGTACCAGCAGCCAAAAATGGCCAAAAACCTACCTTAGTTATGACGTCACTCACAAAAAAAACAAAACCAAACATTTTTTTTTCATTGTAGACTCAAAGACTTGCTGAGTCTTTTGAGGGTTTGAACAGCTCTCCAGCGCAATTGGCTGAGAAGCTATGCGATTGCTAAGTCAACCGAAATACCCTGGTTTTTCTCCGATTTCCAAGTACAATATATTCGCAGACTGGCAGCAAATGTGTTAACAGTTGACTTGGCACCAAAAAGCTGACAAGCTTGTATTTGTGTAAAAGTTTATTAACATGCCATAAATAGTCCATGAATTTGATAAACTGATGGTTTCAGTATTGTCATAAATATTTTAGTTTGTACACCGGTATTGGTGTTATGAACTGATTTCCCTTCAGGGATATTGCATAAGGCCAAACAAATTTTTAACGAAAGCTGAGTTGTTTCTAGTTGCTGTACCTGAAGAAACAAACCACAAAAATGTTATATTAAAACAAACTATTAAAAATGTTAGGCAACCACCCCTCAACATTATATCAAAAAAATCGTAAAAATAAAAAAAATCAGATTTACATCAAAAAATCCAAAAAAATCCTTTTTTTTTTATATCAACCCTGTTGATTGGTGAAAAGGTTAAACCACGCCACTGAAAACAGCACAAAAAGTAGCCAGAATTATTTCCCATGGGGGATCGCNGCCGATATGATTTAGCCCAAATCAAGCCATTTGCANATGTCTTAGCNACGGTATAACTCCTCTGCCAATTGTGCTGGAGAGCTGTTCAAACCCTCAAAAGACTTGGCAAGTCTTGAAATCTGCAATGAAAAAACCTTTTGGTTTTCTCAAGGTTATTTTAAATATTTTAGTATATTTAACTAACACATATAATGATTTTTGAAAATAATATTGCTGATATATGTGTAATATTTCAAAATAAGCAATATACCAATATATTTGTCCCTTCTATTGTTGATGTTAAACGTACATCTTCAGATAGGCGAATGTACCCCAGGTTGTAACCCCTGNGCTAGATGGTAGTATTTCACTCAAGTTTTTATTGGAAACTAGGCTAAAATCTGAGTCTTTTGAGACTTTNGATGACTTGCTGGGGATTCGGGTTCAGAAGTCATGACCTAAAAACAAAAAATAAGTAATTAATCCACTAATTAGATATCTAATTAATCTTCAGATCGTAAGTTTCTTTTTACTTTTTTGATTATCCAACAGGTTTCCAAGACTGTGCAACTTTGGTTTTCATCACAATTATCAATTAAATTACAATTTGAGCATCATTAATGCATGTTTCACTTCAATTTAATATCAGTGCCAATAAGCTTTACTCAACTCATGGACAAAATTGCTCATCAATCAGCACAGCATGACACTGCTTGTATTGTACTCAGAAATTTCAGTCACTGTTTTTAAATGCTGAGTAGGTGGGTTGAAGCTGCTTACTCTGCCAAGGAAAGCACAGCAACTGCTTAGTCTGCCCTCTTTCCTATAGGCCTGAGGTTTTCAACCTGGGTCTATGAACCCTTAAGGGGGTTGAATTTGATTTAAGGGGTCTGTGAATGTGAGAGGTTAACAGGCTTTGTAGACATATCGATACTAGTATGATGAATGAAACCTAAAATTTCAAATATTTCTTGCAACTTTTCTTGAGAGGTCCACAACTTTTATTAGGATGTACTAGGGATCTGGGATCCATGAACAACAAATGGAAGTATGAGGCATTCCAAGTAAACTACAGTAAGCATAAGCTGAAGGGCATGGCAAATGGCAGTAGACAAGCACGTAATCTGAAACCAACTGATAAAACAACCCTTGTAGCATAAGGTAACAAAACAGCTTCNAAATTGCCAGTGAAAATTCCCATCTGGGAGTAAATCCACACTGATCTCTACCAAAAAGATGTTATAGCAAATCTGCTTTGGCATCCATTGCTTTCTTTGTTGCCTGCTACAAGCTTTTTATTAAGAGATGAGGCTCACCAATTGGGATTAAGTTAAAGTATTCAAGTTTTTTAAGTTTCTGTTATATCATGTATTTACTGTTGTGTGTGCATTTCTGTAAAACAGGAAGACAATATTGTGCAATATCCAAAGGTACATCAAATTTTTTGCAAAAAAAAGTATATTTTTCAGATGTCATGAATCTATTTTGCCTGAGTTTGAATGCCAATAAGTGCTTGTGCAAGAATGGAGAGCTCCTGCAGATTGCATCAGGTTAAATTCAGTATGTGTATATAATTTAGGTTTATCTGAGAAGGTCTGGTTAGTTGCAGATACTGCTGTGCTTTACCAAACATTTGCAATATATGGTTGACGAACAATAGCATAATTAAAAATAAATAAATTTGTGTTCTGTAACATTCTAAATTGTTCTTACAGATACGTTGCTTTTTAATGGTTTTGTCAACCACTAACATCTAATGGAGTTAAAAAGTAATGTGAAATCCCTGGTTTTATCCTTGTCACAATATTTCAGTCGCAAGGCTGAAAACACTCTTGCACAGTTACTGAGGCATGTAGAAGTGTTGCTGGCAGTCATTAAGCCTCATGAAGTGGATACTGTATTTAACATGAAGAATTCTCTTGGTTCTGACTGTTTGTCTGCTCTCTTGCAATTGGTTAGCAACCACAATGATGACGATCATTTAATGAGCAAGATATTTCAGTTGTTGCTGATCATTACTCACAATTGTTCAACTGAAATGGTCTACCAAGATCTGAATATTGTTTCTTCCTTATCAGTTTTCTTAATCAAGCACCTACCACTGGAAGAAAATGATACCAACCTGCGATGCCTTGAACTTCTTGAATATGTAACTTATGGTAGAAAAGTGTCCCATGCCACCACTGGGACTTTGGAAAAGTTGCTTTCATTGATCTTGGATCAAACAAGCAAGGTAAATGGCATTTATTCAAGCCTATCTCTTGGAATTTTGAGCAACTTAGTGCAAAACAATGTTGCTGTTCAGGCGCAGATAAAGGGGAGAATGGGATTAGATGATATGCGAAAGTTGATTAAATATTTGAAATGCGATTCAATGAAAGATAAGATCTCTTGTCTTTCTGTCATTACATTCTGTTGCTGGGAAGATGATATTGCAAGAAAGTTTTACAATATGAAAAACATGACACAAACACTGAAATTACTGTTTTCTCGGTTATCCACTTGTGATGACCTGCTCACACAGCACAGGGCGGCAGATCTTTGTTCAGAGTTACTTAAGCATGATGAAGTTACGAAGCAAATAGTAGTATTTGAAACGGAACAAAACTGTGCAGTGAGACTTTTGCTTTTGCTTCAAGGCAATTTTCCTGAATGTGCTTCATTAAAGATATTTGAGGTTCTTCTAGCAATGTGCCATGTGGAAGAAATTCGAAGTAGAGTTTGTAAGCGAATACTTGAGTGCGATAAACCACGTGAAGTTCTACTCAAATTTGTTTCTCAGCCTGTAACCAAACCGCATTACAAGCAGTCACTGATGGCCTTAGATTTTATTGAGGAGTTATGTGATGAGTTGGCTGACAGCCCTCACGACCTACAAAGCTGTAGTTGGCTACCTTCCCTTATATCTGTCATCACGCAGGAACTTGCTTTGCTTGTTGCCGATGATTTACCTGAAGATGGCGAGCAGAAGAAACCAAATCTACATACAAAAATCCTNAAGCTTCTGAAAATATTGAATTGCCTGTCTGTCAGAGATGAAGTAGAAACGCTTGCTGCATCACAACTCAGTGTTTTATCAATATCGCAAATATTGGAGCACCAGATTTCGTACAACACTGGTGCGCTTTCATCTGCTTCGCAAACAAAGTGGAGCGCAACTTGTGTAAAAGTTATTTTGCATGCTTTGCAGCTCGCATTGAAGCTAAAGCGACTGGTGCCTGATTTGGAGAAATGCTTGTACTCCACCCTGCAAGACACGAGGATAGTGCCATTTTTAGCCAGCGCTATTACAAGCTCTGATAAGTCGAGCATTCAAATTGCTTTAAGACTGCACCAGGAAGCTCTTCCACTTCCTGATTTTCCCGCTCTGCTGCTCTCGGAACGCATAGCCCGTCTGAACAGAAACCATTCAGGCAAGCAGTATTTGACCCCGCTGGATGATAATGCTTCCTACTTCTGTGGAAATTGCTTTGAATCTCCTGCACTTCGAACCTTGCGTGTATCTGACCAATCAAAACTAAACAGCAGCAGTCCCTGTCGCCCAAGTCGCACGGGTGGTGTGAACGACAAAGAAAACGCAGGAAGTGTTGTATCTAATGCTGGACTAATTTCAGATAATGCACTTCCAGAAGCTCTTTCCAGTGCAAAGTCATCTGAACTTGTAGAAATTTACGAGCACAAAATCGCATCTCTTGCCACAAAAGAAAATCACTTGCAGGATTTACTAGAAGCCAAGACTTTGGCGCTTTCTCAGGCTGACCGCTTGATAACGCAGTACAGGGTGCAACGCGCGCATTTCGAAGAAGACACCCAAAAAATAGCGAATTTGTTGAAAAAGTCGGAGTCGCAATCGGAAGCTCTGATGAACCAAGTGCGCGCTGCTGAAAGCGACCGGGCGTCGATGGAGAGAGAACTGCAAGCGGTCGTTGAAGAAAACCGCAACCTTCAGCACGTGGCAGACCAGTATGATCAGCTTCAGACCGCTTACCAGGACAAAACGCGAAAGATGGACGTCTTGGAACGAAACCTGGCCACGTCGCGTCAGGAGTACGACACGCTGAAAGAGCTGCACGATATGATCCAAAAACACAATGAAAAGCTGAAACAGCAGCACAGCGAATCCATAGCCCGGCTGGAGGAAGTCGAGGAGGACAGGGTTGGTTTGTTGAAAAGGATTTCCGAGCTGGAGATCAGCGTGTCCGATCTGACGCAGCTGGTTGAGGAACAGGACAAATCGTATCACAAGCTAATGCAGGAGAAAACGGAATGCGACGCCACCGTCAAAGCTCTTAAGGCTCATATTGCCAAACTGGAAGAAGACGTGAAAGAGCTGAAGATCAAAGTGTCGTCGGTGGAACACAGTAAGCAGCAAGCGGAACACTTGGTCAAAGAGCGTAATACCGAGATCAAACAGCTCAGTCAGAAGGTGGAAGGTCATGCGAATAAAATCAAAGAACTCGAATTTGATCGAGGCAAGCTGCAAGAGGCAAAGCTGGAAAGCGAACAAGAAGTGAATGCGCTGCGGCAGAAGCTTGACCGGCAGGCGCAGACCCTACAAATGATCACTGAGCTTTCTAATAACATCCGCGGCAGTCAGTGAAAAAGAGTTTGTATCTATTGTATCTTGCGCATACGCGTTCCTGCATTAACGTTTTTTGTAGATGACTTAAATTTTATTCTGGCCCTCAGGCTGTGGAGCAAGGCGAACATGTTTGCGCAAAAGATTACGTTTGGAATTCACGGTGCTTTCGAATGGATAATGATGTTATAATTTTTTGGAACCTAAGTTTTCTTGGTTCACATCGCATGCGTTCCCGATGCTTTTCATCCGTTGCTGCATTGTCTCCGAATGTCTTGCACTTTGGAAAGAATAAGTGAATACTTCTTGGGCATTATCGTTCGAATGCTACACATGAGGAGAGAACCAGACCCTTTTTTAACTATGCGGTGTAACCGTAAGGTAGTAATGCAGGCGAAAATCCACAAACGACCCTAATTTTTTGGTGAAATTAATCGGACATTTAATTGTGATTATCTTGCCAGTGATCAAAAGAACAGAATGCAAGCACAAAAGATTAATGATAGGGTGCTGTAGCAGGCGCATTTGAGTTTCGTATGCCCTTATCGTTGATTTGAAGCGTGTCACTCGGGCGCAATATGTGTCTTGTCCTGAAAAGCATACCGCTGGTCTGTTTCGAGAAAATGTTCTCTATCGGCGACTTGCTTAGCGTTTTGCTTCGTATCTGAGTCAGTTTCTTCCGTGACTCAAAACGCTTCTTTACTGCTTCTTATGTGTGTATGGATATATCTGCTTACCTTAAATTTCTTTTAAAAAACTGGTGCGTGAGAACCGTTCTTCAAAAAAAATACAGTTTAAAGCCAAAGGTCGGTTTTGGCTGATGGTTGTTAAATACACTGCGCATGGACACCTTGGAAAATCTGCTCGTACTTCTCCCACTTTATTGTATTTTATCTTTTGGCACAAATGGGTCTCAACACCTTCGTTGCAAAACAAATTGAAATACCTTTAGTTCTGGTCGCTCGGTAACATTTCGTCAGTGATTCCTTTTCCTAACTCGTCACTTGTCAGAATAAGTTCTGCGCAAGCTGGTATCAGCTGTGTGGCTGACATAACCATACATCAGTTTGACATTGGTATGGCAAACGCAAAAGTTCAGTAAATTTGTTCGCGCAATCCGAGCACCCAGCTTGTAAGCAAGAGTTGCGAGTGCAACTAACTGTGTGATATCAGTCGACGTATGCATTGTCCGTACACATTTCTTGCGACATGCAGGTTTTCTTTTGTCGAAAATACTGATCTATGATTCTAGAACATGACCAATTCCTGTTTTTCCTTTTTTCGTACAATCGGTTAGTGGTCAGATATAATTATTGTCACTGCAGTGAATAATCCATTATCTCCGATCGCGACTTTGCTGTATGTTAACGCAGCCCGCACATGTCACGAACGCGTTGGTACATAGTAACTGTAACCCAAAACCACCGGCCCTCGAGCATCGACTGTGCCTTGTGGAAGCTCGTTGACTGAAGGACCGATCGCCATTTAGCTGATGGCGAAGATTGCAAACAGTTGTGCTTAAGCAAATGGACCAGGTACCAAATTGTACGACTGCCCGCAATACGTCGTGCGTATGGAAGCGGCTCG
>JGI24021J15306_10010910_pt1 | contig 11299 bp, 8 predicted proteins | sample Ectturendosymbi1_FD_15306 | JGI IMG/M metagenome (IMG submission 15306)
AGTTATTGCTGAATCTTGTTGGTTTGTTGATAAGAGAAATACAACCACAACTGGCAAGGCTATCAACAAAGTTTGTTACATTAGATTGCTCATGATATGGGTATGACATGGGTATGACTCTCTACTCGTACATCACGCCTATTGCACAAATGTCACGAAAACGTTCCTGTTTACGTGCTAAAAGTAAGTGGTTGCTGACAGCTGTTTAGTATCAATCAGTGTTGCCACTGGGGTCAGTCTCGTCAACATCAGATTGTTGCCTTTTTCAACATAACATAGCATCAAATTTTTACGCTACAGTTTCATGTAAGCTAAATGCTTCTGTTAACAAACCTAGCAAAGCGCGATTACCCTCGTTGAATCTGAAACAGAGCGTAATATCGCCATTAAATGGAGAAGTGGTTCATAATTTCCGTAAGATGTTAGTCTCAACGCAGCGAAGAGAGCTTCTTTAGTTTGAAACGATAACCAAACGCACATTAGGGTGAGAGTTTGATGAAAGGAACTTAAAAATCATGAATCTAACTTTTTTTCGTCCTGAAATGAGAGGAAATGTGAAAACAAAAACAACAACCCACTGAACTCAGTCAACATCAGATTTGTCGCCAAACCATCAGGCATCAGAAATTTATCTTAGAACATGACATCCGATGTCATGTTAAAATATCAGAAGTGGCAACACTGGTACAATGATCCCCAATTTCTGGTGAANTCTCGAGGTAGCCGCAGCCGAACTGCACCTTTATTGTTTGGTCATAAAGGGTAAGGTGTGGTGGAAACGCACTTTTATTCAGATGGTTACTATCGTTGTGTTACATCATAAACATCCGAAGCTATTCAAGCCATTTACACCACATGTTATTGCGTGGTTCGTCAGAAAAGGTTTTAATCAGTCCGGTCGTAGAACGAAAGAGCACCAAACGAAATTACAGTGTTTAGCTTGAGCGATGCCGAAATCTGTAATGCCATCAGGAGCTTTGAAAAGCGCAAGGATCTGGCAGCGTTTGCTAAAACCCCGCGACTGAATCACTTTTTCTAGCAAAACTTTCTAGCAGCAACTTTAAAGCAGTGGCGTTAACCAGAGCACCTGAAAATGAAGGTGAAAATTAAGACATTAGCTTGGAAACAACTTTCACACCCAGTCTGGCTGGCCATATTGACATGTTCTTTATCCGGTGTTTTTGTTTGTAATCTCTGGTTTCTGCTTATTGTTCGGGTGAATGTTGTTTCTTGCCGAGTCACTCTCCAGCAGTGCCGGATCCAGACCAGGCGTTTGGGGGGGGGCAGTCAAATAGGGGGGCGCCAAAACGTCATCACTTGTTAAAAACCCCTGGTTCTTTGTGACAATCGTTGGGTATCACATAAACGTGGTTATCTTTTGTTGGCTAAAAAATGGCAATTTTGTTGGTCGAACTATGCAATCTTTCATGGAATCGCAATGGTTTAAAATCGCTTTATATGATAACTCACAAAAAGTTTGAAGCGGGTCCAAGAAGATGGGCCCTGTTTTTCACAGGTTACACATAACTGAGAACATTGTTGGTGTCCCAAAAACGTTTTATCTAAAAACAAATGTTTGAAAGATATACCCTAAGGCAGTGGTCCCCAACCTTTTTCTAGCCGTGGACCGGTCAATGCATGATAATTTTACCGCGGTGCGGGAATATTCTATGACGGTTGCTCTTTTTCAGCAGCCGAAATGAAGTTACCAGTATGAACCATTCGACAAGTATGCTACAGTACAGTCTGCATCTTTGCTCCATCTCCAACACTCTCACTTTATGCTCCAATGCCCTCACTCTATGCACCCAACAGTGCTTTCATGGGAAAAATCGACAAATCACATGCCTAGATACCTGACCTTTTGAAAGGGAAGCAATGGGGCGGATGTGCCTTTTCATAATAATATCATAGGTAATTTTATTGTCTATCAAGATGGAATTGAAACAGATTCACTGAAATTATCATGCGCCCACCCAGAAAATTCGGAATGGTTTTCTGTAATTTCTGCTATTATTGTTGGACACAAGAAAAAGAAATAGCTTACATTTTAGCACACACATGAAACTTGATCGGTGTAGTCACGGTGAACCAGACTTCACCGATTCTTGTTTTAGGACTTTCATATAAAATTTTTACAAAGTTTTGGCAAAACGCGCTTCACTTTGTGCTTTACATTTTTCAGTCTTGGCTTAACAGCTCTTCAATCTTTAAATTGGAGAGACTGAAGACTTTGGTTAAAGTCACATTTAAACCTGTTCGCAAGAAAGAAATATCTTGCAAACAAGCACTGTGGATCATCGCTTTCCAAATCTTTTTGAAATACAACGGGAGGACTTTGCACAAATTTAAAGATTGAAAATGTAAAATTTTGGCGCTCAACCAATAGGAACCAAATAATTGACAACTATAAAAAAATTATATTCAAACCATGGGTTGTGTGTGAACAGAATAACAAAGCGAATTAAGAACTGAGCACATACCGTGAACAGCTGCCTGTGCGGCACGTCGAAACAGAAGCTCCATTAAGGATTTTTTCAGCAGATCTCAGGGCGCACATAATTCAATAGAAATACATCACTGAGGTTGCAAGTTATCAACACGTTCGTACTTGTCCTTAAAGCAATGGTGGCAACATTAGTTTTTTGTTAGTTAGACGATTATGGCACATGTAATGGTTAGTAGATACTCAGCGCAATGGCCAGGTAAAGTGTCATAAACGACCAAAGCTTCGTACTTAAGGCAAAACGTGGTTTTCATTTATTTTTATATATTGCATTCATTTTTATATATGCGTAATGACTAATTTCATTCTCTGGTTTTGGAATGATAATTGAGCATACTCAAACAAGTGTAGGGGCAGGCAAATTTTTGGGGGTGCGAAGGATTTTGCCCGAATTTCCTTAAAACCTACTTAGGTCTATTTTGCCTGTATAAGGCAGGTGTACTTGAGATGTGATGCAGACATACAAAAAATGACCCTTTCAAGGTGAGCCTTCCAGTAGCTCATTTTTAGGTGGTCTTTCGAGCAGCATTTTCGAAATCTGCATAAGCTTTGTGTATATCAAGTTAGGGGGAGATTGCCAGGAGCGGGCAAAGTACACTTGAAGTGTTCCAACTTCTAACAAGAAGGTAGTTAAAGCACGGTTTTCCTTTAATGCACATTTTTGCAGAGCTTTGCAACACCATAACTCGCCAGGCGATGGAGCTAGAGAGCTGTTCAAATCTACGGATTCGGGAAGTCTTCTGGCTTAGATTTTTAAAAATTTGTTTCGTTTTGGGTTTGGGGTTTTCTGTGGGTGACGTCATAATGTGGGGCATGTTTTTGCTTTTTTGGCCAATTTTACCTGGCCTTGGGCGCCAACCCAAGAGCCATTTTCTTGGCTCAAGCTTTTTTGGAATCTAGGCTACAGTGGCGTAGCCAGCCCAAAAAGCTGGGGAGGGTCAAACATTTTTTTGGGGGAAATGTTTGATTTTAGGCGAATAACACTATTTTGTTGGGAAAAACGCCTCTCAAAGCACAAAATGACTATACGTTCTTATTGCCGCCCCCCCCTGGCTACGCCTATGCTGGGCCATCATCTGCGTTTTTAGAGTGTTTGATTGGCTTGCTAGCATGTCTGGTGCCAAAATTATGGCTCAAAAAATAAAAATTGGGTAAATTTCAAGTCCCACGAAAGGCAACCCTGGGTATATTTGGCTAAAGGCCATAACTCGCCAGCCGATTGAGCTAGAGAGCTGTTCAGACCCTCTGAAGATGCGAAAAACCTTGTAGTTTCGAATAAAAAAACATTTTATAAGTTTTGGTTATCCTGAGTTATGTTGATGAAGACGCGATAGGAGTATGTTTATGCATATTTGTTTACATTTGGATGGCGTCATCAAGCACTGGATACCAACCCCAAGAACCACTTTTTGACTCGAGTTTTTAGTGGAAATTAGGCTGTAATNCGGGTCTTTAGAGCAGTGGTTCCCAAACTGGGGGTAAATTACCCCCCAGGGGTAANATCCGATTCTTCGGGGGGGAATGCGGAACCAAAACCACAACTTTGTTCTATATTGTGAGTGATCACTGCGCAATATTGTGGNTAATAAGACCTAATCGCTACCTCGATTTGGGTAACGACTCGAAAAAGTTTGGGAACCACTGCTTTCGAGGGTTTGATTGACTTTCTAGCGTATCTCGTTCCAAAATTATGGCCAAAAAGACAAAATTTAATTAGGGAACTACCCGCTAATTCCCTAGGGAATTTCTGCAAAATTTGGATTTTTTTGCCATAATTTTGGAACCAGAAACGCCAGAGAGCAGGGTGTATTATCCGGATAACGGTTAACCGGATAACCGAGAGTTTTTCACTATCCGATATCCGGATATATTTCTGTCAGTTAACCAGATAAAAAAGTAACGTTACTAATGAGTTTTACACTTTTTAACGCCCTGCAAATCTTCAAATTCTCTATGATGCTCACTAACCAGCCCAGTTTTGTGGAAGCAGAAAGGTCATTCAGTGCATGTGGACTCTTTGCTACGACTCCATAATCGATGCGTTGTGCTTCATAAGAAATGCGTTGCCAAAGCAGTAAATGTTACAAATGCATGGTTTTCGTCATATATGCAGCGCTGGTTTTAACCCGATTCGACCGGTTGCTTCTAATAGGGTCCCGCGCTACCCCTACTAACCTACGCAAACTTGCTGCTTGTGTAGTGCCGGTCCGCGGGTTCACAGTGCGTGGGATCCGTTGTCAACGAAAATCAAAGAGAACTACGCGGTTGCTAACGCCCCCATCACGATTAGTTTTTGTAATGTTATTTTTACAATGTTCATTGTTTTTCTGTAATGTGTGGCCTGTTTTTTTAATAGCACCTAGTAGCAAAAACTTTTTAAAAACATAGTTTTGATTATGCCAACTGCATGACTACTATACATGTGTACAAAAATAACGGTTCCTTAAAAAGTAGCCGAAAATGTATTTAATGAATACTAGCAGTTAGGCCTAAACCATTTACAAAGTAACAGAAGTGACTGTTTGGTTCACGTGAAGTAAGCCTCATGATGTTCTTAGTTCTTGCGTTGAAAGTTGCATCATGATGATGAAAAACTACCGATAAAAGGATCATGGCATCAACCTCACACAGATCGTCGTAAGCGTTCTGAGATAGAGCCTAAAAATTGAATGTTGCAAAAATCTGAAAAAATGCAAAGGTGGGATGGCTTTCGTGGAAGTTTTAGAGGAGACTACAGTACTTGTCTGTTTTGAAAAATTACAAAACAGATTTAAAGGTACGGCAAAATCTGCAATCTCTTTGCAGTAAACTTCTTTCGTGTTAAAATAGAACATAATTTTTTAACCTTTTCAAGGATATTCAAAATTGCTCAATTAACGGTTTGCGCTCTTTTAACTGGTGCTCTAGTAAGCGGGTTTCACTGTAACCATATTACACTTGTAAAGTATATACTTATAGGCAGGTACAGAGTATTGGAGTTTTTTTAGTTTAACAGTCGATTTTGGGTCATCTATTTAAGAATATGTTATTTTCCTGTAAATAGCTAAATACCATGAGTCAAACGCCAAGCGACTTAAGCCAAAAACTTTGATTGGCAGTCAAAAGAGGGTGGCAGTCTATTCAAAACCAAGGCAAGAAAGGCTGAAACTGAGAAAGAGGATTGTGCGTTGGAGAAGTATTTTAACAGTGCTACCTCAGAATATGAAGAAAAAACATTAGAAGAGTCACACCACAGTGACATTGCGACAACGTAAGCAGCTAGACTGTTGACATTATGCCAGATAGTTAAAGAGGCAGCTTATGTACAAGAAGTGAGGTAAATCATTTCGAAAGTGTTGAGTCTGACAAAGAAGGAAGTTCGTCGGCTGATGCTGATGCATCTGATGAGTCTTACGAGCACGAAAATTCAAAATTCGAAAATCAAACGTGCAATGGCGAGATTGCATTTCGCTCATGTCCGATCCCTTGCCTGCAGAGGCAGGTTGCGAAACTTGCTGGCAGATCGTTCGATCGTTTGTTGTTGGTCTTTATCTTTATTGCGTAACAGTGACACTGCAACAAATCCTCAAACATTCACTGTGAAGCGGAACTGCCCGGTTGTCTGATCGGACCGCCTCTGAGGGGAAGTGAACCTTGATTGATCGATTGCGCAAGTTATTGGTGATGTCATCTCGCCAGCTGTTTCGGCCAAAGAGAGCTCTCACTTCCATATGCATGGAAGTCGCTTTTATGTTTTGCTTTATGTGATGTTTTCTTTTCTCCTTAGTTTTGGCCGCCTTCTGTTCGCATGTAGTGGTAGCCATCGCGTAGCCACTACAACTGCATGTTACGGTTGCAGGTGTTTTCAGCAAGTGACCAGGGCTCCCACTGAGGGTTTTTCAACCCATATATATTTTTTGTCGACCTGGGTGTCCAGGTTTAATTATGAAAAATCGCGTTAAATCTGGGTTATCTGAAGTGATGAATTCATCAGCAACTTCAGTGTGTTCAAACATATAAAGATAACGTTCTATTACGAAAGTATTGTGGCATGGACACGCCCTCAAACAAACACAAAAGACTGTAACGTCCGGGCAATCAGTCACAAAATAAAATGCGATTGTAATGTACAAAGAATACGGACGAATATAAACAATCTGACTGCAGGCCGCTGATTACTTGCCAGTTTTTGGACAATATTTAGTGCAACATCATTTTGCAGCATTCGATGTAAAACGCTTTCTTTTAAGGGACATTGAGCAAGATTTGCCGGTACTCACAGATATGCATGTTCCCACTTCAGCCGGCATGCTTAATGTGTTGCAGTCAGTGGCGTAGCAGCGTAGCTTGCCGCCCATGGGTTTTGCCGATTCTGCTGCCCCCACCCTATTCCTATGCTGGTCAGCACAGCATTACTGCTAAAATATTTTTATGAACGTTGCTCGCAGTGGAAAAATCCAAATGCCTGTTATGTATGCTGATGACAGAAGAATGCCATTGCAATAAGTGAATTTCAACAGGTTTACTAACTTTCTGCAAAGCGCGGCATGCAATAGAGGCTTGACGAATGAATAATATCACATTTCGTGAAATAGGAGTGAAAAGATATCAGAGAGTTCGGAAGATCCCACTGCATGAACGCCCGCAAAACTGAGCAACTGATTCCTACAAAGAACATATATTGCTTTTGAATTTATCTCCTTTATTCTGCGTTGTGCTCCAGAATGGATTACTGATGTTACTGAAGCATTGTCATAAGCTTGACCTCTGCATGTCATCACGTCCAGTCATTTGCATGAAGCTCATTGAGAATAGAATTAGTAATTTATTCTGCCGTTTTCACGCGCAGTGGGAAGAAAAGCAGACTCCTTTATTTGTGCTTCGCTTTCCTCAACTTTTACGCATCTTACAAAAAAGCCATCTGATCGGTATGAGACACATCGGGAGTACTGTCGAGTAAGATTGAAAAGTATGTTGCTTCCTTTATTTCTACAAGAATAGGATTTTTCACTTTCTTCCAAGACATTAAATTAACTGGTATTGTATAGTCGTCAGAGAAAGGTATGTTGATATACGTTTTTTTGATACTTGAATATCAGAAGGATGTTCGTTCATGACAGGATTATATTCGTTAATTAGGTTCACAGTTTCAAGAAAGGTACCTTGTTTTATGAATCAAAGATTTACGATGGCCACCAAAAGAAAGATTTTGCTTGCTTAGGAAAAGGATAACATCAATTATGATACGACTAATGGCTCTCCATTTCTTTCGTACTTTATCCATGATATCCTGTATCCCTTTACCCAGTGCCGGATTCAGGCAGCTTGGGGCCTGTAGCATTTCAAGAACGCGCGGTCCTAAGTTTAAAAAACACCTCAACACGTGCTAAATCATAAAGTGTGTGGGCAAGGCATTCGTGTTTCTAGCTTTCTCTCTGCATGCCCTCTCCAGTTCGCATCGTGACATAGTAGTCTGGGTGTATCGTGCTGCCCGCCAGTGTTGCCAGATGGTTGTGACCTAAATCTGATAAATGGTCTCACAAAAAATGCTGGATGCTGTTAAAAGTTTTGTCACAAATTTTCAGCTAAAATCTGCTAAAAGCAATGAAATTCTGTTGAAAAATCTGTTATTTTTAACATGATTGAAAAAGAAACCTATAAAGTTATAAAATATCCTAATTTTTCGTCTTGCACTCTCTCTCAATAAGCATGGACTGAAAATCCTGGTCTTGGCCAACAAACTTTTCGGCCACAATTTTCTTTCAGTCAACATTTTGACTTTTTGAGCAACGTAACTGCAGCTTACTTCGTTTTTTTGTATGACACACATTTCTTGACGATCTCTTTCAAATGGTTGGATGCTTTCACACAGTAGAACAATGCTCAGCGATAAACAAGTTAAGCATAGCTTCATCCCCACAACTTTCTAAGTTTGGTCTTTGTAACCCAAACCTTTGTGTTACATTAGGGAGCATGCAAAAAATTCTTTAGTCTTATCTGAGTGCTTCTGCCACCAGTTATGCCGTTTAAGCTCACAATATTTCGGTATGATTGCATTATTGCAAACTTGGCAAAAGGCTTTTCTTGAATCAGCAGGATAGGCAGTCGGCACTGAGCCAACTTTTAAGTTCTCAATATTGCAACAATATATGTCGAAACTTTTGGCAGCTTTGGTTTACCAGGAAGTTTTTACCAGACTTTACTACTTACTAGCGTAACTGAACCACTTGGAAATATCGTGCCGTGGGATAAAACGTATTCTACCAGTGTTGTGTTTTAACCTAACGAGCTCACTAAGCACACAGGCAAGGCCTCACCAAGCCATCTAATTACTTATTATCATGATACAATTATCTGCTTGAAGCAGCTACTTTGCATCATAGTAAAAATTCCAAATAATTGCAGGCAGCTGTTTGTGCTTTGTCCTGGTGTTACCCAATTAAAAACGTCACGAAGAAGAGAAATGTATTTTTTGATGAAGGTGTAAAAGTTTTCATTAAAAAACTGTTGAAACAGGTTTTTGGTCAAGAATCTGTTACCTTCTAAACCTGCCGAACAGTTGGTAAAATCCTTCTAGAAAATCAGCTTACTGCTAGATTGAAAATTTTACAGCTAACAATGAGAAAATCCTGCTAGATGTAGCAGCAAATCACCTAAAATGGCAACACTGCTGAGCGCAAGCTTATGCCTTTTGTTACGTAGCTGCACGAAAAGAATCAAACAATAATTTTTGGACATAGACAGCGTTCAATTGGAAACCTTCGCTTACTACTTATGGCAAATTTTGCAAAATCCTGACTTCTTAGACTGAAAAAATCTTATATATAATGTAATAAATACGATTTATTACAGAAGACCGCGGGGCCCGTAGCAATTGCTACATTTGCTACTATTGTTAATCCGGCACTGCCTTTACCAATTGTTTGATGGTTGTGGAGTCGCAGTGTGAGCTCATACCATTTGTTTAGCAATCTCTACGAACTTTGGAAATTTCGTGATCAAACAAACGAGGATTTAAATGCCAGAAAGTGTTCAAAGGTTTGAAAACAAATAAACAATCATTTTCCGATTGAAATAACTTGTAACAGAAGTTATATAATCCTGAATCGATTATTTTTTAATATACCAACCATGATCTCAGAACCTTCTAACCGTTTTCCAGCGTCTTGTAAAACCATTTCGTTGACATGCAACTAACAACTTTTTTCTCACTATCTCTTACTTTTATAACTCGAAGCATCGACTGGAAAGGTCCTTCTTTATTCCGACATCTTTCTGGTCCAGCTTTGACTATCTCAACTCTTATGCCATAGTTTATTGGTTCTAGCCAACTAGCTACATGACACATCATTCGGTAAAATTGTTATAGCATCGTTTCCAACTTCGGTTATATATGCTTTACTTGTATTGCTCTCAACATCTGCTTCTCCATTATTTCTAATTTGGCCAGGAGTTGTTTCTTCCCCAACTTCCGATAATGATTTGCTGGTGCTAGCACTGCTGACCTCGTGCATCTCGTTTGGTGAAGTGGCGTCCGAAGAGATGTTCACGAACTTCAAAATGGCGCCCTTGTTCTTTTCAAATTCCTCTTCCCTAATACAACTTCTCGAAGATGCCGTATGGCGAAATCGATTTCCATTAAATAACATCAATGCGTGCTGATTTTTGTTCCTTGTGCACAGACAGCACTTGAATTTTCTGAAAGAACGTTCACTTTCTTTCGCTCACTTCATTTTTAGGTAAAATTTGACGTAATTGAATGTTGTTTCAACTGGAAAACAAAAGCTTAATCTACTTCGTGCACTCAACTCGCAAATACCGAACAACTTCATAGAGCATCAAGTCACGTCAGTAGAGCTCCTTTGTGACGTGTGCGATTGAGATCTAATCACAGGTAACAATGATAGCCACACGTAACAATCAAATTATTATTACGGGTCAAGCAACCTGAATTAAGCGTGTACAAACCTGGCTGAAGTGCAGTAGTTGTTTTTTAAGGGGACGCGTTCAATAGAATTACGAAGAAAAACAATTTGAATTTAGGAAACAAAGATTGAAGAAACTGCGAAAAATATTGTACTTAATATTTTTGAAAGTGCAGGATAATTTCTATAATGTATTGTTTTAGGCCAACTTTACCTCCCTCCCTCTGGTTCTGCCGCCCCTGGATAAATCCAGAATGTCCAAATGGCTGCTACGCCACTGGTTGCAGTTGCTTGTTATGTGAACTTTTGTAAATTTTTTGTTTATTTTATTCACTCTACATAGCTTTGCAACCGCACACTACTTCGCAGAATGAATATAGATTACTCCCACTAAATGTATATCGGTTGGACGCTATAACCACCTTTTCGCGTAAGATTTCAGAATCTCAAACGAAAACCATTCATACGTAAAAACATAGTACAATTAATCGCAAAAACCGGATACTGCAATAGAAATATTATTTTTATTTGCAGACTGCTCCGCTTAGTGTGAGTGAAAGACACGGTTCCGAGATTAAGTAGCTGAATGTCGCAATTGGGATGGCCAGAAAGCAAAGTTACTATCTTTCTTTGGCCAAAAAGCCGACATCGTATGGTGACCTGTAGCTGCCCAGCCTCACATTCAACAAGAGTGTGACTCAAGTGCAGTCGAATCGTCATAAGTATACATTGTCGCATCACAGAAGAACATGGCGGGAGTTTCGTCGCAATGGAGCCACACACCCTCTAGCACGCCTGGACATCTGCTCCTCCCGCCATGGAGCCTGGACATCTGCTCCACTCAAGGCTCACCCGTCCACCGAGTGCAGATGCACGGCGCCTCAAATCG
>JGI24021J15306_10010912_pt1 | contig 11298 bp, 6 predicted proteins | sample Ectturendosymbi1_FD_15306 | JGI IMG/M metagenome (IMG submission 15306)
AGATGCATACATGGGCGTACAATAGGAACGAAAAAGTACGTTTTTAACTGCATTTGAACAACGGGAAAAAGAGGCTCGCAGCTTGTTTGCTGCACAAAGTGATAGATGTGTCACTGGAGAGAGCTGGCGTTACACAGTGTTTATACTTTCAGATGAAACTTATCAAGAGAAATAACCTAAATTTATGATTGAGGTTTCTAAGCCATTTTCTTTTTCAGCTACAAAATAGTGCGTGACGTGCCTAAAAGAAACGAAAATCGAGGCATCCTTCCATTGAAAGCGCCTACCTTAATATTTTTTTCTTAATGTTTACAGACAAACTTTACCGAGCCACCAAATTTACGACTTCCCTTGAACAGTTTACTAAACGACACATGGAGAAACTGCTTTTTGTTTGAGAAAGTTGGATATTTGTACATACAGCATCAATAAAATCTTTTGATCCTTCGTATTAAAACCTCTTAACTTTTTGCGTATACCTCATATAGGAGCACACGAACGATGTGTGTAAATCAGCAAAAACAAAGCTCCGAGAGGTATGAATGGCTTTTCTTGTTTTCCGTTTTAGCTTTTCTTTTTTTCCAAAATTAAACTAACTTTTCACTTTGAAAACAAAATGCCCTCCACTTCGTGAACAAAACTGTGGGTTTACTTCAAGTCTTCAACACAGGTGATCAAATACACGCAAGCCAAATCTCTAAAGTTTTCTGTAAGAAAATGTTTGTTGCCATCCGTTTATCTCATACCCTGCAATGTTAAGTATAAGGAATGAACAATCACAAATTATCTCAGCCCACTTTTACATGATAATTTTAAATTTTTATTTGAAAGGAGTCAATGCGCTGTCAACACCAAGTATCCAATGTTAAAAAAACTTGAGAAACACTGTTGTGAAACACTGTCAAACCCTTTTGTAAATCTGAAGAGATCTTCAAATTTTAAGGTAACTTATCTAGTTCATTTTGGCGCTTGGCTTCAACACAAACTGATACCCACGTCAGAAGCCACTTGATAGCACAACAAACGCACTTAATTTTTGAAACCATGTTCCTGTGGTTGGGTAATCAGGCAAAGCAACAAAGTTTCCAGATGAAAGAGTTTGGCCCTCTGGACTTTTAAAATAAAAATGCGTATGAGAAAATTATTTTCTATTCGTGTTGGCACTTGGAATAACAGTTTGCTCTAGAGCTGTATTGCAGTAAGTTATCAACTACCGCTAAATGCGCAAGCACGTGCGTATATAAGAAACAGAAAAACTTTTTCTACAAAATAGAGTTTGCTGCATTTCGACGTCTGCTCTTGCATTCTACAAAATTGCGATAGGCTGTGGCGAGTTAATATATTTGTTGGAGGTCAGAAAGTTGTTTGAAGACTGTAGTTTAGCCATCAAGCATCGAATTGTGAAATGATATCTTTCCTCTATTGCAACCCTTCATCAACACTTCTCTTAAAAAAGTTTATTTTAATTTTAGTCAATACATTGGCGTTCTAGCTCTAACCTCATTATATGACCCCTTGCAATGACAGTTATCAAATTATAAGCACGTTGTTTGATTCCTTTTAAGCCTAGAGTACTTACCAGTGTTTTGGTAACAATTTTCGTTGCACGCTTTTGCCAGTAATCACGTGGTGTGTTAGTTTTTTGGTAAACGTTTTTCATCCGTATCATTCAAAAAACTGCCTAGAACCTGTTAAGTTTCACCAGAACGAAAAAATTTTAAAATCCAAGGTGAAAGTTACTCATTAACTTCCAGCAAAAGTTAAGAGTTGTGGATATTGACCAAGGATGAAGTCAAGTAGCTTCCCCACTTTATTATTTTTGTTGCAAGTTTTCCAATATCTCTTCGTATTTTTTAAATTAAATTTTAAATCTCTGCTGGAGCTGACAATCCGTTTATTCGCTTTGAGCAAACTCTGAAAAATGTGCTGGCGTTTCTGTTGTTTGTTACGTAATAGTTGAAACACATTTGTAAACGACCTATGAGCTGCAAGAGGCAAAAGACTTGCATTGAAATAACGGTGCTAGTTTCTATTCTGTAGAATAACTCAATGCTTCTCCTTTCCATATCTTTTTATGGAGTTTACCGTGATCGCCGTGGCAAAGAACAGGTAGAAAAAGCCTGATTTTTAAAATAGCTTTCAGGTTTGAGAGAAACGTTTGTTGAAACAAAAATGAAAAAGCCATTGGTGTCAATCGTTCTCTTAGTTCTTTGATTTGACACTACTATGTTTTTCCTTTGTTCTAACATCTTTTTATTTTTATCTTGCTTCAAGTTTTGAACCACTGGGTCATCGTTAATAAATAACAGTGTCGAATCAAATCCAGGAAAAGCAGATGCATCAATTAATAGCAGAAATACATTTTTACAATCAAAAGGTTTAAATTGAGTGTGTTAAGAAAAGAAAACAGCAAATGTTGAAACATGTTATGGTTTCGACGCATAGTTTCAATTAACCAAACATTGAATTCTTTTGATTTTATCAATAAGAAATATTTTGGATGGAACTTAGTTACATACCCAGTGGGAAGAAGTGAAAGAACTGAATATCTATGAAACCATCAATAAAACCAAACAGACTTGATTTCGACTGAAAAACCTTAGTTTTTTACATATAGCCAAATCGGCTTGATTCTAGTGCAAAAATAGCAATTATTGTGCTGTTTCCTTGCGTAAAATTATATAAAGCCACTGACTGTCACAACATAGAATTAGTTTCAAACTTATTATCGTTTCATATGACTCAGCTATTAAATTGTTAGACTTAGTCTTATGCTGAAGTCCACTCACTCGACGAAAGATCAAATCTCGTTAGTGACTTAGTTGCTTCTGTGAAATTAAGTCTTTCGGGGGGCAATTACGCGTGTTCAGTTGTGTATAATCTAAAGATGCTCTGAAATATCAGCAAACTGCAGAGCCTCAAAAACAAGTTAACGCAAGCCCGGGAGCGGTACCGATAAATGTGAATTTCCACAACTATCTTTTCATTCTGGCTCGATTCGGAAATGTTTTTTCAATCTTTATCGCATTAGTTTGCATATGACACATCCCAGAACAAGCCTGTTAGTACAGTAACACGGCATACAAATTCAGCGCCTAATCCTGTCCCAGTTGACCTGAATCCGACCCTCGCTATTCCCCAGTGGAAGGTGCAGTAAAAGGTTTTGCGTTGTCGAGCAACATGTTTATAACAAATTTGTTCGGGAGCTGCTGTCTTGCGCAAATGGGCTTGCTGCTGGTAAACCGGTTTCGGTTAATCTACCGCACAAAGCTGTCGTATACGTAGTGAAGAAAATATGAGTAATATCAACACACACAGAATCGCTGTTATTCCGCCATTTTCCTTTTTTTGAGACATCGCCAGAGATCGTCAGTTTTGCAAAACTTGCATATAAGCAAACCTGCATATCAAGCAGATCTGGGTGTTTTAAGTTTGTAAGTAAAAGTCATAAAATGCTGACTCGAGGAGGTTGGCCTCGTGGTGATGTTGTAAAGAATTTAAAAAATGTCGTTGCTGTATTGTTTACCAATCTTACTGCACGTCCTTTTTCGGCCGATACTGATTTATTTCTGTACAAGTTACTTCCGACCAATTAGCGCTGTTGTTTCACTTTTAATTTCAAGCCGTGCTCTCTAATGAATGGAGATAAATTGCCAATCGTTATGCAGAGGGGGTCGTTGTAAACTGTAACGGCATGAAAGTGAAACTTTGTTGTCCTGGACCAAATACACCCAGAGTGCTCTCATAAGAGAAACATCTTTGAACTGTACAAAATAATCTAGACATTTACTTTAAGTTAGAAATTTGAGTGTTTTTTAAATCTGTAAAACTTCTTCAGGGATCAAAAGTTCTGACGATCAATTCTCCTTTCAGTTATTTCAGTGTCGAATTTCACGCCAAATCTCTCAATCCATGTTTAAGTTTGTGTTTCATTAGTACTGCTTTTTGTGTAGGAAACTGGGATCAGATGTGCTCATTTCAAACATTTGGGAACAAACTTGCAAATTTATCTTGTACTATGTGTTTAATGACAGCATTCATGAGCAACGTAAAGTTCTTTCACGGGCTATTACCAGTTTACCTTAGCAAGTGCAATTGGCAGAGATCTGAAGAAAGTAATAAAATTTTACTTAACGCTTTCTTACTTACTTGGAGCATCTATATAAAATCTCTGATTAGTTTTTTCACAAACAACAACTTTAATCAACAGGCAGGTCACCTTTTGACGGAAGACTTTCTCCATTGAAGTACAAAGCCACGGCCGTCTGTTGATAAGCCGTGGAGTTCAAAGTCAATTGGAACTCGTTCGGGTTTTCCAACTTTGCTTGTCGACTTTCCATAATCTCATGGTTTGGCGTTTGTTACATCGCTATCCTGATTTTGCAATGTTCCACGCAAATTTCAAGACTCTAAAGCTTGCCTGCGCAAAGTTACACAGCTGTATGCTTCACCGTCACACGGGAAAACACGACTACAAAATAAAAACATCAACAAGGCTTGCTTTTTCTAACCACAGAACCGTTCCACTGCTACAAGAGACTGTCGCCGAACAGGTCGTCTACCGCGACTGACCGTCGAATCTGCGGAAGGGCGAGGGTCCCCTTGCCCTCCTGCATGTTTGGAGGGAAATCGCTACCGGAGGCGAGGCTGTATGATGCCCGGAAGACCGGCCGCAATCACATATATATGCCGGAAGGTTCGTCACAATCGATACATCAAACTCATCAATGACGAGTGGCGCGATCTCGCAAAGTCACCGACCGCGCAAATATGACAAAGTGAGAGCGTCGAAGCCTCAACAGTCGGTGACGGACGGACAGGAGGCGCGAGTTTGCCGTCAGCTGAGTGACGCAACCGCTGGGGGGTCAGATGTCGAAAATCAAACAGGCGCGAGTCTTCCAGCGCTTAAAAATAAAATTCGGCCACTGTTTGGAGTATGATCGGCACTTTATTATTCCATAAGCAGTGCAGTGGTGGTTCGATCTCTGTTAGCAACTGCGACATATGACGGGTTGATAAGGGTTCCGTAACAGGGCATAAACGGACAAACAAAATACAGAAATATTTCAAGGACACCAATTGGCAGATTGGCAGTTTTTTTAAATCTTATCGGTGCCTTACAGCGGCAATATTTGCTGTGCCACTTGATCAGAAAACATCACACAAAAATTCGGTAGCCTTCTGCTGAATATGAACCTGAAAATAATTTATCTTTGCCGCTCACGATAAGTGACATCCGCAGTCCGTTTGACAAAATGCCGCCGAATCCCAATCTGTCCAAGACGGAAGCTCACCGAATAAAACCCAGTGCACCTTCTATGTACAATCTTTTCACAATGCCTGCGCTTGAGGCTGAGTTTTAGTGCTCAAAAATTAGATCGTTACTCGCGTGAGGCTGTGAGACGCAACCAGCAATAGGGTGGAATATTTTGTTCAATATGCCGGGACTCTAGAGTGCCGCCTTAATCCTCGCGGTCGCAATTCCAGCACTAACAATGGCAATACGACGGAGCTTTCCGATTTTTATGTAAATCCCAAGGATTAACGCAACAGGAGCCAGTTTTCACCAGCGCTCTTCGGCAAGTGCGCAGTAGTCTTCTGCTTCATATTTTTGATTGGATGTGATGTGGTCATAAACGCCTTATATTTAAGGAATAAATACTGAAATTAAACTTCAGGTTATTTTCTCCTTGCGATTTAAAAGTTTCTGTAAATCAAAAATCTAGTCTATCTTTTACAGGTCTAAGCTACGCTTTATGGTTTTCTCAAGTAAAGTTAAACAGTTATCGACTCAAAATACAACATGCATTTGTTGCTTATGATGTTGACACTTCTTCATATGCTGGCAAGCACAGTGGAACTGTTGGCCGAAGTAATGCTCGGACGAAGCAGCTCGCGGAAAAACTACTGACCAATAGAATGCCTTGAGCCAGCTAACGTTCAGCAACTTAAGAGAATAGCTTGAAGCAAACTAACTTAAAAATCTGTTTTTCCGCTCAAAACGAACGCAACTGACTTCGGATAAAGCCGCAGAAGCGGACCCGCCATTTTGTTTTTGTTTATACTGCATAGGTTTAGTCACCCGACCAACAATGCAACCTCTTTTATGAGGGTCACTGCTTGCAAAAATCTACCAACAAGGTACGAGTTCTTTTGCAACCGACACGACTTCTAATTTATGCAACAAACTGAGATTAGACATACAAACAGACTTGGTTAAACCATACAGCAGTTTTGCGCCTTGGAGCTATGGCTGCATTTCCTTTCTTGGCCTAAACTTTGTTGACACCATTTACCTAAGCAAAATTTTCAATCGCTATTCGCACCCACTGCTTGATGTTTTCCAAGCTTTTCATGGCACGGCATGGACGTGCATTCTATCTGAGAGAAATCTAACTCTGGTCTCGAGTTTGAAAAAGCAAGATTTTCCTGAAGAAAAAATCACATGTCTGGATTTTTTCTTCCACAAAAACAGCATACGGTATTTTTCCCCGGCAAACGTCGTTCGTAGATGCTTGAAAACTCTGTTCTCCAAAGGCTGAGTCTGAAAACAACGCTGTGATTTCTAAAAAGTTTTTAACTTTTTCTCTCGTTTTTTGCTGCTTCGAATCCACAAGCTCCCGAAACGCTTGCACGATGCGCCTCCAATAAAGCTACGTCTCGGGCTCGTGGGAAAGAGGTTAGAAAACGCACGACGGNCATTGTGCCCTCGCCGTGTTCTCTACACGACTTGGATTGGCGATTAGCCGGCTACAGCGATGACCCGAGCCGATNGAGAGACAATACCCATTAGAAACAATTAGCAAAAATCGCGGATTGCCTTCATCACAATGGAGGGCGGGAAACGTTGCAAAAAGCTCGGTTGGATCTGACATTTCAGAACTTGTTGACGAATTTACGAATTTGCATTAACATCATATCGCTTCCTTAACCTCATTTCTAAAGTGAATATCAAGAAACCAACTTCTTCATCTTTTTGTGCTGTCGTTACGAAAATGCACTCATTGTTTATCTTATTTTTAAAAAAAAGAAAGTCAAGAAGCGTAGAACGAGCAACTTCATACTTGGAAGAGAATTTTGGCTTGACGTATACGTGCTTTGCTTTGCTGGCTTATGCGTATATTTTGGATAAGCTTGATTGTATCAATCCTCTGAGAAGTAGTGCAAGAAAAAGATGCAGTGGCAGTTGTCCACATTTATCGTATAGCTTCGCAATTTCAAGCAAAACGATGCACAAAGAATGGCCATTTTCTAGCAATGGCACAAAGAAAGATCTTGTGATCATCTAGTCTAACTGCACCATTTGTGTTTTTCTACTGTACATCAAACTCACCAACATCAGTACAGGAAAGAAAAACTAACTTAATGATCAGACATTCAATTGTGCTTGCAGACTAGTATGTTTTCTGCGAACAATTTCTTATAGTGTTGTTCGGGCTCCTGCCTTAGTGTACGCAGTCACTGGATTTGAATAAAAGCACAAAAATTAACAACTGATATTGATGAGCAAGGAAGGTTAACTGTTAGTGAACATTTATGAAAAAATTACATTTTTCTGTATCTCGACAGTGTTATAGGATTTTCCAACGTTTAAAAATTTTTGTTACGCTACCGTAAGTTTCCAGCATTTGTTTTGTCCACACCGGGCTTCACACCAAAGTAGCTTTTACATAACAGATCAGGTCTGGCATTAAATGCTGTTTCGTAAACGCTCTGTCAAAACCACATCTATAGTGTAGTAAGTAGACTGTGACAGATAGCTACGCTAGACATTGCCGTGTTGTGTGGTAGGTAGAAATGAGGACAGATTTATAATGTCGTGACTCAGTAGGTAATCTCCGTGGCGAACAACCTTTGAAGAAACATCTCAGCAGGTGGTTGTCCCACTGTATTTTCAGGGAACATTTGTCTGGACCGACAAGGGTGGCAACGTCACTCTCGAATGTATTTTTCTACGCTTTGTTTGAGAGTCGTTTCTTACGTAGCATTACGTTGCGTAAATTTTGTTACAGACAGGCAATATTATAAAAGTGGAGCATGCCATTGCAGCACCCGTTCCTTCATCGCGGTTCGTAAAATGCACCTTCGCAATCGTATTTTGACTATTCTTTTAATAGCCCCGCACGCAGGTGAAAGCTTCATAACGGTTCGTTCTCAAGACATGCCATTCGGTCAGAAGCAATTAAAAACCTGGAAGGCTCATGCGCTTGTGGCATGTCAGCAACCCGATGCTTCCTCTTGTCAGTACGTCATTTTCGAAGGACAAAACTAATTAATAGCGAAGTCGGCAGAAAGAATGCCATTCGACAGGAATCGATACAATATTTTGCATGTCGTTTTCGCGCATGGACATATTGTCTCTTGCGACGTCCTCGTCAGGAGCAAATTCACAACTGAACACACGCTGCTTCAGATATTCATTATATAGCCCTACAACATAGGTTCTCAGCGCCCAGCTACCGATACGTTTAGCCAGGTCAGTCACAACCAGGTGAAATTTTCGATAGGGGACAAAATGATTGTAACTTGTTGCACTTAACAACCAAAAAAGTTATTGGCGCTTTCAAAATATTTTTGAAATTTTGGGGATTGGAATTTCCCGGTGTGCCCACCCCTGGTTACGGGCCTGTCTTTAGCACGCTTTGCCTCCAGCCCTTCAGTAACAAAACGTAGATTTCGTTGTAGGGTATTTGCGTTTAATTATTTTAGTCGCCATGCTGGTCGTGTAAGCCGGTGGAGGCCTCGTCGCTTCTTGGCGTGCCACGTGGACCCCGGTTGAAAGATTGTGGCCTACAATTTCAAGCTTTTAAAAAGCTGCTCAAAAAATATGCTGTGCATTTATGCAACAGATACGTTATTTTGTTTATATGAACTGTATGACGCTAAACTGCAACCGGTGATGGAGCTGCAGTTCGGGAGTTCTGGATTTTTTAGAAAACAGGAATACACTTCAGCCATCATTACTCGCAGGTCAATTTGTCCTGGAGTGGTGACACCAAAGGGGGCGATAGCTATGGATCAAATGGTATCTTTGAAAGGACAGACTGAGCTTTTCACGCATGCAATGCAAACAGTCTAGGTATGAGCAACTGATAGACAGGTGGGGAATATTTTCCCACTTTACCAAACCTTGGAGCTGAACCTGTAAACATTGTATTGGCCACGCCTTTTCAAAATTGCTGTGGAATTTTATCGAAGTAATCACCCTCTAAGGTAATTCTGCCACATACACACGTACAACTTCAAACCCTTTCACTTTAAGCAATATTTAACAAGTAATTAATTAAACGTGATAAACACTTTTGCAAGTAGCTCACTTTTTAAAATTCAAACACAGTCAGCCCGCCGATGGTGAGCTCCTTTCTCAATAATGTTTGCTGATGATTTGTTTGGCTGCATCGCATATTAAAACAACTTCCTCTTCATGACGTTTGAAAATAATTGTGAATAAAAGTTGCTTTGAAGTTTTGCCTTACATAAGGTGCTTTCACGCTTCGGTGAGCCAAGCGAACACAGAAAATATGGTTGGGCAGTTTTTCTAACCGAAGTTCGTGCCTCAATTTTCGGTGACGTATCCAATATACGCGCAATTGAATTTTTTACAAGGTGCCGCAAAGAAATTAAGTATTGTCCTAAAAGGAAATGATTTCTTTTACTCTCGCTAACATTTTGTCTAAACTTACAAAATTTGGGCGTCATGTATTTGCAGCGCGCAGAGAAAGCTTTTTACACAAACTGACTAACGCTTGTCCTTATGGTAGGCACAATGACCAGTGGGACGTGCAGGGTTGACAGGTTGGCATTTTCACCAAATTTTTGGAATTTGGCTTTCGTGGTTGGCCATGAGAAAATGCTGTTTGGCATGTACGTCATTTTTGGCCTTTTTCAATGGCGTTGGCAAAAAAAACGTTGTTTGGCATTTTTTTAAACCTGTCTGCTTTGAGCTTAAACCTCAAAACAATTTTCAGTCTGTGCGGCATTTACTGTAAATTGAAATTATTTGGCATAATTTGACTAGAGATTGGGGTAACTGGTCCATTTGAACCTGGAAAGCCTAATATTTTTATGTTGGCTCTCTATGACAGCATTTTGTAACCAAATAAATATTTTGTGGAAATTATGACAAATTTAATATATCAGACGCTTGTAGACCAGATTCAAACTAATTAAAAAGTATGACACCGTGTATGTTTGTATTTTCATAACATAAATTTTATTGTTTTAAGAATTCAAAGGTATTTTTTGTTAAGCACTTTCTATTTTCTATAAAAGGAGGTTGTAGTTTTGTAAATAGCCTGAACAATTATTTGTTAAGTTATATGCAATAATTCTGGGCTTAGTTCCATAGCAACGTTACATTTTTGGAATTGATCATCCGGGTTATTCAAAAATGACAGTCATTAGCCTGTTTCGGGTTGTTTGGTATGTTTTGAAGCTATTTGGCATATTTTGATAAGCGATTTGGCATTTTTGGTACATTTGGACCTGGCAACCCTGGGGTCATGAAAGTATAGCACAGTCGTTCCGGACAACTGCCGCCTCGGAAAACCGCAACCTAGGACAATCGCCACCCGGACAACTGCCACCTAGCATGTCTTTTACACAATCACATATGAGCTGTAAGATCAGTTTTCACCATCGCGTCGTAACACGCAGAGGAGTTCTCGCAGCATATAGCGGTAGGGAGCCTCGGTGCCACGGCATTGTTCCTTTAACATAGTGCAGCAAAAGTGAATTGCTCTTGCTGCCATGTTACTTGCAAATCAAAAGCTAAAGTAAAGCAATGCACACAACTAAATTGCATGGTACTAAATGGATTTGATGAGTAGGTGGAATGAATAAGATGCGATAATGCGCATGAGAGAATTGTGCTGCTCAAAATTTGAAAAGGCTAATAAATCTAAGATTTGCACTGGCTTTTAAGAATGTTTATGAAGACGTAAGGGCATCGATACGAAATGCTTGAAGTGAAGGCCTTTGAGTGGTCAGAAGACGAAGAAACTTTTGTTATGAACATTTGCGATTTTCTCAATTTTTGACAAGAAAGCAGTGACTTGTGAAGTTGACATGGCTTTTAAAAACGTAGAGAATTCAATATGCCGTACTGGCAGTTGTCCGAGTGGCGATTATCCTATGTGGCAGTTGTCCATGCTGGCACTTGTCCAGGTGTGCAGTTATCCTGTGTGGCGATCGTCCTAGGTGGCAATTGTCGTGGGTGGCAATTGTCCTGGGTGGCAGTTTTCTTAGATGGCAGTTGTCCTACGTGGCAGTTGTCCTGGGTGGCTGTTGACCAGGTGG